>Ga0100380_10004712_pt1 | contig 14218 bp, 15 predicted proteins | sample CryGeymeta201504_FD_80417 | JGI IMG/M metagenome (GOLD analysis project Ga0100380, IMG submission 80417) | Groundwater microbial communities from Crystal Geyser aquifers in Utah, USA - Crystal Geyser metaG 2015-04 | ecosystem: Environmental > Aquatic > Deep subsurface > Groundwater | place... | reverse complement strand
TTTTTTTGTAGTGTACACGCCACATTACAGAATAATTAATTTTTGATAGATGATAGATGTAGGTTAGTAATGTTTATGAGCTTTGATTTTATATATTTCAGTCATTAAGTTTCTATAATAAGTTAACTAAATTTTTCGTTGGTTGTTTAAAATGTTTTTGTCTAATAGATATGTTTTTCAGAATTAGTTCTACACCATTTAAAAAGGGTTAGAAGTCCTTTTTTAGTGTTGTAAGCTATTTTATTTAAGTTCTTCATTTATATCGAATTGGTCAAGTTCCTCTTTATGTTTTACAAATTGCTTATATTTTTTGTAAACACTTTCTACAATTTCTTGTTGTTTTTCTTTTGCAATATTAGGAATTGAAATAGTACACAAGTCGTCAAATCTTAATGATTGTCTAACGGAGCCAAATGATCTATCTTTAATACTTTGCATACCCTCTTGACTTTTTAAACACAGATAAACATATTCAGGTAAAAACTTTTCGTCTATTACTTTAAAAGTAACGTACATTTTGCTAACAGCTAATTTATTTTTTGTTAAATTGATGCTTAATGAACCCGTATTTGCTCTTGATGGGTTGTAAGCAATAGATTTATAGTTTACCACTTTATAATCTTCGTTTGTTTCAGAAGTTACTGACATAAATGAATCACCCCAATATTCTTCACCACTTAAAATACCATAAAAATTATGTTTTGTTACGGTTGCTGTTTCGTGAAGTTCAGTATTTTTAATTCGTTCTTCTTGTAAAACTTCTTTTAGAAGCACATAATTTTCTGGTATTTCACTGAAATACTTAAACCAAATAAATGAGTACTTTTTGTTTTTTAATATTTTACTGATTTCTATTTCCTTAGTAGCAAAAGAATTATCAAATAAATACTCCTCAATATCATTTACTTTGGTTGTTATTTTCCTTCGTCTTTGAGTTAAAGTAAAACCATCATTTTTGATGATTGTATAAAGTATTTTTTCTATTGGTTTATTATTAAAACCTTGTAAAATTAATACTGAAGCTTTGGCTTCTGTATAAGGTAAAAACACACCTGAAGGCAAAGAAATAATTTGTTTTAGCAAGTTATTATCAATTAAAAATTTTCGTAAATTTTTTAATTCATCATTGTTTAATATTGATTCTGGCACAATTATATAAGCTCGTGAAGTTTGTTTTTTACTTAATGAATCTATAACGTGTTGTATAGATTGTGAATTTCCATTGTCACTTAATAATGTGTATAGATTTTTTGCAGTACCTTCTAAATTAAAAGGAATATTGGTTATAACAATATCAAACTTTTCTTTAATGGGATTTAATAATGTGTCTTGTTGTTTTATATTGCTGTGTCCATCTCCTGTCAAAATCATATTCATCTTTGCTATTCTTGCATTTGACGAAATCTCACCACCAAAAACTGTATTTTCTTTAATGTCTTTTAATACAGATTCTGTTAAATAGTTGTTCGTTGTCAGGGTATCTTTAATGTGATTAAATGAAGAAATTAATATACCTCCTGTGCCACAAAAAGGGTCATATACTTTTTCGCCATATTTTGGATTTGCTAATTTCACTAAAAAATTAACTATATGTCTTGGTGTAAAATATTCTCCTAAATCATTATTTGAGGAGTTGTATTGTTGTATAAAATATTCAAAAGCATCCCCTTTAATATCCGTTTTTATACCACTTAAATTAAGTTTGTCTAATTTATCAATAATATGTTTTAATGCAACAGTATCCTTAATGATAAGTTTTGTGAAAAGAGTTTTTTCTCCCTTACTATTAAAAATAGTTTCTAATGTGGGTATAACAGTATCATTTATATATCTTAAAAGTTCTTCGCCTGACTTATTTTTATAAGTTTCCCATTTTATATATTGCGGTATAGATTCCGAAACAATATCATTGTTTTCAGAGATTAATTTAAGAAATAAAAGATTTGAAAATTCAAAAAATCGTTCCATTCCTTTTGTTATCCCTGCCTTTCTTAATTTTTGATTTGTGAATGCAAAAACAGCAATTAAATCTTCTTTAGAGTTTATTGAAATTTTATCACTTATATAATTATTTGAGTTTTGATTTATGTATTTTTTATAAAAATCAATTCCTTTAATTGTATTTATTTCAACACCATCTTCTAGTAGTTCCTCTTGGTTTTTAACCCAATAATTTTTAGTTTGAATCCCATCAAATAAGATGATAATTTTTGAGTCTAAAATTGTTGCATAATTTAATGCTTGTTCTTTTGTTTTTGCCAAATTCATATTTGGCTTCTTTGTTTCTAAAATAATTTCTGGTGAAATAGAATTTTTGTCTAAATAAAGACAAAAGTCAGGTTCAAGTCCTTTTAACCTTTGCTTATCTTCTTTTGTTTTTGGTCTTTGATGATAAACATTCTTTTTTGTGTCATTTACATTAATGACCCAACCATTTTGAACTAATAATTGTTCTAATAGGTTTTCAATATCTCGTTCTAAAGTCATTATTTTAACGTTAAAAATTTTTTTTGCAAAATTACAGTTTTATAGTTTTCAATAAGTTGATGTTTAGGAAAATTGTATTTGTAAGTTCCATAGAAACTTGGCTCAATGTCAATTGAAAAAACATTTTGAAAACCTTTATTATCAAACCTTAACGAAAACCTACTATAGTCTGAAAACAAGTCGATATATTTTAATTTGTTTTTCATAAGTCAAGTTGTCCTTGTTTAACATTGGTGTTTTTAATATAATTTGCGGTATCTTCTGCAACTAAAAAAATAGAATCAGAACATTTGTATTTGAATGCCTCACGAGCAAACTTATCAGCAAAAAATAGATCAGTAATTCTTTGACTATCTATTTGAAAAAGATTTGCTAAATTTTTTAATTTTGATTTGCTAAATTTTTGACTACCATTCTCAATACGACTAATGGCACTTGTATTGATTCCTATTTTTGCACCGAATTCAGTCTGTGTCCATTCTCGCTTCTCTCTCTCTGTTTTTATGAATTGTCCGAAACTTGCCATTTTTATAATCTAACTCAAAATTAATTTGACCTATTTTTAGCAAATGTAAAATAAATTTTCTGATTTTGTATCAAGTTGGAAGGAAATTTTAACTTTTTTCTGTTAAATCTTACTATTTTTTTGAAAGCTTACATTATTCTATTAGCTATTTATTACTTTTGCAACCAGTAAAAACCAGTTAATTGAACATAAAGTAAAAATGAAGTACTACAATAATATTTTAGAAACAATAGGAAACACTCCACTAGTTAAACTTAACAAAATAGTTAAGGACATTGATGCTTTAGTATTAGCGAAAGTAGAAACCACAAATCCAGGAAATTCTGTGAAAGATCGAATGGCAGTACAAATGATAGCAGATGCTGAGGCAGATGGGCGTTTAAAACCAGGTGGAACAATAATAGAAGGTACTTCAGGAAATACTGGTATGGGGTTGGCATTGGTGGCCATCATTAAGGGATATAAACTAATTTGTGTATTAAGTGATAAGCAAAGTAAAGAAAAGATGGATATTTTAAGAGCTGTAGGTGCAGATGTTTATGTTTGTCCAACCAATGTTTCACCTGATGACCCACGTTCTTATTATTCTGTTTCTAAAAGATTAGCAACTGAAATACCAAATTCATGGTATGTAAATCAATACGATAATCCATCAAATACAAAAGCCCATTATCTTTCAACTGGACCCGAAATTTGGGAGCAAACTGAAGGAAAAATAACTCATTTTGTTGTTGGTGTTGGTACAGGAGGAACTGTTTCGGGTGTTGGGAAATACTTAAAAGAAAAAAATCCTAACATTAAAATTTGGGGTATAGATACCTATGGTTCTGTATTTAAAAAATACCATGAAACAGGTATTTTTGATGAAAATGAAATTTATCCTTACATTACCGAAGGTATTGGTGAAGATATTTTGCCTAAAAATGTTGATTTTAGTATTATTGATAAGTTTGAAAAAGTAACCGATAAAGATGCAGCCGTTTATCAACGAAAGTTAGCTAAAGAAGAAGGGATTTTTGTTGGAAATTCAGCAGGGTCTGCCATAAAAGGATTGTTGCAATTAAAAGATGAATTAACAAAAGACGATGTGGTGGTGGTGCTTTTTCATGATCATGGAAGCCGTTATGTTGGTAAAATGTTCAATGATGATTGGATGCGAGATAGAGGGTTTTTAGACGAAGAGAAAACAAACGCTTTGGATTTAATTAAAGACCATCAAGGAAAACATTTGGTAACGGTTTCCACAGAAAATCCAGTTTCGCAGGCTATCTTATTAATGAATCAATATGGAATATCTCAACTTCCTGTGGTAGAAGATGGAAATTTTGTGGGTTCTTTAACCGACAATCAGTTGTTTGCTAAATTATTAGAAAACCCTGATTTAAAACTTTTACCAGTAAAACACATCATGGAAAAACCATTTCCAATGGTAGATGAGAAAACTAGCATTAATGCTATTTCTAAGTTATTTCAACAAGGGAATAAAGCGGTAATGGTAAAATATGAAAATGATAAATACCATATTATCACTCAACAAGACATGATTAAGGCTATTGATTATTGTGTGAAATAATTTTATTTAGCGTTTGTCCATAATGTTCGATTTATTCAGCGAATTTATTGTTTTTTAAAGGTTTTTATGAGCTCACTTCGTTCGAGTCTTCGTTATTCTCTTTTTTCATATCAGTCATCCCGATAGCTATCGGGACTATGATTTTCAGTCCATCGAAACCTCGAGCTCGAACATTCTGAACCAAACTCTCGACTAAATGGATAAACTCTATTTATTCATTAATCTTATAGTTCCAGAATGAGTATGAGCTAATCCTTTAGCATCGTAAGTAACTACTTTCCATACATAAGTGTCTTCAGGAAGCATTGCACCTGTATTGTTTAGTTTTCCATTCCAAGGTTTAGTGCTTTCAGATGTTCTGTAGATTTCGTTTCCTGACTTGTCTGAAATTTCCATTTCAAACTTAATATCCCAACCTAATAATGCCTTAGGAATAAAAGTAGTATTTTCATTTATGTTACTGTTTGGAACAAATCCAGTTGGAGCTAATAAATCAACATCTTGTTGAATTTCAATAGTTTTAGCAAAGGTTACTTCGCAACCAGATTGGTGGGTTAAAGTAACTTTTACAGGATAATTCCCAGCTTTTTCAAATAAAAATTCGGGAGAAGATTTGGTGGATATTTTTCCATTTCCAGCATCCCAAACATAGGCTTTGATGTTTTTAACTTCAACAAATAATGTAGTGTATGGATACATGATTTTATTTTTATCATTTACCAATGATTGTTCTGTATAACTAAAGTCTTTTTTAGGAATTGGAAGTATAGTTATAGCATTTGCTATTTTTTTTGTAGAGGTTTTATTTGTTTTTTCATTGTAAACAGTAAGAGAAACATCATAAATTCCATCTGCATTGTAACTATGTTTAGGATGTGCTTCGTTGGATGTGTTTCCATCTCCAAACTCCCAATTATAAGATAGATTATATCCATCAACATAAGATTTAAAACTTACTTGTTGACCTTCACAAAATGATGAGCCGAAAATTTCAAAACTAATTTTTTCTTCTTCAGTATCTTGAGGCGTATTTGTATATGTTTTATTAGTTTCTTTTTCGTTGGTATTTTCTGGCAAGGAAGTTTCTTCATCACCATTTTGGTTAGAATTAGTTTCTATAACATCATTATCATTACTAATAACTTCTTCTTCACTTATTTTTTCAGTGAAAATTTCTTTTTTGTTTTCAAGCGTTTCTTCGTTAGTATGATTTTTGTTTTTTAGAACATTAGTTTGTTGATGATGTTGATCTGTACTAATTTCTTTGTTCTCGAGTGGATTGTTATTTTTATTAACAACATTGTCTGTAGGCAAATAAACAGATAAAAAGTATGCTGAAATTGCAACAATTGCAACAACAGATGCAGCTATAGAAATGTTTTGTTTCAGCTTTGCTGTTTTTACTGCGTTAAGTTTTGCGTCCATTTCAGCCCAATGAGCTTCATTAAAAGGAACATCAAAACTATCGAGTTTGTCTTTTATTATTTTATCAAAATTATCCATTTTGTTGGGCATTTTTATTTTCTAATAGGTCTCTTAAATTTCGTTTAGCTTTTGCTAAGTTAGATTTAGAAGTTCCTTCATTTATGTTTAATTCTTCAGCTATTTCTTTATGCGAATAGCCTTCCATTACATACAAATTGAATACCGTTTTATAAACAGGTGTTAGTTCTTGTATGGCTTCCATTATTATTTCTACTCCAAATGTGCTATAAATAGAATCAGCACTTTCGGCATTGTTATTATCTAGAATGTAACCTTCGTCATCATTAACAAAATGAACGTCTTTGTTTTTCCGATAATAGTCAATTGCCGTATTTACCATTATTCTTCTAATCCAACCTTCTAAAGAACCTTTAAATTCGTACTTATTTAAATTACTAAAAACTTTCAAAAAACCATCTTGTAATAAATCTCTTGCATCATCCCTGTTATTGCAGTATCGGTAACAAACACTCATCATTTTACCATAATATAACTGGTAAATCTCTTTTTGAGCTTTTCGGTTACCTTTAAGACACTCTTTAACAAGGTCATTTAATTTATCTTGATCAACTTGATCCATTGGTTTTGTGGTTAGACGTGATTTCTTTTTTTCGGTTGCCTTGCACCAAGGTGTAAAAATAATAAAATCAATAAGAATTTTTATTGGTTTTATTATTTTGTTAGTAGTAAGTGAATTAGTGTCTGTACATAAAGGTAAGAGTTTGAGTCAGAATGTTCGAGTTCGAGGTTTCGATGAACTGAAAATCATAGTCCCGATAGCTATCGGGATGACTGATTTGAAGTTCGAGAATAACGAATAAATCGGACATTCTGAACAAACTCTAATTAGAATTTATATGACAACCCTATTCCTAGTATCTCTTTAAATTGAGTTCTAGGCCCAGAACCTTCATTTATTCCATCTCCATTTCTGTCTAACGCTAGTTTTGTGTCATGATCATAAATTAGCTGAGTAGATAAGGTTGCAGAGATAAATTTATTGACTTTAAAACCAAGTAAGACTTCCCAGTTAACATCAACATGTGTTGGTTCGTCCGAATAATTAGAGAAGAAATCAACCCTTGTTTCTAAGTTAATGTTTTCCATAATATCTTTTTTATACATCATTCGGACATAAGCTCCATATTCTGCTCTGAAATTCTCACCTTTTTTTGTAAGCACGCCAAAATCATCATATTCAGCAGCCGTAACTCCAAAAGCACCCATATTAGCAAGCGATTGGTCGTTTACTATGGTTAGTCGTGCTGTAAATGGAGATAAAAACAAGGTGAAATTGCTATGGGGTTTATAATCCATACCTATAGAAATCAACCCATAAGCAGGAGCTAAAAAGTTGGAAATTTTAGTGGAATCATCAGGGTAATTATATCCTTCATAAAATTGAGTCTTAAAATTTATTAACCCAGCATAAAACCATCTTTCAGAAGCTTTGTAACCATATTTCGACATAAAATCAATTTTGTCGTCTGTTTTTCTTGAGCCTCTTTCTCCTTGTTTTAACAATCCATAGGCTAAAAGAAGTGTATTGTCCCATGATGATTTTCCTTTTTTATAATTAGCAAAAACACTCATTAAACTGTTTACTGCTATAGAATTTTCACCACCAGCAGACCAGTTAGTAAAACTTGCTTGAGAAAGGTTTGCTCCAAATAAACCACCAGTTTTCCATCCATCTAACGTATCTGCTGCTTGTACTTTTAGCATTTTTTCTGCTTCGGTTAATTCTTTTCCTATTACTTGTGCTTGAAAAAACGGACTATTTAATAGAATTAAAAATGTATAAATAATTTTTTTCATGAATTATAGAATAACTAAGTTCTTGTTAAATGATAGGGTGTTACTGATTATTTACTTTTAAGAAGGTCTCTAATTTCAGACAATAAAACTTCTTCATTAGATGCTTTTGGTGGCTCAACTGTTGCAGGGGCAGCTTCTTCTTTCTTTTTAGCATAATTCATTGCTTTAACCATTATAAAAACAGCAAACGCAATAATTATAAAATCAATAATGGTATTTATGAAAGCTCCATAATTTAGAGCTACTTCGGTGGTTGCTGCTGCTATTTCGTTAGTACCTCCCATAAGGGCAGGTTGAGCTTCTTTAATAACTATTTTTAAATCTTTAAAATCAACACCGCCCAGTAAAACTCCTATTGGAGGCATTACTACATCGCTTACAAATGAGGAAACTATTTTACCGAAAGCACCACCAATAATGATACCTACTGCCATGTCGAGCACATTTCCTTTTACAGCAAATGTTTTAAATTCTTTTATAAATCCCATTTTTTTATTTTTTGTTGGCGTAAGTGTTCCAAAAAAGTATTTAACAGCTATTTATTTTAAAGAAAATTTTGTTTTTCCTATATCCACACCATCAGCATAAACCTCAACATTGTATTCGCCCACAGGAAATTCATCGGTTTTAAGCCAATCAATAGTAACACTCATGTCATCGTTTTTGTAATCAATTTCTTTTTTGGCAGAATATAATCCTCTCACCCCATTAAAATCAAATTTATTGGAATCGTCTGTTTTTTCTGAAAGCACTCTACCATCTGGAGTTAAAATGCGTATATAAATCCATTTTTTTCCTGGGATAGTGATTGTATTTTTTTGTAAAGTAAATGAAGTTCTAATTTTGTCAATTTTTTTAGCTCTATCACTTTCTTTTCCTGTATTATCGCTTTTAACCTTAATACCCGAAGCCGTTAATCCTTGCGTTTTCAAATAGGAGGCAACCGTTACAATGCCTGATAGGTTTTCATTTTTATCTACCAGTTCTTTGGTTTTTTGTTGCTCATCGGTAAGTTTTGTTTTAACAACCTTGTTTTCTTCGGTAAGTTTATTGTTGAGTTGATTAAGTGAATCAATTTGTACCACAAAACCTTGCATAATTTTCCGAAGCGATTCAGTTTCTTTTTTAAGTTGATGAATAGTCCAATCTTTTCCTTTGGCTTTTTTTAATAATTCTTCTATTTTTTCTTTTTCGGTAGCTAATTCAGCACTTAATTCTTGATTGTCGGTTTCTAGGGCTTCATATTTTGCCAACATTTCTTCCAACTCTGTTTGAATTTGATTTCGCTCAGTGGAAACTTCTGTGTAAGCAATCTCTCCTGTTTCAATTGATTTTTGAAGCTCTAAATTTTGCCAAATTAAATATCCGCAAAAACAAAGAAGCAAAACAATTAGCACAACTAAAAACTTGTTTGTTTTGTTTCCTTTTGAGTTTGTTACTGATGAAGTCATTTCTTTGTTTTCCATAATAAATAGGTATTACAATTTAATGTCAAAATTAATTGGATTTGTTTTGATGTTTAATAGGATAAAACAAAGTTATACATAGGGTATTGTGTATAAAAAAAGGTTCTTTTATAAAAGAACCTTTTTTTTATTTAGAGTTGTTTATGATTAATTTATTTTAATATAAATTTTACGGGTAGATTAAAAGATACATTCACTGCTTTCCCTCTTTGTTTACCTGGAATCCAATCGGGCATTGCATTAATTACTCTCAGGGCTTCTGCGTCTAAGTATTTACTTACTCCACGCTCAATTTTAGTATTTTTAATTTCCCCATCTTTTCCAACCACAAAACTCACCCAAACTGTACCTTGATTTCCTAATTTTTTTTCAATTTCAGGATATTTGGTATTGGTTTTCAGATAACGCAACATTTCTATTTCACCGCCAATGAATTCAGGCATATCTTCTACAATAGTGAAGGTCTTATTTGGATCTTCAGGCTCAACAGGAATAAAATCGGGAACGAAAGGTTTAACTATTACATCTATTGGTTCTTCTTCTATTGGTTCTGTTTTGTCGGTAGGAACTACGTTGAAAACAGTTGCCGACAAACGAGTTGTTTGTTCTATTTTTGGTGCTGGTTTGTCTGGAATTCGGTAAGTTACAGGTGGAATTTCATACGTTCCATCATCAATTAATGTAGTTCCAGGTAGTTTTTTAATCGAATAACTTGTAGTCCATTCAAAGGCTAAAAAGGTGAGCGTGCAACTAATGATTATACCAAATTGAAAAAATAACACGCTTAATCTTTCAACTTTTTTGGTTTTTTCTTGAAAATGATTCATAACTATACAATTTAGAGGGTTTATAAAATTTAATTAAATTGAGTAGTTTTACATCATGCAATCATGTTTTAGTTAGTATGATAGTATAACTCAATATTTTTCGTTTTAGTGCTTAGATGTATAAAATAATTTTATTCCATAAAAAATGTCAAACAAAATAATTAGTTTAATAATAGCCTTATCGTTAGTTTTTATAACTTGTAAAAACCAAAAACAAACAGCAGCTAATAAACCAAAAGAAGTGATAAAAAAAGATTCCAGTTTAAAATATTGCGTTGGAAAAGGTGGTGGCTTCACAGGTGCTTACGATGAATTTATACTTTATGAAAATGGCAACGTATATAAAAGAGATTTTACCTATAATCGAGATGTTTTTAGAAAGCAGCTCACAGACATTGAACGTGATTATTTTTTAGAAAAGATAAACGAAATGGGATTAGAAGGCATGGATATTAACCAACCCGGAAATATGAGTTATTATTTAGAAATAAAACAAGGTGAGCAAAGTATTAACAAAATTATTTGGGGTGCTCACTCCTATTATCCCGATAAAAAACTAGAAGCATTTCATAAAGAATTTTTTGAAAAACTGGCAAGTTTAGAATAATGTAACAATGTGATTCCTATTGTCATTCTGAAAGAAATTTTATAAACTGAGGCACGAAGTTTAATAAAATGAAGTGATGAATCTTTCTTCCACCTTCCAACCTTATAAACTTCCAACCTAATGAACTTTACAAAATTTAAACTTATAACCACTTTTTCCTTATTCCTATTTTCGTGCAGCAACAATGGAAAACCTCAACAACAAACAACAAATTCTATGCAAACAACCACACATAAATTTACCAACAACTTAGTTAAAGAAACCAGTCCTTATTTATTACAACACGCTCACAATCCAGTAGATTGGCACGCTTGGAACGATGAAACATTGGCTAAAGCACAAAAAGAAAACAAATTATTGTTAATTAGTATAGGCTATTCTGCTTGTCATTGGTGTCATGTAATGGAACACGAATCGTTTGAAGATGAAGCGGTGGCAAAATTGATGAATGAACATTTTATTTGTATAAAAATAGACCGAGAAGAACGCCCCGACATCGACCAAATTTACATGAATGCAGTTCAACTCATGACAGGAAGTGGCGGCTGGCCCCTCAATTGCTTTGCGTTGCCCACAGGCGAACCTTTTTATGGCGGAACGTATTATCAAAAAAAACAATGGATGTATGTGTTGGAGCAAGTGGCTAATGAATACAACACAAACCCTCAAAAGGTAATTGATTATGCCCATGAACTTACCGAAGGAATTCAAAAAAGTGAATTGTTGCCTAAAGTGGTAAACGAAAGTCCTTTTTCTATGGAAATTATTGAAACCAGTGTCGTTAGATTTCTGAAAAATATCGATTTAGAAGAGGGTGGACAAAATAGAGCTCCAAAATTTCCTATGCCTAATAATTATGAATTTTTACTCAATTATTATTATCATACCAAAAATAGTGAGGCGTTACATGCTGTTAATCTTACCCTTACTAAAATGGCTTTTGGTGGAATTTACGACCAAATTGGAGGTGGTTTTGCTCGTTATTCTACTGATTCCTATTGGAAAGCACCTCATTTTGAAAAAATGCTCTACGACAATGCTCAATTAGTTAGTTTGTACAGTAAAGCCTATCAACTCACAAAAAACGAGTTGTATAAAAATGTAGTTTACCAAACCTTAACTTTTGTGCAACGAGAAATGACTGCCAAAAATGGAGCTTTTTTTTCTGCTCTGGATGCCGATAGCGAAGGCAAAGAAGGAAAATATTATGTTTGGAGTAAAGAAGAACTTGAACAACTTTTAAATAACGATTTTGATGTTATGGCAGATTATTATAACATCAACTCCAACGGAAAATGGGAAGGAAGTTATATTTTACTGCGTTCGGAAACGGATGAAACAATTGCTCAAAAACATACTATTTCGGTAGAAACACTTCAAAAAATAGTAGCTAAAAGCAACACCATATTACTTTCTGAAAGAGAAAAACGAATTAAACCAGGTTTGGATGACAAAACCCTAACTTCTTGGAATGCATTGATGCTAAAAGGATATGTTGATGCTTATACGGCTTTTGGCGAAAAAGAATTTTTAGATGCTGCACTGAAAAATGCTACTTTTCTTATCGAAAATCAATTGCGAAAAGATGGTGGATTAAACCATAATTATAAAAACAAGGTAAGCAATTTAGATGGTTATCTCGAAGATTATTCGTTTACCATAGAAGCATTTATTGCACTTTATGAAGCCACATTTGACGAAAAATGGTTGATTACCGCAAACAACTTAATGGAATATAGCATAGCTCATTTTTATGATGAAACAACAGGTTTTTTCTATTTCACATCCAACAACGCCAAAGGACTCATTGCCCGAAAAATGGAACTTTCCGACAATGTTATTCCTGCTTCTAACTCAAGCATAGCCAAGGGATTGTTTTTGTTGGGCGAATATTTTTATGAAGAAAATTACAGCAACAAAGCCAGTCAAATGCTTAAAAATATAGAAAATCAAATGCCACAATACATTGGTGGATATTCCAATTGGGCAATGTTATATTTGAATTATACACACTCTTTTTATGAAATTGCTATTTCGGGCAACGATGCGTTGCAGAAACGAAAAGAAATAAGCCAACATTTTATTCCAAATAAATTAATTGTTGGAAGCAAAAGTGAGAGTGCGTTGCCTTTGCTAAAAGATAAATTTTCTGCTCAAAACACGTTAATTTATGTATGCTATAACAAAGCCTGCCAAAAGCCTGTTGAAACGGTTTCCGAAGCATTGGAACAATTGAAGTAGTTAAGGTAAATTACTGGTAATCTTAATTAAGAAAGGCTATTTTCTTGCAGACACTAAAGAGTTGGGAGGGTGTTGCTTAAATAATCTTTGAAAGCTTTATTTTAGCTGATAGCAAATAAATTCTGCTACATTAAATTCTGCATCAATAATCCAATCGTTTTCTTTTAGTAATAGAATCAAAGCCTCATTTTCATCGTTAACATTTTCAACTGTTCCAATTACTTGCATGTTTTCAACTTCACTTCCATTGGGCGAAAATGTGCTTCCTTCTTTGGTGATAAAAATATATTTTTTCATAAACAATTATTAATGTTGTTATGGTTAAACTCAACTTTTTATTCGTTATAAAAAATGGTAAGGTTATTTTCTTTTTCTTTCCATTTTCAATTCTCTTTCAATTAAAAAATCATTTATATCAATGCATCTTACACCATTTTTTGCTGAAACACTAGGAATTTTATTTGGTTTAATTTTACTTTCGTTTGTTATTAAAACGCAATTATGTATTTTGCAATACGCAATCAAATATGGGTCGGCTTCTTCTTTTCCTTCTGCCTGTTTTTTTGCATCAAAAAAACCTGTTTTATATTCCTCATTAATAATTGGAATAGCTGCATTTATACTTACAGCATCGGTTGGCACAACTAAATGTTTTTTCCACTTATGCACCCATGTCTTTAAAAAGTCTTGCTTGCCTTCGTAATTGTTTATTTCGTCTTCAACAAAATCAATTGTTTTGAAACAATCTTGCTTTATTAATTCTTCAATTTCTTCCCAAATAGCATTAAAAACAGGGTTGTCATATTTAAAAGTCGATTCAAGCATTATTAAACTACTTGTATCAATCACATAAATAATACTTCCTTGATTAAAATCTAATTTCATTTATTAAGCATTTAACAATTGACGAGTTTTAGGAATATATGAAAGCTTTACTCCCAAAAAGTCTGAAAGGTCTTTAAGGTCAATTCTATTTTGGTCAAATGCTGAAAACGCAAGAGAGATATATGTTCTGCCTTTTTCTTTAATAGTTTCTTTTGCAATATTTCTACCTTCTGGTTTTTTTGCTCTGCCAAATGATGGCTTGTTCCATGCTTGATGCCTATCCTTATAATATGCTTGAGTTGTAAGTCTGTTTTCTAATAAACTTCTTAAAATAGCTAATGGACCAACATGAAAATAGTTACC
>Ga0100380_10004707_pt1 | contig 14223 bp, 14 predicted proteins | sample CryGeymeta201504_FD_80417 | JGI IMG/M metagenome (GOLD analysis project Ga0100380, IMG submission 80417) | Groundwater microbial communities from Crystal Geyser aquifers in Utah, USA - Crystal Geyser metaG 2015-04 | ecosystem: Environmental > Aquatic > Deep subsurface > Groundwater | place... | reverse complement strand
TTATGAGATTTATGGAAAAGAAAGAAAAGCGCATCGCGCATGTTTCACAGCGAATTTGGTCGCTTATCAATCAAATTGATCATCTTAAAGGTCAATGGATCGGTGGAGCAAAGCTAAATCCTCAAGCGCTTGGTCGACTGAAGCGTTCTGTTTTGGTGACTTCATCGGCGGCATCAACGCGCATTGAAGGAGCGGCATTATCTGACGAAGACGTAGAAAAGATCATGCGAGGAATTTCCGTGCAGAAATTCAAAGATCGCGATAAACAAGAAGTGCAAGGCTACTTTGAATTGCTTTCCACGATTTTCGATGTCTGGAAACAGATCCCCTTCACTGAGAGCATGATTAAACATTCGCACAAAGAACTTCTTAAATACGTCGATAAAGACGAACGGCATCGAGGCGAATACAAAAAGACGGAAAATAATGTTGAGATGTTCGACGAGTCGGGTAAGTCACTCGGGGTTGTGTTCAAAACGACCCCTGCCTATCTCACACCCAAACAGATGCAGGAGCTCGTCGAATGGACGGCGTGGGCGTTGGATGAAAGTGAATACCATCCATTGCTCATCATTGGAAACTTCCTGCTGACCTTCCTTGCGATCCATCCGTTCCAGGACGGGAACGGCCGTCTTTCGCGTGTTCTCACAAATGTTTTTTTGCTGAAGGCGGGGTATGCCTACGTGCCGTACGTCTCACACGAAAAACTCATCGAGGATCACAAGGCAGATTACTATGTAGCCCTTCGCAAGAGTCAATCGACACTAGGAACCGAACAGGAAAATATCGAGCCCTGGCTTGAGTTCTTTGTGACTGTCTCACTCGAACAAGCGCAACAGGCCATAGAATTGTTGTCGCATGAGAATATAGAAAAGATTCTATCGCCAAAGCAGCTTGCTGTTTGGCAATATCTTGAGACAGTCGAAGAGGCGACCGCGGGTGACATCGCCAAAGTGGCTAGTGTTGCACGTCCGACCGTTTCGCAAGCGATCGACGTATTACTGCGTCTGAAAAAGATTGAACGCATTGGTCAAGGACGAACAACGCGATATCGAAAAGCCTAGACACGGAGCTTATATGATCTTGGCGCAGATTACGTCAGGACATTATCAGGTGATACTGGCGACGGGCCAGCTCGTCGGCGAAGGTGTGGACGTCCCCGATATTCAAGTGGTTGTCCTGGCCTTTCCTCTTGCCTTCGAAGGTAAGCTCGTCCAGTACATTGGCCGTATTCGCGGAGCGCAAAAAACCGTTTACGATTACCATGACGCAAACACACCTTTTCTGGATCGTCAGTTTAAGAAGCGAAAGAAATTTTACCAGAAGGCAGGATTTCGTATGATCGAGGAGTAACTCCGGATATCACAAAAGCGACTCAGTTCTGAGTCGCTTTTGTTCAAAGGACAAGGCCCCATCGGTCGCCCCGTTTGGCTTGAGGCCTACGGGTCGCTCCGATAAGAAGTTGTCCTGGCGGGTCGGACGGGATTCGAACCCGCGATCTTCGCCGTGACAGGGCGACGTGTTAAACCACTTCACTACCGACCCAAATTGTTTATTTTGCTAAACTTCTAAAGCGACGGCATTGTAGCATGGTCAAAAAAGGTTGGCAAGATCTGAAAAGGGTATGTTTGTGGATAAAAATAACCCCCGTGTTCACAGATGTGTGAAACAACGGGGGTTAGAGGAAGAATGTTACTTTGGGCACGACTCACAACTGGAAGGCCTAATGCCGACCAGCTTACGACACATTTTACAGAACTTTTCCCTTTTCTGTTGTGTCGTGTCTGGAAAACTCTCTACCTTGGCCGTAGGAGCAGGTGTCTCCTCCGGCTTTGGTTTTTCTGGTGCGGGTGTGGGTATGCTGACAGGAGCAGACTCTGTCTTGTTTGGAATGTTTGTCATTCCAAAAATCATCAGACAGACAGAGGTTATGCACCCCATAAAACCCACAACAACGAACAGTGCGACCCCACAACCCATTACTTTTCCGAGGTTGTTACCCAACCACCCAAGATCTTTCTTTGGTATGGGTGGTTGGGTGGGGGGTGTTGTCTTGATAACTGGTTCCGTCGGCAATGCCACTGTTGCATTATGGATTACAGCAACATGTGGCTCAATCTCCAGCTTACCCACGACCACCGGTACCGGAGATTGTTCGAGCACGATTTCATAATCAAGCACCGACCTATCAAGGGGTGCCTTGATTGTCCAAGAAACCTCCAAACCCTTAACCCTAGACTCTACCGCCTGTTGGGAGGCTCCATTGAGCTGGTAGTCAATGGTAGCCTTTTCCCCGTCCGTTGCGGTGGGATTATTCGGTACATCGACCAAAAACTCAATCTCGGTAGTGTCCTTCGACAGCTGAAGAACATCACCACCACTCAGATTGAAAAGTTGTTTCATTGCGGCGCACTCCTTTTTTTCCGGCAAATTATTGCCGGAGTTGTTAAGTTGCAGATCAGGAACGGTAGAATTTACCTCTAAAATCACTTTTTGTCAATGGTAGCCAGTACTTTTACGAGACTTCGGGGTAAAAAAAGAGCCACGAAACAGAATGTTTCGTGGCTCAGGGGGGAGGGAACTCGATCGCTCTCTTTATTTTTTGTCGAGAGGGATCAGGTTATCAGACCTGCATTGGCCAGTGTTGTCGCATTGAACATCTTGTGCGACATACTTTTGGCCGCCGCACGCAAGGACAGGCTTTCCGTCGTGCATCTTTTGTCCAAGCACAACGTTTCCGTCCTTATCGACCTTCAAACCCACAACCGGTTTGCAGTCCTTGAGGACTTGGGTTTTGGTGGGGGTCTGAAGAACAATGGGGGGCGGTTCTTCTTCAATAACGATTTGATCATCACTGACCGGCGGCTTAGGGGGTTGATCAGCAGTGACCACTGGAGGGATCGGGGCTTGATCGACATCGACTTCGATCTTGCCTGTGTCAATCTCCTCAGACATATCAATATTGGCTTCCAGAGAAGCGTCAGCAACAGCTTGTGAGACTGTTTTTTTCGCTGATTCGATTGATTTTGTGATACCAGCGTCAGACGGCAGTGTGGCTGTTTGGTTCTGGTTATTCTTTTGTAGAACGCCAGACATGTACACAGCCACAGAAGCTGTCACGATAAAGAACAGCGTGGCAACCAGCACAGCAACAGTCATGCCAACACCGTGTCTTTCGGTGAAGCTAAGCTTTCTGTCGGTGTTGACGGCACCATCCATAAGACGCGTGGTGACATCTTTTGGGGGCAGAGCAACTACCTTCAGGGTCGGTTGAGTCACCTTTGATGGACGATTGAGATCGTCGGGGGTGACATCTTCACCCCACAGCGCATCGATCGATGCAGTTGTCTCGGGGGTGGCTGGTGGTTGCATAGGAATCTTCGCAGTCTTGATATCGGCGTTGCCCTTCAGTGTTGCCACTTGGGGCTCCACCGTAGTGCTTGGGGGATCAAAAACCTTCGTAAGCGGACGTTGTCGGTGTCTTTTTGACCCATTTGACCCATTTGACCCGTTTCCGTTTTCCGTTCTGCTTTCACCACTAATCGCGGGTCCCGGTTCAGGATTGCGATTCGCCGGTCTCTTTGCTGCATTGGCAGCATCTCCCAAAACTGGGGGAGTAGAAACCTTGGGGGGAGGTTCGCTAGGGGCGGGAGGGGGCATGACTGGCAATTGTGGAATGACCTGATTGACTTGTGTGTCAGGTTCGTCTTCCGAATGCAAAGCCGCAAGAACCGCGCTGGCACTCACAACATCGATATCTGCATCATCGACCGCATGTGCGTCCAAATCAGTGGTCTTTGCAGATGCTTCGATAGCATAATCGGGAGGCAGAGTGGCGTCGGGGTCACCGACCGGCTCGAGAAGAGCTGCTTCCGGTTCCGTCATGCGATTCATGAGGGAACTCATGTCTGTGAGTTGGGTTTTTTCGAGAGGGATGATTCCAACAGGTCTGGTGACCTCGTTGTTTCCTCTTCGGTGAAGATCGATCGGGGTGGTCTTCAAGTCAGAGGGGTCAGGCTGCAGATCATTGTCCAGAAGATCTTTGGGGTCGATCTTGGCACGAATCGGATCATCATGATGTTGAGACATAGTGTTCTCCTTGGGTTGTGAAGGTACGGTGGACAGGAACAACGAACGGGTGACATTAGCCTTTTTTTATCAAAATGTCAAGGATTGCTTGGTCATTAATCAAAAAAAAGAACCCTTCGAAAGTTTGACTTTTTGGGGTTCAAGTTTAGGTAAAAGAAATTTACAAAGTAACAGTGTCACACGTTTTTCCAGTCTTACTGTCGGTACTCTCATTAGAAGCCTTGCAAAAAGGCAATTTCTTGAGAGTGGCGATGGTCGGAATGGATGAACATGTGGGCATTGCGGTAGATAGGAGCATTGGCAGAAGTAACAATGACAGGCATTTCTTCAAAGATAGCCGGCTGAATCTCGCCTTGCACGTGTGCCGGCCCCGGTTCTGCGATTGCAGTCGGAGGTTGCACAGCGGCCAGGGATTCAGGTGACTTGGCTTTGATGGGCCTGGAAGTTTTTGGAGTAGAGCGAGGAATATGAGACGCAACAACAATTTTATGTGCCGAGGCTTGATGCTTTTGAGATGTTGTCTTGGCGTTTGAGTGAACGGTCTTCGGCCCAGTCGTGTTTACCGCATTTGCCGGCCCCGATTCTGCGATTGCAGTCGGAGGTTGCACGTGGGTAGTCGGCTGAGGTGAAGGTGGGTCCACTTGTGGGGCAAGATCGTGCTCAGGGCTCAAGTCAGCGATAGTAAACTCAGGATCGTCGAGAGTGGTTTTGTTGTTGATGCTCGGCACGGATGGTGTCGAAGCAACAATGTTCGAAAACTCAACTCCCGCAGAAACACCAGTGTCGATCACCTGTTCGGCGATTGTGGTGGCGTTTTGCATCTGCATGGTTTTGATTTCGTTATTGTGGTTGACAATCTGCTGCATGGTCGAAACGGGCTGGTGGTGCACCTCTTTGAGAGTGCGGACCGTGTTCGAGTACAGCATGCTCATTGAGAGCACAAGACTCGCAACAACCACCAACAAGGTTCCGATGGCAGTCGTAATGTTGCCGGCCGTCTGAAGCTTTGACCAGAAGGTGCCAATAGTGGTGGCTTGCTTGGTCGAGGCTTCTTGTTCAGCCTTCCACTCATTGAACTCGGGGAGTTTTTTGAGTGTGGGAACCTTGTGACTCGTGTAATCAAACATCGAAATCGGTTCTGCTTCGACAGTCTTTCTCTCGACCGGCTGATCGTCGTCCACGTCGTCTACAGGCACAAGCTCAATGTCGAGCAGGTGCAGTTGATGACGAGTTCGCAGAGTTTCGTCGGCGTCGTCTTCAAAAGGGTCGATGTCGATATCAACAGCATCAGCAGGATCGATTGTTTCAGCAGGCAGCTCGGTGACAACCGTTGACTCGTCAGAAAAACTGACCGTGTCGCCAGTGCCAGTCACTCGAACAAGTGTCTGCTCGCCGGTGACAGCGTTTGGCAGATGCAATCTGTCGTCACCCATGCGAGGAATGTATTCATCGATCGCGGCCAGACCGCTGTCGATCGAAGACTCAACAGAAGTCTCAATGGCAATTTTTTCCGGGGGCGGAAGAGGCTTGTCGAAACGCAACGCACCCGTAATGGGAAGTGATTCGGTGCCAGAGCGGTCGAAGTCGCCGGGGCGAGCCAGATCATTTTTCTCGTTATTGTCGGGCTCGGGCTTGGACATGATATATCTCCTTGTCTTTTTCTGTTTTTTGGTTGTTTTGGTTGTTAAGGTTCGTAAGTAACTGAATAACATATAGAGGGAAACGCCTTTTGTCAATGTTGGTTATCCCTTTTTTTGTTTTACAACCAAAAACAGCCCTTTTAGGAGGCTGTTTTATTGGTTCTGTTAGCTTTTGACTGTTTCAACTAGCTTTTTGAAAGCTTCCGGATAGTCTTTTGCTACTGTAGAAAGTACTTTACGATCAAGACGACTTCCAAAGAGTTTCATGCTGTGGATAAACTTGCTGTATGAAAGTCCTAGAGGACGAACTGCAGCATTGATACGAATCTGCCAAAGGCGGCGGAAACTTCGTTTTTTGTTGCGACGATCACGGTAAGCGTAAACACCGGCTTTAAGGGCTGCTGGGCGGGCCAAGCGGATTTTGGATTTGCGTCCCCACATCATGCCCTTTGTTTTGGCGAGCAGGTTGCGTCGTCGTTTGACGTGTTGGGTACCTCGTTTAACTCGGGGCATATGTTAGATTTTTTTCTTTTTCGAATGAGTACGTTTGATCGATGTTCCTGGTAAAAGGGTTTCGATAGCGAATTTGTGAGCACCAGACAGAGATACGTCGCGGCGCATGTTGCGACGAGCGTTTCCTGATTGGCGAGATTTGAAATGATCCTGACCAGCGGCACGTTTTAGTACTTTGCCGGTTTTAGTCACTTTCAAGCGTTTGGCCGTGGCCTTGTGTGTTTTCATAAATAGCTTGGCAAGGATTTTCTCGTGTGCGGAAGTTTAGATACCAATCACGTTTTTGTCAATCCTGGCTTGGGGTATAGTTTTATATACGAGCAACAATTGCACTCATGCGACCGCCCTGGAACTGAATCGTTTGCTCATACTTAATAGGAAAGTCCTTTTTAAGCATCTCTACAAACTTTTGAATAACTAGTTCAGCAATATCTTTGTGGGCCTTTTCACGACCACGCAATCGAAGTTCTATATTAACTTTATTGCCTTTTTCCAAGAACTTTTTAGCTTGCTGATGACGAACTTCCAAGTCGTGTTCTCCAATACGTACAGAAAGACGTATTCCTTTGGTTTCAACTTCTTTGGATTGAGCCTTTTGTTTGCGGGCTTCTTTTTCTTTTTGGTATTTGAATTGACCGTAATCAATCAAACGACAAACCGGTGGAACGGCTTTTGGAGAAACTTCAACCAAGTCAAAACCCTTTTCTTGTGCTAAAGCTATGGCATCAGCAATCGTTAAAGGTCCGATTCGTTCGTTGGTTTCTGTAACCACCAAAACCTCTTCGGCCTTAATTCGATCGTTGACCCGGTATGGTATTGAGGTGTATTTTGGCTTCCTCTGCCTGTGTCGGTGAATTCGCATAGATGTCCGAGATGATACCGAAAATCGCAAAAAGACGCAAGGCTTATGCTATTATATAAACCATATGGCTACACTCGCTCGCAATAAACGTGCCACCTTTGATTATGAGCTTCTCGAAGAATTCGAGGGTGGTCTTGTGTTATCTGGAATTGAGGTTCGTTCTATTCGTACGGGGCGCATGCAATTAGAAGGATCATTTTTGTTGATTGAAAGGGGGGAATTGTGGCTTAAGAATGCCTTTATTGCACCTTACGCTCCAGCCGGTTCCAGGCTCGATTCCTACGACCCAAACGCCTCCAGAAAGGTACTTGTTCACAAAAAACAATTATCGCGTTTACTTGGAAAAACACAGGCAGATCGATTGACATTAGTGCCAATTTCGGTGTATACTAAGGGTCCTCTTTTGAAGATTCGCTTCGCTTTAGCCAAGGGTAAAAAAACCCACGAAAAGCGCGACACAATCAAAAAGCGCGAGGTTGACCGCATGATCCGCAATCGAATGAAAACATAAGACACAAGAAGGTTTTTCCTTTTTTTGTCTGCTGTGTTCATTTTTATGTGGACAGAGCAGGATTTGTGGGGCTGACCTGCGATCGATGGCAGACTAGCTCGATCTTTATGCAAGCCAAGGTGTATGTCCCTTGTAAAAACCATACAAACGAAGTAAATGCCAATTTCTTCTCAGGAATGAAGAATGCTACTGCTTTCCGCGTAGCTTCTCCTTCTTTGGCCACCGTTTAACTACGGTTCTAAAGTCCCTTTTTCGGACGACCCATCCGCCAAATATTGCGAGTAATGTTTGATCACGGGTGTTATATCTTACTCGATTGGTCTGCTTGATTAGCTAATGCAAGCAGATGACAAATGGATATTAGCTACGTCTTTTTACTGGTTTGTCCTGTTTTTTGGTAAAAAGCGGAATCTAAACAGGAATTTGCTTGGAAAACATAAGATTAGAGAACTGACCAGACGGGGGTTCAATTCCCCCCAGCTCCACCACAAACACCGGACACAGCCTTAGGCCTAGTCCGGTTTTTGTTTTGTGCGTGTTATACTTTGAGGAGATAAAATCATATATATGCTTCATCATAGACAAACAATATTTCCTGCAATACTAGGTTTGGCTACCATTGGTCTGATTGTTTTGGTGGCTGTTTATACAAAATCAGCAGAAGATAGTACCGCTATTGTGCCTAATCCAGCGCCAGAGATTAATTATACGGTGCCAGAAAAAATTCCTGTTTCTGGGGTTGATTATGAAAATCAGACACGTTTTGTTTTAGAGCCATTTTTTAAGAATGTAGAAAGTTTGTCGGACACAGAAAAGGAAACAGCAATCGATAAAGCTCTAAATGGCCTGTTGGCTGAGCAGGTTCCTGTGGAATATCAAGATCTTCATCTTGCTTTGGTTCGTAATTTGCACAACTTGAAAAATCAAGATAATGAAGAAGAGAGTCAATCTGCTTTTAAAGAGTTATTAAGACTACGAGCGGAAACACCTTGGCTTCCATAAAATTTAGTATGCCTCTTGATATTTCTTCCATGGAAAATAGTGGTTCCGCCATACTTCCACCCAAAAAGCGGGGTAAGTTTACTTGTTGTTTAATTATTTTAGTGCCAATTTTGATTATTATTTTGCTTGCTGTGTGGGCGACTTTGTCCACTGGTTTGTGGAGATTGCCGGGAATATCAAAAATCGTTTACACACCTCCAGTACCAGAACGTGTTGTGGAGCCGGGAGCCTCAATCGAATCAGAAGTTTTAAAAAGTCTGGGGCAGAATTTTGAACAGATCATTCGAACCAAGTCGCTTAACGAGCCAATCACTTTAACTTTGGGGGAGAGAAGTTTAACCCAGTCTTTGCAAACAAGTCTTAAAAATCAAACCGAGATTTCTCCTTTTATAGATAAGAATGCTCAAGTTGCTGTTGCGGCCGATGGGTTGCATGTATTTTTGCCCTTTGTATCTGCAAACGGTGAACCCGCCAATGCTTTGGAGGTAACGCTCTTACCGGAAATAGTTGATGGACAAATTGTGGTTAAAGCGCAAAATGTTTCTGTTGGCTCTTTGCCGATTCCAGACTTAGCTGTTGATCAATTGGTTGATCGTTTTGTGACACCGCAACTCGAAAAAATTAACGCTGAAATTGCTCGCTTTGGATCTGTAAAATCTTTTTCATTTGCTGAGGGTGTAATGACTGTTGAGGTTGTGGCAACTCCGCCAGCATTCTAGTTTTTCCTGCATGATTTTATTGCATCGTTTGACTCCGACTTTGATTGGCCTTCTGATGTTGGTTGGTTTTGGTGTTTTGCCTTTGGTGCCACGAACTTTGCTTCCTGTTTCGTTGGTGATTGGAGTAACTCTTATTTTGGTAACGCTTTTGTTTGCTCGATTGGGGGAGTGGAAGTGGCGTACTTTTACCTTTTGGTATTTGCTTGGAGCGCCGGTTTGTTTTTTGGCTTCCGGTTTTGGAATGTCTCTGTTTTTAGAAAGTTTTTGGCCTCGTTTTTTTGTTGCCGCTTGTGTTGTTGGGCTTTCTTGGCTTTTTGGGGAAAACGTTTTTACGTTCTTGCACTTGCCGGCAAAATACCGTGCTTATGCGATTGAGTATCTATCGCTTATAATGAATGTGTTAACGGTCTTTTTATTTGCAGCTACCGGTTTCGGACTCATACTTTTCATTCAAACATCAGTTTTCTTTTTGATGGGTATTTGTTTTGGCTTAGCCGCCTTTGTTATTTGTGGAACGCTTTGGGTTAGCAAAATTGATCATCGATTGGCATTGCTTTATGGATTAACCGGAGCTGTACTTTTGACTGAGCTTTTTATGGCTCTCTCATATTTGCCAACGGGTTTTTATGCCAATGCCGCCTGGCTTACACTCATGATGTATGTGTATGTTGGACTCATGCGGGCTCACTTACTCGAAAAAATGTCGTTTATGGTGGTGAGACGCTATGTTTTGATAAGCGGTATTTTAGCAGCTTTTATTGCGGCCACAACTAGTTGGTTGTAAGCTGAATAGAACTATGACTACAAAAAAATCTACACAAAAAGATGTGTCCTCATGGTCACTTACGGCCCGTGTTTTAGTACTATCGCTTTTAATAGGTGGCGTGTCCGGTGTGTCTGCGGGAGCTGTAACTACCAAATGGTTAGCGGATTATTCTTCTGAACTCGCTAGATTTTCTACGCCAATATCGAGTGATGAACCACTGCCGATCAATTTGCCACAATCTTATGCTGAGGCCGTAAATCAAATTAGAACAGATGTTCCTCCGGCTGTTGTGACGGTTTTTAAAATTGTAGGCAATGAATTTACTCACGATTTAGTGGCCCCAGAAAATCAAATATCAGCAGGTTTGGTTGTTACATCTGATGGTTGGCTTTTGGCCGAAGTACCCGATTTTAATGTAGATCAAGCATCGCAACTTAAAGTACTAGTGGCAGATAAACTCTACGGTGTATCTACTGCTGTTTCATCTTCTTTGAAAGGTTGGTGGTTTTTGAAAGCAGAAAATGCCAGTAATTTACCGGTTCGTCCTTTTGGTGCCGGATTGTCTTTGCTAAGTGGTGATCAAGTTGTTTTGGTGCCTTCTGTAAACGCCATGGAGCCATCTTATATTACAGCTCGCATGAGTCCATCAATCAAAACATCGTCTGATTATATCGAAACTCGTTTTTTATTACAGCCAATCGCTACGCAAATATCTGGTGCTGTGGTTGTAAATACTCGCGGAGATGTAGTTGGTTTTTTTGATAGATCAACCGAAAATGGTGAACAGTTGATTCCAATAGAAGTATTTTTGCCAGCCATTCGATCTATTCTCAAAACAGGTTCAGTTCAAAACATTGGACTTGGTTTAACAGGAGACAATATTTCTTTGTTGCCAAGCGGAATTACCGACATACCAAATGGGGCCACCCGAGGATTTTTGATTACGGGCATACCAAAAACATCAGAAGCATTAGGGTTTAAAATTGGCGATGTTATTTTGTCGGTAAATGGAGAATGGGTAGATGATCGCAGCTCCTTGGCATCTTACATAAATACGTATGCAATTCAGGACACACTAATTATTACTGTTTTGCGAGACGAACGAGAACAAACAATTTCTGCCACTCTTCTCGAGCTTTTATAAAACCCAAGTTTGTATGAAAATCAATCTATCTAAAACTTTGCGAAAGGGGCGTTTTACTATCGCTTCTTTTGCAATTTTAGGTCTGGCCTTGGCACTTGTTGCTTCTTTTGCTCAGCCTTTAAAGTATTCCTCCTCTATCAGATTGCTGATTTTGCAACACGGAAGCAATTCAAGTGATGCCTACACAGCACTCAGATCAGAAGAATTAACCGCTGATAAATTGGCAACCGTTTTGTACACCACTTCTTTTTTTGAAGATGTAGTCGCTTCTGGATATGGAATATCTCGCGAGGATTTTCCGTCTGTTGATCGCAAAGCACGCCAAGCCTGGGAAAAAACAGTTTCCGCCAGTGTTTCAAGAGGCGCAGGAATTTTGAACGTATCAGCCTACGCCACAGACAATCAAAAAGCCGAACAAATTGTACGAGCAGTCGCCGAAGTAATGATTTCGAGAGTGGATACCTATACCTCTGGTAGCAATGTGGAAATTAGATTAATCGACAATCCTCTAAACTCCCGTTTTCCAGTTAGACCAAATATTCCAGTTAATACTATGGTTGGTTTAGTGGTTGGAATAGTGTTAGGGGGAGCACTGGTTATTTGGAAAAAAGAAAGAGAAACATAAAGACCAATAAAAACCATCAGGTAGACAGAAAACAGACTCTTAAGTAGGGTCTGTTTTGTGTTAAGCGGGTAGGGCAGGTTCCCCTTGACAAAAACCCCTTTTTTCGCTAAGGTACTCCGTCCTTTGAGAAAAACGTGTTCTTACGTGGTCTGACATTTTCTTCGTCGCGTCTCCTCCTCGTGGTGAAGCTAAATGTCGGACCGCGCAAGACCACGGCCAGGTTTATCTGCTTTTTTAAGCAAAATAGCAAATAAACCTGGCTGAAGGTCTAGATCTTTAAAGTCTAGTACAAACAGCCAACAGTGCCAGTTTTAGCCCCATTTTGGGGCGAAAAACACAACCACGGCTCTACGGAGCCACGCCAGGAGTTTCGCCATGAAACAGCGAATGTTCGGTTTCCTGTTCGCTTTCGTCGCTTTCTTCAGCCTCGTTGTTGGCTTTTCGCCGACGGTTGGGGCTCAGGAGAGCAAAAATGATGGCAGCAGGCAGAAGGAGAAGAAAAGCGACACTGTCACCCCCGCCAAGGTCTCCGGATCTTGGACCACGACGGGTGAAGTGAGCTTTGACGGGGACGTTTGCAAGCTCCTCAAGGACTGCAAAATCCCCTGCACGCCGCCCCCGGCCGTTTCTGACTGTGGTGGTGCTGGCCAGCCGACGTGCGATGTTCTCAAGGCACGGCGTCGTGGCTGGTGGCTCATGCACAAGAAGGACTTCGAAGCGTTGAAGAAACGCGTCGAAGTCCTCGAGGCCAACCAGGGCAACGAGTCTGAGATCGTACTTCTTCGAGAGACGATCGAAAAGATCCGCGAGGTTGTCGCCAGCGACATCCGAAGCATGGGTCTTGCGATCGAGGCCATCCGAGACGAGCTCGATGCCATCGTTCTCCGGCTCACCCAGCTGGAAGATCGCATGAGCGATCTCGAGGATCGTGTCGGCGCGATCGAGTCAAATCCGATCCTGACGACGCCGATTCCGGAGCTTCTCGGTTTTTACGACCGAGTCTCCATGGAGATCGGACCGTACTTCGGGGTTGCCACCCGTCCCGGTCTGGTCGTTAAGAAGGGCGATTTCGATCGCCAATTGATTGACCAGAGCTCATTCGGGGTCGGTGCTGAAGCCTACATTGGCTACAAGCTCGTCCCCGGCAGCAGCTGGGAGCTTGGTTTGAAGGGTTCCGTTGGGTTCGATTTCTCCGGGTCGGAAGACCTGAAGGGGAATCCCGACGGCACCGCCATCCAGTGGAAGACAGCAATCCTCTCAAAAGTTGAGCTGTCTCCCAACATGGCGTTCTCGTTCGGGCCCTCAGTCTTCGGACTGATCTCGAACTTGAGCACGTCTTCAAGCCAGGGGCTGTCGCTTGGCTATGGTCTGGACCTCGGTCTGGATCTGGACTTCGACGGCTTCGGGCTGAATCTGGGTTTTACCGCCGGCATGGTGAACTCCTCATACGAGTTCCTCGAGCAGGCGGAAAAGACCCCCGCGGTGAACTCGGTTCCTGTTGAGAATGATGGTCCGACCATCATGTTCAACGTCGGATTACCGTTAGGTAGTTGGTAATAAACTAGTGTCCGCATCGCTTAGACAATCTGTCTTTGCGGTGCGGACACTCAAAACTTTTTCATCCAGAAACACATGCTTATCTGCTGAAATAATTCAGTTAGGTGGGCAGGTCAGTTCTGGGGGATTTTCCCCAATGGTACCTTAACAAGCGCCTTAAAAAGCGCACATCAAGGAGTTCATCATGAACACCAAGAGCATGTGTCTGTTCATCGTCTCGTTCTTCACCCTGCTGGTCATTGTGACCGGCTGCGATCAGCGCCAGGGTGTGGGCAATGCTCGTGGCTGCGAATCCGACGAGGATTGCAGTGGCGGGCGAGTGTGTCTGTTGGGTGAGTGTGTTGTCGACGAGGCGACACCACCCGAGTGCACAGCGGACGCCGATTGCGACGCTGGCGAGGTCTGCAAGGACAGCGTCTGCGTCGCCGAAGATGTCGTGACGCCCGAGTGCCGATCCGACCGCGGGTGCCCTGCGAACCAGATGTGCGTTGACGGTTCCTGCGAAAGCGGGTGCCGTGACAGTCGCAACTGCTCGAGCGGGCGGACGTGTCAGTCCGGCGAATGTGTCGTAGAGGATTCGTCCTCTTGCGACTCAAACGCCGACTGTGGTGATGCGGAGGTTTGTACCAACCACGTCTGCGAAGATGTGGAAGTGTGCACGACCGATGCTCAGTGCCTGCGAACCGAGTACTGCTCGAACGGCGACTGCCTCACCGGCTGTCGCTCCGATGCGTACTGCGGAATCGGCGAAGTGTGCGCGCTCCATGAGTGCCAGGCCGGATGCCGAGTCGACAG
>Ga0100380_10004706_pt1 | contig 14223 bp, 10 predicted proteins | sample CryGeymeta201504_FD_80417 | JGI IMG/M metagenome (GOLD analysis project Ga0100380, IMG submission 80417) | Groundwater microbial communities from Crystal Geyser aquifers in Utah, USA - Crystal Geyser metaG 2015-04 | ecosystem: Environmental > Aquatic > Deep subsurface > Groundwater | place... | reverse complement strand
CCCAAGGAAGTCGTGCGGGCTACCCTTAAAACAACTGTCAAGGCTATTTGCGAAACCAACGTCAACAAGAACTTGATAGGCAGTGCAATGGCAGCGACCGTCGGGGGCTTCAACGCGCATGCGTCCAACATGGTTAGCGCCGTCTTCTTGGCGACCGGACAAGACCCCGCTCAAAATGTTGAATCTAGCAATTGTATCACCCTGATGGAAGAGGAGGAAGAAACCGGAGACTTGTGGATCTCCTGTACCATGCCTAGCATTGAAGTTGGAACTGTGGGTGGAGGGACGTCTCTGCCTGCTCAAGCTGCTTGTCTCGATGCCATTGGATGCCGAGGAGGAGGCGCAACTCCCGGTGAGAATGCTCAGAAACTGGCGATGGTAGTCGCGGCAACAGTTATGGCTGGTGAATTAAGTCTGCTTGCAGCTTTGGCTGCCAACACTTTGGTGGCAGCTCATATGCAGCACAACCGCAAGCCTGTCACTACGAAGTAAGGATTCGGCAATAAACAGCGAAGTTGGAACGATAAAAAATGACGGCTTGTCTAAGTAGATCTAATGCATATGTACATATCTACCAGAGTGCTAATTAGTATAGTTTTACTTTCAGAGGGTTAACCAAAGAAGTCACTGCATCCGAGCACGTCGGTCCATGTTTGGATTGATCAGGCGACTCCTGATATGAGTGGAAGCTTTGGAGCAAAATAAATGTGAAAAAAATGCACTCAACATATTAAATAATAAAAAAAGAGGCACAATATATTTTTGACACGTTTCGCCTCGTTGGAACTCAAATTGAAAACAATCGAATTTCCTTGCAGGAAAATAGGGCAAAGGATTTATCTGCTGTCCTTCTTTTCGTCTCCCGTGGCTTCCATGTTCGAGTCCAGGAACTGAAAACGCTCCTGTCTGATCTTGCGCCATTGCTTTTTAGACGCTCGTACCTCTTTCTTGAGCTTTTCTTCCTCTTCGCGTTCCTTCTTGTTGGGGTCCATAATCATTTCGAGAGTCTCCGTGGGAGCTGCGACGATAGAGTCCCACAAAGAGCTCTCTGCCTTCTCTGCTTCTTCCGCGTTGGCGGCATCTGTCGAAAAGATATGAGAGTATTCGATTGTGTGAGTTATGGGGAACTGGTTTTTTACAAATATAGCTCAAACCTGTCATCAATAGTACACTACATACCTGCTGCTTTCACTTTTTTCATTGCTTCCTCAGCTTCCTTCGATTTCCCTTGATTTTTCAAGGCTTGCGCTAAATGCCCGTACAAGAGAATAGTTTCATGGTGTTCAGGACCAATGTCGGGCGATTCAGTGCGTAGGCGGATAAGATGCTGAAGTGTTGTTTCGGCCCAAACATCCAAGCCGTGCTTGAGGAAGAGACCAGCTTCAGCAAAGTAATCCAAAATGTGCTTTTCGTGATACCACTCTAGATTCTCGAGAGGTGTTCCGGCTACCGCTTCTTCCGCCATGACAATGAGTTCGGCGCGAGTCTTACGATCAAGCCCGTCTAAACTGTCGAAGGGATCGGGGAAAGAGTCCGTGTTGTATTCGACACAGTGGCGGTAATGCCGGAATCCGTCCACACCGCAGACGCTCCACATAGGCCAAAGATGGACTTGGATTTCACAAATGTGATCCTTCAGTTCCAAATTGATAATGCAGTCCCTGTAGCCACCGGGCTTGGACTTGTTGTCAGATTTGAGCGTGGACATTTTGACACGTCGGATTAAGGGACCAAAGGAGTCGCGGGCCAGCTCCAGAAGAGCCAAGAGGGATGGAAAGTCCTTAACAACCAACAGTGAGCGGCAATAATCCGTCACCTTGAGTAAATCTCCATCGTACTTGGCTTCGGCCTTTTTTAGAGCAGCTCGAGGATCCTTGACGGGTCCAACACCGACCTCTTCAATTCCAAGACTTCCCGCCAGGGCCTTACAAATTTCCACTAAACTAGGCATAGTCTCTTCGGCTTTGCGGCACAAGTCCTTGGCTATTTCGAGTTTGGTCGATCGAATGTACTGCGGCAAATCCTTCTGCATGACTGCCTTGTCCACATTTTCGCGTGTTGTCGACGTTTGATCATCGCCAGGGTCATTGAGCCCGGTCATAGAATTAAGATAAGGATAGACAGGATCCAGTTGCATCTTGCGGAAGACCTCATCATACTTGCGCTTGTCTCGCAAAAGCGAACATATCATGCGATAAAAGTCCCACGAATCCTTAATGACGGCACGTCGCTTGGCAATGGACTCCAAGGCTTCTTGCGCTTCAGGATCCTGGTCCCGCTGCAATTCGATAGAAGTATAAATGCCCGCCGTCCCTGCGGTGCTGTCCTTGCTAGCTTTCTTCGGAGTACCAACTTTACCACCGCGAATCAATTTATCAGAATATTTGGCCAGGTTCAAGTACGCGTCTTCGGCATCATTCTTCTTCTTCTTTCCCAATTTAAGTGACTTGGTCTATCGCAACAATAATAGGGGGGAGGGGGTTTGTGGTCAATTTGTCAGTAAGAGTACTTAAAAAAAAATCACAATTCGCTCATGAACTAGCATCCAGCGTATTATCAAAACAAATCCGAGAACGTACCAATTTGTTCCCGCTACCTCCGAGCATCATTTCCAAGACCTCCAACCACGCCGTGGCAGTACGCTGTTCGCATGCTACCAGAGTGCACTTGGTACCATCTTCTCCTACCAAATCTATACCACGACGCGACTTGTCTTTCTTGGCCGGACTCGCTTTCTTGATTGTTAATTCTCGAACGAGCTCATCCAAATTTGTATTGGAATGGGGTTCACTCAAGAGTTGCAATTTGCGCGTGGTTGTGTTGAGGCGATAAATTAAAACGCCTTCGGGAACCTTGCCGTACCGCAAATTTCGATCGTCTTCCGCCGTGTTGGCGGTGGCGGCGGCCTGTTCGGGTGCAACAGACCCAGTGGCCGCCGACTTGATGGGTACTACATTACCGTGTTCGTCCACGGTAAAGGGATCTTGTCTCTCATTTTCCACCACGTGATTCTTTACGTCCCATTTGCAACACCAAAAGCCACGGTACGATGATTCTTCCACCACCGTCTTGGTGGTACGAACGCCCTTCTTTCCGACCATTTGCGTATTCTTCTTCTTTTCGAGCGTTTGGCTTGTGGGATTAAATTCTGTGTCACCGTGTTCCAAATCTTCCATGAGCGATTGCGATGCCTTTAGTTCAATGGCATTCTTGCCTTGACCATCCGGTGGTGGCCACTGGTACGCGGGGTCTACAAAAGCTGCCTCGAGGATCGTTCCCTGGTTCATGATCAACTCTTCCTCTTCAAGTTCAATGGCATCGTCGGGACGAGCGTTATGCTCTGCTTCTTCCGGCGTAACCTGTGGATTGTCACCGTTCTGAGAATCATCATCATCTTTGCTCGTGGGTTCCATCATTGTCTACGTACGAAACTGTGTTATCGTTTAATGTAAGTGTTGGTCGGATAAGCTACTATTATGGTACTATGTTCGATTCGAGTTCTGATTAGGTGTGTTTTAGAACGAGTCGTTGGACAAAGTGTTGAAAACTCGAGCTATTTTGACGTAACTCTGTTGATGCCTTTGCTTCGCTGATTCAAGTAAAATACGAAGAGACTATAATATTTTGTTTCGTTTGACTTCTTTTCGGCTAACAACTGCTTCGTAGCGTTGATTATTTATGCTTCTCTGGGTGGAGGGAGTTGTATGAGGTGCACGGAATGATGCGTTGATAGAATAGAATGCTGTCGAGATGTTAGCTAACTCTACTAGAGACACATACTAATACCACAGTAGAGTAGTACCAGAGAGCTAATACCTACTCTACTCTCTAGTAGACTAGTAGGGGAGAAATAGTAGGGTGCCGTTGTCACATTTTTAGGTCCTTCGCCCGCCTCTCGGAATCACAATTAGACAATCAACGGAAAGCAAAAATGCAACGTATTGGGGATCTTGTGTCCGTCCATTGCTTAGAATTGTAAGTAGGGGCAAGGTTAAATAATAGAATGGTCGAATCTCGAAATCACTGATTGAATCTTTTTCGTATTATTATTTGCGGAGTACGGAAATTTTAAATTATTAGTAATTTTTTTCTTGCTTGCTTGCACAACAAAGCTTCGCAACCTCACACCAGTCATCGAAATCCTTGTATCTTTCAAAACGAGACATTTCTGAGTTCGTCCTCATTAATATTTTCGATACTTTCAATACTACTAATACTGCCTCTAGTAGGAAGTACTCAATACAGTATTCACCATTGAAGTAGTTGGAGCTATTGTAGATAATACTACTAGAGTGTATAATTAATCAAAGTTAACAGCAAACCAACAACAACATAACACAAAACCATGCCTTCTGAAAAATCTCCCCTTCTGGCACCCTCCAACGCGAGTGGATCCGAATCGTCCAAGTATTATTTTTTGAACGCAAACACTCAAGCCGGGACTACCGAAGCCACACGAGATGGAGATGGTGATCCTGTTATTGAAGGTTTGCCGTCGGGATCGACACCCGAAGAATTTGCGCCTCGAGTGATTGGAAGCCCTCCTCCGGTACGTTTTCCAGCTAGTAGCCATTGCTACTACTACTACTACTACTTCTTACGTCGTCGTCGTGAAGGTAATTGGGGAACAAGGCTTGTTTGCACCACTCACACCATTGTTTGTACCGTCTCGTACTTTTATTTCCAATCATAGAAATCAGCTCAGTCTAATAGACCCGATGGTGGCGAAAGCAATGGAGGATTCTTCTCCAATCTTTTTGGTGGGGGTAAGACGCGTCAAAAGCGGACCGGACCCATGCTCAAACCACGCAAGGCACCCATCAAGGTCGAACCCAAAGTCTTTTTTGCCAACGAACGTACCTTTTTGGCGTGGATGCACTTGTCCGTTATGCTGGCCGGTGCTTCCATTGCCATTTTGGCCTTTGCCGAAGATCAGAATCCATTTTCGCAAATTTACGGAGTCATTCTGTTGCCCGTGGCCGTTGCCTTCATCATCTATGCCATGCATCAATGTAAGACACACAAAATGACTGTTCGGCTGTTTTCTGAAAAAACAATTTTCGACAAGGCCATTACTTCATCCAAATTGTGCTGACCTACTTTTTACTATTGTTTTCAAAATTACAGATGCTCGCAGAGCCTTCATGATTCGTAATCGATTGCCAGGTCCTTATGATGACACCAGAGCTCCTGTCGTTCTTGGTATGATGTTGATGCTTTCCATCTTGGCTCAGTTTTCACTCAAGATGTATTCTATGGAGAGTCATTAATGGGGTCTGGAAAGATTAAAAGCGCGCATACTCTACAGTAGTCAACAGTCAACCAATTGGAATGTGAATCAGAGTCAATGCAATACATGTGAACGAAAGAAAACAAAAATAGTAGTACCACACAGAAGAACTTCTGTCCCCAAAACCATAAATGTCAAAAGTGTAATCTATGAATAATGATGAACTTGAAAAAAAAATACTTGAACGTCTAATTTATGAAGTATTATGAACTTAATATGAAAGTGGCCGAGTAGAGCGGCTCTAAAAGGAAATTAGACTGGCAATTCTGTCGCGTTAAATATGCTAGGCACATGGAACTCAATGTAGAGCATAGAGCGAGCTTCGAAGCGAGAGATGATTGTGAATGTTTGCAGAATTTGCTACATACTGTAGCCAGGAAGTACGGGCGTTCAAATTTTTATAGAATCCTCAAATCAGTGGAAAGCTTCGACCGACAAACACTACCGCGAGTGTCCCTGGGACTTAAAAAAAAAACTCTTAAATAAGGAAACACAATAGATCTACTAGCTAGCCTCACTAATTCTTATCTGCCACAGTGTTCTTCAAAAGGTTGCGTATATGAAACCAGAACTAAGATGTCATCGCATCACTTCTTTCTTGTCATCTACTTCTTCCTGTTGCTCCTGCGATACCAAATCCCGTAACCAAGGAAGCATAATCTCGTGAACCATTTCCGGGCACTCATCATGAGGACAGTGCCCGGCCCCAGGAATTCGTTCCAATCGATACTTTTTGGCGTGCTTCCCAAAGGCTTCGCCCATGGCAACGACGGTCCAAGGATCGGCTTCACCCCAAAGAGCCAGGACGGGGCAATCCATTTTGGCCAGATAGGACTCCGGTGTTGGTCCAGGATCACCACCCATGACTTTGCAAAAGACATCTCTCGCTCCCTCATCGTCCGAGGGCGGTAATAGAATTTCCAAGAGTTCATCATTAACGTTGGTAGCATTTCCGTACACACCTTGCGTCATGAGGATGCGTTCGACATTCTGGCGGGTTTTGAACTTCTCGAAGAATTTCCCTCCACGTTCTGGATGGCCCAGTACATACTTTTGAACCAACCAAAGAATAGGTCGCAAAAGCAATGGAATTTCTTCGTACCGAAAACCACTCATGCCACCCGATGTATTGAAGAGCACCACACCGCGAATCTTATCAGGCAGTACACTTGCCAGTCCCAAACTGCACAGTCCTCCAATCGAATTTCCCGCTACCAACCATTTCTGGGTACCATCCATGGAGATTACAAAATCCTTTAAAAGTTCAACGAACAATTCGATACTGTAATTGACATCTTTGGGTTTGTCCGACGCACCAAATCCTAACAAATCTACTGCGTAGACGCGATATCCCTCCTTTACAAGCGCTGGAAATTGGAACCGAAAATGGTTGACATTGGCACCAAATCCGTGCACCAACAGAATTGGGGGACCCTCCACGGGACCCTCCACGCGGTAATTGATATTGTAATCTCGATCATTCTGTTCCCAGTGAAAAGTCTCGTAATAGCGTCTCACAGTAGTAGCACCGGTATTACTACTACTACTACTACTACTCGTGTTTGTCGTCGTTGAGGATTGGGATGGAACAACATCTTCGTCTTGTTCTTTAGCGGATTGGGGATGAACAACATCCACGCGATAATGACGATGACTTTGCGTGTAATTTCGACCCCAGGTTGTCTTTGGCAGGTTGGCATTCGAGGATGATGATGATGATGATGATGATGATGACAAAGCCGTTGGTTGTAACCTGTTCTCGTTCGGTCGTAAACATGACACCAGTCCAGGTTGAAAACCTAAAACAAAAATATTCTTTTCGCAAAAGAGGACAGCATAGAAAAGAAGCTGGACTCGCTTGTCTCGCATCATAGCATGGGCCCTTTTCTATAGATTGTATTATTGTCGTTCCTTCAGGTGAAGGGCATTGGATAAATAGGATTGCATGTGAACGGCAACGACTACCAGCAGTATCAGGAAGATACAAATGTCGCAAAAAAGAAAAAAAGACGCAAACAGATGGCAGTCGTGTTGTGACAGCATCACCAAATAATTGTGTATTGATAATAAATATTTGTACGGGTTTTCCGGCAACAAGAAAAATACGGAGTAAAAAATAATAGTCTAGTAATACCTGGTAATGATTTGTACGAGTTATATCACAAGAATCAAGAATTTCCGATCAAAATACGCCAGTACTCGAGGTACCGTGCTGTATGAGAACTCCAGAGTAGACTACCAGGTACCACTGGTACAGTACTCTATTACTACTAGTAGTAGGTTCACCAGAGTAGACTAGTAGTAGTCTACTCGTACTATTCTAGAAAGTTATTGTTGCCTCCAAGTGTTACAGAACTATCTTGTTGCAGTCCGAGCAGAGCCAAGCAGTAAAAGATACAAATCTCCTGCCAGTAGAAGAAAGCTAAAATTTGAGGGAGAGATATCGCAAGTGCAGTGTTTACTTTTTAGGAGAACGCTTCTTCTGTTTGGACCAAATAATTCACTTCTGCAGTCTCGTCATTCCATCCCCCTTTCCCCTCCAACCATCAACATGCAATACGACGACCAACCCAACCAACAAGTCGTTCACGGAGCTTTGATATTGGCACAGTTATTCTTTGGAGTTGGGTCTGTCGTTGGTGCTTTGGGATTGCCAGCCACAAATCCACTGGTATTTGCTTTGGTGCGAGAAACGGTGGCTGGTCTTCTTCTTCTGGGCATATCCATTTATTGGCAACGACGACAGCGACAACAGCAACTTTCGCAGCATCAACAGCTTTCACAGCAACAATCGCAATCAAGCAGTAGCAAATCTACCAGCATTACAGAAAGGGATTCGCCATCTACCTTGCAAGTAAGGGCCAACAAACAACAGTCCATATGGGCATGGACGGTCAATTGGAAGAGCTTTTGGCTGCTCGGATTTTTTGTGTTTGGCAATCAAGCGGGCTTTATCGTGGGCATTAAGTTGGCCGGACCTGTAGTAGCCAGTGTTTGGCAGCCAAGTCAACCCATCTTTACAGCCGCGATATGCATGGCCATGGGATGGGAACCTCTGCAGCGACAACGGATTGCCGGTATCCTACTGGCCTTTATGGGATGTGCAGCGATGGTGCTGCTAAGGGAACAGCAAACGCCGCCAACTGAGAGAACAGAGGATGACACAAACATCAGCAACAGTCAAGCAGGACGTTTCGTTGTGGGCAATCTGCTCTTCTTTATCAATTGTCTCTTTACATCTCTTTACGTCATAATGTCCAAGAATATGCTCGCCCTGTATCCTGCCCTGACGGTCACGGCTTGGTCGTACAATTGTGCCGCTGTGCTCATGTTTGTGGTGACGATGCTATCGTCTGTGTGGTCGGGCGCCGGCGCTTTTCTCTGTGCGGAATGTTCCTCCGATGTCAGCATGTTTTCCTTTCCAAAGGGAGCAATCCCAGCCTTGGTGTACTATATCGTATTTTGTTCCGTAGGTTCTTATGGACTCATTACTTGGTCGGTTCAATACGCTACAGGGACTTTGGTAACGAGCTGTACTGTACTGCAGCCAGTCACATCGGCGCTCTTAACAACGATACTCCTGGCTACGGGGCTTGTCACAAGTTGCAAAATTTTAGAGGCAGCTGGCACTGATGAACGTGCTCACGCTTGTCTCAATTATCCAACCTTTGGAACATTTTGTGGTATGGTTGGTGTTTTTGGTGGACTGGTCTTGGTCATGAAGACAGAACCACCTAATGATAGTAGTGTGGACACCACTGGCCAAGATGACAACGGTGAAACAGTGGAGACCGTACCATTGAGCGAGGTCATCGTTCCACAATATTCAGAATCTTACGGCGATCGACAACGCTGAAACGTAAAGTCGTATGCACTTCCAAGCAAGACTCGATACGGGCACTTGATTGTAGCTAGCAGCCAGCTAATTTCAGGGACAAATGTTGAAATATACGAAACACTACTAGTACTTCTATCATAAATAAAAGTAATTCAAATTGCAGGAACGATTAGATTTTTTCTTGAATTCCTCCAGACAATAGCGTTTTCTGCTACTAGTACCAATGAGAGCGAAAAGAATCTCCGCAGTGAAAGTGCATTAACGAGAATCGCAATGCAACTAATAATGATACGAGCTGATGGATGGATGGAAAGCCACCATTCCGAAATATCTTTGCTGTGCCTTCCTCTCTGTCTTTTTGGTCACTTTTTCATTACTGTTTGTAACTTTTTTTGGTCTCGCATATTTCTAGTTTATTTTTGCAGCTCAAAAAATCAAACCGTCAAACCAATCGTTCAAACTGGACCCCGTCCATCATTCCGCCACGGAGCGTGCGTTGTACGAGCCGTTCGAATTGTCGAACATCCTTGCGAAAAAGTTCTGCCGCTTCGTGATTGAGCGGATCGTCGGGATTTGGTTCGTAAAACAAGTAGATGAGACCGTAAACGACGGCATTAATATCCAGGACTGGTTTCCAGTCCTCTCGCAGAATGTTCAAGCACACTTTGCCTTGCAAATCAATGTTGGGATGATAAATCTTGGTTTGGCATTCGACTTTGGGCGGCGAGTGAGGATAGTGCGGGGGAATTTGGAACGAAAAGTGGTAGGTAGCACCCTTCCAGTAGCCCGTGTCGGGGCTGACCGTGACCTGAAACGCGGTGAGATCGTTGGGATTGGGAAAGCTAATTTCCGCAACCTTTCCTCCATCTAGCTCGGCTATGTCTGTTGCGTTCATGTAAATTGATCGAATTAAAAGCACGTACAGGTGGGATAAGATAAGAAGTGAACATTTGGTGAAAAAAAAACGAAAAACGAAAATTAGTAGAGCACTTGAGTAGGTGATACTATGGATTGATTTGATTATTTTACTCCGATCGGACAAAAGGAATACGAAATTTCAGTCACACCAAAACAGTAATTACCTTTTTGAATACGGATTTCTCCGGGACTGCGTTTTTTGCCTTTAGTTTTCTGGGAATTCACATCTTTTTTCTTGCCGCCAATCCCCAACAAGGAGACCTTTTCTGGTTGACCATCTCCGGCGGACGCTTCAGTATTGTCGGCAGGTTCTTCCTTGGCACGAGCTGCTTCGTCCGCTTTGGCCTTGGCCTCTACTTCACGCTTTTTCTTCAGGGCTAGCATTGGTCTTGTGTTTTTATTTTGATCGATCGCAATAACTTCGGTGTCATCATGATTCTGCGGTGTGCAGTCGACTACTACTATTAGTAGTCTGCAGTGCTGTGCAGACGGCTGGGGGCTGGCCACTTGGAGCGCCACATTATTTAAACCCCTAACTTTAAGTTTTATCACAAGGTAGCACATTCGCTGTAATCATGCACCGTCGCCAAAATAGATTTATTTTACCATGATCGGTGGCTGTCTCATTGGACAAGACGGAGTCGAGGCAAGCACTTAAGAAAAACTCTAAATTGATTTCCTTTTTAAGGATGTTTCCAGTTACAAGACGTTTTCCATGAAACATGTGCAAGTCGGGAGAGGTCACAAATTCTGTTCTTCTCGCAACTATTATCTTTTATCATTTTTTTTATCAAGGAGCGCGCTTTTCCTTCGCTCTGTCAACAGGCACCTCTATAAGTCTATAAGCATCAAGAGTTAAAGTATCAACAAACTGTCATCTGGTGACAGTTCTGTCTAACTTTGATCCGATCATACCATTACCCGCATTTAAACTAACTCAAAACGGATCGATCGTCTGACACAACGTTTCTATCGATGCTGGATGGATGCATGCAAGTATTTTCAAAACAATCTATTTTTCATTTTAAATTCGACCAGAAAATAGCCAACGACACTCCACATTCACACATCACAAAAACATTCAGGAATTGAAACACTCACCCCGCCCCTGCAAGTAAATCCGTAGCCATTGATCCGGCCATGAAGCGCACTATTGATAGTATGATACGTCATCATCACCACCATCACCAACGCGAGTCCAGTATTTCCACTCTTGGAAGTGCAAGTGGCGATTGGGGCAGTGACATCGGAGCCATGTTTGAGGAAATGTCTCTGGAAGATCACTCGAATGCAGCGTCGGATCACAGTCGCAGAATGAGAGCTGTGACTGGAGTTGCCATCCTAGCGTCCACCTCTCCTGAGATTAAGGCGCTTAGTCTCCGAAGAGGAAACAGTTTTCCACAACCGTTTATGAAAGCCAACATGCTTCCGTCTCCTTGCTCGTCTGTAGCATCAAATCTTTCCAGAACAAATCTTTCGGTCCATTCCTTTTACGGAGATGGCGTCGATACGAGCATGGAGGAGACCAAATTCCCAGAGGATGACTTGACGTATACTCCGACCGCGACTCCTACCAAGTCCTCGTCCTCTGTTCCTACTGCCACTGCTGCAAACACACCGGAACACAACCGCATCAAACCACCTCCGTCTCCCAAGCGAACACAACTTTCGGACATTGCAAGCATTCTTGCATCCAGCAAGCAAGAAAATGTCCCTCCTAACATCCTAGTGGTAGCTACACCGCCGTTGGACGCCCGGGGCTCTCATCAAAAACCGCGAAGATCCTTCGTTTCCGGTAGATCTTCTTCCAGTCTGCGCGACAGCTCTGGAAGCTCTTCTGGTCGGAGGAGACCGCCCATGCCTATATCTCGAAGTATGCACCGACGAGTTTCGTTCGACTCCCTTCCTACTCCCTCGGAGATTGGTACATCTGTGGCACCATCTCTTATATACAGCCCCCCTTCGGATCGCACCCTTTCTCAAACGTCGTTATCAATATCGGATCGTTCTCTGCTGTCAAATTGTTCAGAACGTGGTGGTCTACGGACGAAACATCGAACCTTTGGTATCCCACCACGTAGCTTGAATTCATCCCTGGGGTATTTCTAGCTGTGGAGGCCGGCCCTAGCATGGACTTTCTATTTACTTGATTGCACCTGTGAGATGACCGTTTTTCATGAAGCTTCCAACTATCGTCAACGTTGACTATTGTCGGATTGGCATTGGTTTCTCTCTCTCTCTCTCCGTCTCTTTGTAATTAATATTTTATAACGAACACTACTTTACACATTTGGTATGCTGTTGCTGATCCATGGAGACGAGAAAACTAAGCAGATTGCTCTCGACTTGTCATCACATTTACAGTATGCTACTAGTAGAGGAAATAGTTTCACTTTCAAGCAATTCATTAATGAGATTGCTAAAACTAGATGAGCGCGGGGTTGCTGGCTTTGCTCTTGTCCCTAGCTCTTCCAGCAGCAGCAACACTACCACGAGAGCTATCTGTGGCACGTCGTTTGTTGGGAGGTTGTTTGGTTTGACTGTCCAGGACACCTCCAAGCATCCAATGATTCTTCACAAAAACATCATTGCCCATGGTACCGCTTTGTCGAACTCGATTTCCCGAAAAAGGATTTTCATTAAAAAAGGGACCCCCTTTGTTGTTGTTGTCGTCGTCGTTGTTACCATCATGGTTGGTATTCGAAAGTAAATCCGAACCAAACATATCGGCCAAATTGGGTGGCACGGTCTGTAACAAGTCATTGTCCAACAAGAATTGACAATCAGCAATTCCTTCCATTTCTGTATTAGTCGTTAGCAAAAAATGAGTACCTTTCGGTACGGATCGCAACGTCTCTACCCATCGATATTCGGGACAGGTAAATCCAGGATTGTGAAAAACGACTATATCGGCTTTGGTAATTTCATGCTGTTGTAATAATTTGGTATTGTAGGATCCCAAATGAGTGTGGGCAACTAGAATTCCCACCGTCCCACCCTCGACTGTTTTCATGGGCCGTGTTTCGTGGATATTGGTTTGTGGACATTCCGGTCCGATGAAATGCAATTCAATAGTATCGAGTCGTTGTGTTTCGGCCAATTCGCTCAGTGCTTCGGCGTAGGCACTCCAAACATCATCGTTTTTCATACATGGCGTTTTCTTCCAAAGTTCTCCATCCGACGACGCACCAATAATATGAATGACCAAGTGTTTTGCTGCCTTTTGAATGGCAGGTCCGTACAAGGGCCCTTGCAACAACACGTTGGCTATTGTTGCTGGATAGGACTCGTATTCACTACGGACTCGATCAATGGCTGACTCTTTGGCTCGTGGATCTTGTTCCAAAAGTGTTTTTGTTTTTTCATCATCTTGTACTTCTTCGTTAACAGCCTCATCGTTGTTGCAAAGTCGTAGAAGAGTACAAATAATGGACGAATGTCCCATAGCCGTTTCAGTTTCTTCCTCTGCTTCTTCCGATGCCGCATCCTGTTGTCGACAAGCTTCGGAGCAGTAACTAACTCGTTGACAGGAAGGACAATCCACAACAGTTGACGACGGCTGAAAGGGCGTTCCACATGTACAACAGGCATCAAACCCTAATTGCAAATTGAATTCTTCTTCTGGATGTTGTTCCATTAAATGCATCATTTTGGTTTGCTGCTCCGGCAGTTCTTCGAGACCGACAGATCTCAGAAAGTCCATCGATATTTTATTTGTTTTTATTCGTACAAAAGAAAGAATCTAATAAATGTAAATAAAATAATTGTATTGATCAGTGAAATGAATAATATTATGCCAAGTTCGATGCATGCACTTCAAAAAGATAGTGTCGGATTAGAAAAAATGAGTGGCAGCTGGTATCTTGTGTCCAATAGTGGGCAAGGTAGGAGGAGTAGTAGACTACTAGTAGTACTAGTAGTAGTAGCTAGTAGTACCTGGAGGTACGACGTAGGTCTACTACGTACTATTGTACCTAGTGGTAATACATGCGAGAGAGTGGTCTACTGTACTACAGCACTTTGCAAAAAACCTGGCAACAGGAAATCTTGCGCACGAGAGAAAAAAAAAAAGTGTGTGTGTCTTTTTGAACAACAACAACAACCTTCACTCCTTGACAAAAGCTACTAGAACACAAGCTATAGACCACCAAATAACATCAACAGTAGCTTAAAATCT
>Ga0100380_10004705_pt1 | contig 14224 bp, 16 predicted proteins | sample CryGeymeta201504_FD_80417 | JGI IMG/M metagenome (GOLD analysis project Ga0100380, IMG submission 80417) | Groundwater microbial communities from Crystal Geyser aquifers in Utah, USA - Crystal Geyser metaG 2015-04 | ecosystem: Environmental > Aquatic > Deep subsurface > Groundwater | place... | reverse complement strand
CTCAAATTACAGTTCTTTCCATTAATGAGTCTATAGATTGAAGACCCACATGTCATTTAAATCAACATTGATGCTGCTCTAGCCACCAAAGATAACCAAGAATGGAAAAAGAAGCTCGCTGGTGTGATAGGTTCTTTCCCAAGGTGAGGGTTCTGATTATTTTGGCATAATTTTACTCCATACCTTTGTGTTCCAATCTAGGATGCAAACACTGTTGAATCTTTACTTCTTGTATGAGCCACCACCGAACATGATAACTCTTTGGCTCTCTTCATGAAAATGAATCGTATAATTTGAACGAGCTTCTGGTAGATCCCCTGATGTTTAGACTCTATTCCAGGTGCTTTCTATCAAATCGAAGCACCACAAGTCATCGAGGTACATGCCTTCTATTTGTGTTCCACCGTAGCCTCCGAACATAAGCAGCTGTTTTTCATTGAGTTTGAGGAAGTTGTGACCCCAGCGCTAGGGAGGCAGGTGCTGATTGAGGAGATTGTAGGTAACTGGGTTCCATGAAATATTCCAATTTTCACACATTTTCTATAACGTTTAAACGATTATTATTAATCGTAAATGATTGGGTTTCCAGAACAGGAAAAAACAATAATTAACTCGAATTGAAATAAAAAGCATGATCATACAATAAAGGCTGTAAGAAACATGAACAAACGTCAATTACATAATTTTCCCTTAATTTTACATACATTTTTTGTAGTTTCCTTTGCTACCAGGTTCTATTAATAGCATCAGGAAAAATCTATCCATAATTAATTAACATGAACTCAACAGTAGCCCTTGTGACAGAGCAAGCCGGTGAAGGTTTCAACATTTCTCAGTTTAAAACATCAGAGCTGGCTATCTATTCATACTACATCTAGTCCAACAAAGAGTGCATACTCATAGATCCCATCTTTGATGTTGAGACTTATCGGAAATATATGGATTCCCGAAAGGCTGTCCTAAAGTATGTCTTCCTTACACACTATCATGCTGATTACCTGTCGGGACATACTGAGTTTAAAGTGCCAATTGTTATGGGCCCCTCTGCTGCGAGAGCAGTCAATACATTCAAAGTGCATGAGGCTAAAGATGGTGAAATCCTAACACTTGGAAGCATCAAGTTGAAAGTGCATCATACTCCTGGACACACCCTTGAAAGCTCCTGTTTCCAGTTGATCGACTCTGCCAACAAAGATGTCTGCCTCTTCTCCGGAGACACCGTTTTCTTGGGTGAAGTCGGAAGACCTGATTTGGCATGCTCAAGCAATATCACCAGCTAGGACCTTGCTGGCATGCTCTACGACTCAATCCAAAAAGTGAAAAAACTTGAAGGTTCCATGAGATTATACCCTGGCCATGGATCAGGCTCAGCTTGTGGAAAATCAATCGGATCTGGAAATTTCTGCACCGTTGGTACTCAATTCACCAACAACTATGGCTTTAAATTCACCAACAAGGCTGATTTTGTGAGAGAAGTAGCAAGCAACTTACCAAAACCTCCAAGTTACTTCTTCTACGATGCTGGACTCAATCAAAAAGGAGCCACTCCCTACGACCTAGCTCTTAAGAAAGCTCACGTTCCTTTGACTATCGAGGAATTCGAGAAACTCCGAAGTCAGTACAAAGTAGTTGACACTCGAGTTGATATCGGCAAAAAAGGTACAATTGTTTCTATTTAGGTATTGTCAAAGGTATGCTTTGGTTGCCGAACAACGGAGCCATAGTAAACTGGATGTCCAACTTCATGTTACCTGAAGAAGAATTCATTATTTTGACTGAAACTGGCAAAGAAATGGAAATAATTAACCGCTTCTTCAGAATCGGCTACTTCAGCATCCGGGGATATAACAGGTTTAATGTTGAAGATCTCAAGGACGAGTTTGTCAGTCCCAACATCCTCAAATTTGATACTATTGATACCGTCAAAAACAGGACTCATCTTGATGTCCGAAGCAAGCCTGAATGGAAAAGCATAGGAGTGATTGAAGGAGCTATCACCATTCCTCTAGCTGAGCTTGATAAAAGAGCTGATTAGCTGAAAGACAAGAAAAACATCGTCATCAACTGCATGGGAGGCATTAGAGCTCGTGTAGCTTTCAGTATCCTGGCCAAACATGGAATCGAGTCCCATGTGATTCACGAAGAGGTGAAGGAATTCAAGAACAAGGGTCTTCCTATGGTGGAGTACAAAGAATGAGTGATATCTATTTATCTGTGATACAATTTTGTGATAGGAGAATTCCTATAATTTATTTTATTACCTGCCTTTGATGCTATCGGATTAATCTAGCCTGCCCATCAACTTTGGCACACCTCCACGTAAACGACAACATTTCGCCATGTCACCACATCCTTTGCCACACCAACAACGTAAGGAGCACTCTCAGGGACATCTTTCTCTCGCCAAAAGTATCAGTCAACCTTCTACCGTTGGCTCACCTTTCCTCAGACCATCAACCAAAGGATCGCTGTACGAACTCGAACTGACCCATCAGATGCTGTAAGACTTTGAGAAGTAATAAAAATGCCGTGATTTTTTCGGAAAGGGACAGTGCGGTCGAGGATAATAATGTCCTGGGGGTCATTGTTGGAAAGTAGTGAGAAGAGCTAGTAAATTAGAGAGACTAACTAACTTTCCGGAGCTAATAGAAGTGGAACGGAATCATCGAGTTCGCTCCTTTTTGGCATGATTACTGTCATCACTATCCTTGTTATTTCCTAATATTGTCGTATCCCTATAATCCTCGGATCGTTGGGCTCAAAAACAGCAAAACTGCTTCTTTGCACAAGTTCACTTTTTCTATTCATTCTCCTCATTCTCTATTTATTTTTTCACCCCTTTCTTTAATTTTCAAACAACATATAGACAAATGCATCGCAATAAATTTCTCACTATCATGAGCGAACTCCACTCAATTGATTCCTAGTTACAACAGCTCGAAAATATCTACTCGCCTGTACGAATAGAGACATATAGGAAAGCATCAACTATCATCATATGCGGGAAATCGATTAACTGAATTAGGAGGTGAGAGTGGCTCAGGTTAAATTGGGGCAGTTTCAGGAGCAGATTATCAATTCGCAACATAATGAAGGATAGCAGAATCGAAAGCTGAAGAGGGAGAATTAGGAATTGCTGACGATCAATGAGGAACTGGTGAAGTCCAACGACAGATTTAAAGATATGTTCGAAAAGGCAAGACTCTAAAGGTACATAATTCAAGATTATGGTAGCAGATGGCTATTCAATTGAAATAATAGCAGCAGCAAAGAAAGACTCTCTAGGCTAAACATGCCAAAGAACTAGAGCATTTAAAGCTGATCCACGCGCAAGAACTGTATATCCTAAAAAAGAAATAAAAGAAAGGATGATACCGTGCCATTCGAATTTTACTGAGTCTCTACCTAAATCTATACAATGATGATAAATGATTGAATAATAGGCGGCTTTCCATCTACCTAAACCTTTAGACTATCCATTCCCACGAGCTTTCCGCAATGGCTACCTACCAACTCTCAACAAAGTAGGAGCGTTTGAGCATAATCTCTATTGTGGATACTCCAACGGCTTGCTTCTGCAATACAAATGGGCGCCTGCTTAAAGAAGCTTCCAGTTTCAGGCAAAGTACCATCCCTACCAAAACACTGATATCATCGACTTCGACCTTTACGATAGCGATGTACTACTGACCTGCACCCACAATTAAGTGACTCTTTTCAATCTCACGAAAAACAAATCGCTTCCGTTGAAAGGACACGAGTCCACTCCATATGCAGTATCGGCCCATCCAACCTCACCTTATGTTGTTTCGCTGTCTAATGCTCTCATTTAGCACGATGTTCGCATGCGAAAGCCAATAAACGTCAATTTCCTGACCCCACCAGCTTTCGACGTGGAGTTCTTCCCAGATGGTAAATAATACCTGGTCTCTGGCGAGCCTGTTCGTATAGGGAGATCGAGGTGGGTACGCAGCTTACATAATGGAATGGCGCGACCTTCAATTACAGGAAAACATGTCCTCACTAATGACATGAATGGCTCTATATCCTTATGGGACTGGCGATAATCATAACAGCTAATGACCATAGATGGTGTCAGCAATAGATAGACCTACCAACCGATACATTTCGGCATGCGAGATGGGACAGTAACTGATATCTTGTTTCTGCAGGATACTGGGTATATCATGAAATACGATTTTACCAAGAAAATTGAAGGGAATAGGAGAGTAGATCGTAAGGTGGTGGAGGTAGCTCCTCAAGACAACTGGAAAATGACAACTAGAACAGTAGATAGCACCACCAAATCACTGATATGTTACGAACATACACGTGCACTCATGCGAATTTACGATTTGTACTGATACTGAATCCTCTTTGTTTTTATCACTCTCATCAATTATTTTGGTTTTTTCTTACAAATTAATCGGTAGGATGATAGTTCTTTTGTATAGTTGACAAAAATGATGATAACAAATCGTAGAGGAGTTAATCATATTATGAGATGGCTGGGTAAATGGTCCATTGCTCCTTTCGGACTCTACAGATTTCCTCTGCCAGATTTGGGCGAAAAGATCAAAGAAGGCAAGGTGAAAAAGTTGTACGTGAGGGAAGGAGATAGTGTTGAGGAATTCCAAAAAATAGCAGATGTCGAATCTGATAAACAATTCACAGAAATCAGTGCTCCAGAAAACGGAATTGTGAAAAAAATGTATTTTCTGGAAGATCAAACTTGCCAAGTTGGATAAATTTTCCTTGATATTGAGACTGCAAGCACAAGCTAATTCCCCGCAACTCGACCCTCAGTCGAGAAAAAGTAGGAGAGGAAGCCCACTAATCAGCCAGTATCCTCAAATCAACAGCAAAATCAGTCATATTTAAGTGAGGATGTACTAGCATCTGCAACGGTAAAAATGTGGGCCCGTGAACACAACATCGATCTGAGTTAAGTAAATGGAACAGGCAAGAAAGGACGAGTGCTCAAAGAAGACATAATATACTTTTTGGAAGACAGGAAGAAATCTCCTTCAGGTGCAAATCTTAAGGCTAAAATTCAACCAGAAAGCAGGCAATAACCCATTTTTGAACCCAAAAGAGTTCAAATGAACGATTTGTAGAAACTACAACAAGGTCTAGCCACCTACAGCACAAGCATTCCACATCTTTATCTTCAGGAACTCTTCGATGTGACTAGTCTCACTCCCATACTCTAATCCAGCAACAAACCAAAGATAACCCTTCTTAGCCTTCTTCTCAAAACATTCTCGCTTGCTCTGACAGCCCATCAAAGAGTAAACTCCATCTACCAAACAAACGAGGCTTTCAAGTTTGCAATGGCAAATTAGCAACATTTGTTGCTTACTCTGTATGGTCAAGCACATTTGGCATATGCTATGATCAACAATTTAGAAAAACAGTCGATTGTGAGCATTCAGAAGCAGTTGAATAATATTAGGCAAGGAGTCACCGATGTGAATTAGGTGAGACAAATGGTCAAAAAGGCAACCATTAGCTTATCATATGTTGGGGAAGAAAAGGTAATGACCATCAATCCTCTAATTATCGGAGAAACTATATGCCACCTCTCGATCGGAGATGTCAGAGATGTCCCAGTTTCACAGAAAGGATAAATCATCAAAAGACAGCAAGTGAGCGTGGTTCTGGGAGGTGACCATAGAGTAATAGACGGTGCTTCTGCTGCCAGATTCATGTCTACTTGGCGACAATATAGTTAAAACCCTAACAGCGCGCTATTGACTATGATATGAATATGAATATGGATCCAGTCCGATTTTTAAAATAGGTAGATAAAGTTGCTGTGTAGTTGTGTGTTATCGAAAATAGACAAATCGGCAATAAATATAAATAACAGCCAATATGGAGGAAGCTACTTTAGAGTATCTCATGTCAGAAGCACACAACCTCAAATCGCAATTTATCTAGGAATAGTACTAACACAGTGAGCCAAAATATGGGCTCAAGGCCACACAAGCCATCACCATTGAGCATGAATTCAACAGGTATGGAGCAATATTGGATTCGCCTGAAGAAAGAGTTATGCTTATGCCAGTTCGATCAAAGTCGCAGACTCTGACCATGAAAGGTATGCCTGAGCGACCAAAGCGTACCTTTGAGAAGGATGAGCTTCAAAATTTAATTGACTATTACCAAATGCTTGACTTGGTAAAACCCGACCCCAGAAGAAAGAAGAATTTGCATTTGTTCCTCACTCTAGAGCAATTAAAACGACATCATCTTTCTAAATATTTTCTAGCTTTACCTGATCCTATCCATCTGAAATTGTACGATTATCGGGAGGTCATTCATCGACCCCTCGATCTCAGAATCATTGCCAACAAGCTAGTGAGGGGGAAGTACAAAGACCGTCGAGAATTTGAGGTAGACATGGTGACTATGATTCAAAATCAAAAAATTTACTTCATTGGAGATGTTGATATGCTCGAGATTGCTGTAAGGTTCTAAGACCTGTTTTGGAGAATTTATGAAGATGAGGACAAATATTTGAAAGCTGATGAGATTTATAGATACCTGAAGAAGAAATGTGTGCCTTCCAGAAAAGGAATAAAAGTCAACCAGAAAAAATCGATAAGGAAGGAACTACTTGAAGACATCAATAATCTTACTCAGCTTTCAAGAGAGAAAGTTCATGCTGTGATGATCAGAGATATTTTTGAAGGTAGAAGAAAGAATATTGAAGACCTGGACATTATGAGCCTGAAGGAGGAGCAATTTCAAAAATTGAAGGATATTATCAGAAAGGTGGGAGTAAAACAACCTCAAAGAAGACCGATGAAAAAGAAGGAAAAAGAGAAGAGTATGCTATAACTATCTTATGAATCTGAGGACAGACGACATGACCTCTACTTTAGCGATGAAGAAGAAGAACCGAAGGACAACCATGATCTGGCTAAAAAGTTGGGCTAAGTAATTGATGAACTTGACCCTGGGCGGTTCCACGACAGTGATGAAGATGATTGATTCATTACTAATATTGTCTATAGTAATATATTTTAAAGTATAGCTATAAGTATAATCAGGCTCTCAGTCTTTTGGCATATTCCCGAATTTCGTTATCCTTATCATCTTTCATCTTTTCCAGATGTTTGTCAATCGTTGGACAACTTAACTTTGCATTTGCTTTGATAACTTGCATAGTTTTTAGTCTGACGTTGGGTACTTTGTCAGCAATGTAGCTGATGCATGTTGCTTGGTAGGTCTCCTTTAGTGCTTTGTCGGACACGCAGTTAGAGGTCTTTTCTATTATGTCGAGCAAATTTTGCTTCTTTATGTAACTAATATTATCTCTTGAGGCAAACACCTTGGGAATTACATTCTGATCGCACCAGTCTTTGGAATTTCTGGTCAAAATTTCAACAATGAGTTGGTTGGCGTTAAGCCTGACAGCGTCAATACGATCGTCAGTCAGAGAGACAAAAACTTTCAGGACATCCTGGCTAAGATAGGTTTGATCAAGAAGGAAGGATTTGAGGATTTTGATGATTTAGCATTTGATTCTCCAGTTGTTGGTGGTCAACTGCTGAAGGAGAGGTTTGATGATCTTGTCTTCAAGAGCATCTTTGTTCATTTTGGAAGCGAGGAACTCGAAGTTTTCAGCAACAGCCAAGGCGACCTCACTGTTAGGATCTTTCATGAAGTTGAGGATGTTGGGAAGGAGGCACTCAGCCATGAAATCGTTGCTGACAATGCTGCAGATAGGTACTATATTTCGGGCCATTTAGACTAAATAGAATATTGTTTTACTCTTGACGTATTAGGTCTGTTAAGCTGCTAATTTTTTCAAACTGCTCTGTAATTTGTTCTTGTGCTCATCATCAGTCATGTTTTTGCAGACAGCTCCGATGGTTTTGCATGAGGCAGCTTTAAGTTCTGGCTCGGCTGATCCCATGAACTTCAAAAACATGGGCTCGAAGATAAGCTTGAAGTGTGATTTTTGAATTTTATCAGATATTTTGCCAGCCAATTCACACACCTTAATGTTGATTCTCCATGAGTTGATAACAGACAGATGCTTGAACTTGGTCAAGGCGAAGTTATTGTTGACATCATAAAATTCCACTAAAGTTTCCAAGGCATAGATCTTTTCAAGTTCACCTCCTTAGCTGTAAATCAACTCAAGAATTTTTGTGATTTACTCTTTGTTCTTGGCCTGACGAGAAATAGGCTGAGTAAATTGATCAATACCAGGAGATATTTTGAAGCTATGATCCTCACTTGGAGGCTGTCGGAGCTGAAAAGTGGAACGAACATTTCCATCAATAAAGTTTATTGACCTTCGAACAAAGAAAAAAAGGCAGCCATGAGTTGCAGTCCGCATTCTTTAGAGATGTTCATGTCCACCTTCATTAGCTTCCTTATGATGTCGGTAACAAGATCCTTGTTGCCCTTGGCGATCTTCTCAATGATCGAGCATGACTTTAGAGCTACTTTTCTCTAATCAGTCTTGCAGAATGATATGAGTAAGGGCAGCAACAGTTTCTCATATTCTGCTCCTCCCAAGCAAGTAGAGAATGAATCCAGCTGATTTAGCAATTCAAGAATGATGTGTTATTCGTCATCAAGAAATTCTATATGAGATAGGATGTACCTGCGAGAAAACCGATGAGTTCGGAACGAGCACGAGCTGGTCCCAGAGCGGTAGCTACTTCTTTAATATTGCTGACAGCATTCATTCTTTTTTTAGGGTCTTCACTTCGGAGTTAATCGAGAGTGGCAGCCACATCAGATTTCTTCTTGCTAATATTCATAGTCTTCTATATCGATTATATCAATAAATAAAACAGAATTCCTTTTCCATTCAGTCCTACCATTCAAAGAGAGCCTAACTTTCCCCCTATTCACCTTAACAAACATCAATCTTTATCCTCCAACTGATTCACTTAACTAGTGCTTAATATTGTATAGCATCTTGTAAAATATTTCCATAACCTGCTTTCTAACATTTCAGACCATCACCGAAGGCTTTCAGAGGTGAAGTAGGCTGCCATCGCTAAATGGAACCGTTTTAGTTTGTTTGTTCTATTAATTTATTGTCAGGAAGAGGCTGAACTGGTATATTATATTTGTGGGGGTTCCGGATGAAAATGGAGTTATTTGAAGGGTTTTAATTTGCACGTGTTCGTTATAAAATAATAAATGTCAACCAAGAAAGGACAGACAGGAATCCGATATTTCTCAGAAGAAAGCAGCGGCTTCAAAATCACTCCGAAAACAGTGCTCATCATGAGTCTCATCTACATCGGTATCGTCGTCCTTTTGCACATCTACGCCAAGCTTGGCTCCAACAAAGTATCAACCACTGCTGATGCCACCGACTCCTCCGCAGAAGAACAAGCCACACCAGAACCGGCTCCATCCAGCGAATCAAATGAAGCCACAGACATACCTGAACCTGAGTAAGCTGAGCCTAGTGATCTTTGAATGTTCATTTATCTACTCTGGTTTATTCTATCTCCTACGCAACTAGCATTCAAATTCAAAGCTAATAAAAATTAGAATACTTTCGCCGCCTTTTTGTGATGCTATTGAAGTATAGCTTTAACTGGTTGGATCGTGATATATAATAAGAATTTAAGGATGAATAGATTGTTTGGAGCGTCCAAGAAGGAAGAAGCCCCTGCTCCCCCACCTGCAGAACCGAAAAAGGAAGAAGTTCCCACTCTACCCTAAAAACCTGCTCCGGTTCCGCTCAGCTAGCAACAGAAAAAGGTAATAACGCATTTCATTTAGCTCGAAAACAAGGTCAGAGAACTATCCGAAACAGTGACCCGTCTCGACGCCTAAGCAAAGGAATTGCTAGACAAATCCAAAAAGGCCAAAGGTTCCACAAAAGAAATGTACAAACAACGATGCATCAATGTACTGAAGAAAAGGAAACAATATGACAATCAACTCAAAGCTTACATGAATCAACAATTTACCTTGGATCAGGTTGGCTTCACCTCTGAAAATATTCAGAATACTCTAGAAATGGTAAATCTTGACTTACTCAGGCCGATACCATGAAAAATGTGGTTGAGCAGCAAAAACAAGTGATGGGAAATCTGGATATGGACAGGCTAGATGAGTTGAGAGATTAGATGGATGACATGAAGTACGAAAGCGATTACATGAACGAAATGCTCAACAGAGACTACGACTGTGATGTTGATTAGGATGACCTCGATGATGAATTAGGCATGCTTGAGCAGTAGCTAAAGGCTGAGAAGCAGATCGCCAAGAAGAAGCAAATCAGTCAACCTCAGCAACTCAACAACCTCTGATTCGTTTAGTCTATATGCATCCATATATTCCTATGACTCCATCATTAACAAATCCCTGCTTCTGTTTCAATAGAAAACATACACATAAGGATTATTTATAATTGAGATCCAAATATGATTTTGAGGTCAACTTTGGCAAAAGGAGCCCACACATATTTGCTTAGAAAGAACACAGCTTGCTGTTCAACAGCAGTCCGCATACTGAAAGACTCAGATACACTTTCGCAAAGTGACATAGATGCTATTTTGGGAAACGAACCATCATAAATCTAGCCCTCTAAAGAGAAGGGCGAATTAGCAACATAACTATTCTACAATCTCGTGCCAATCAAAAATTAAAACTTTCCGCCTTGCATTGATCCCTACGAAGAGTATATCCTGGACACGCCTAACCAGAATATCATGAAGGCTTTGGGCATCACAGTCGACAGCTCTTATGACGATTACTGCAAGGCTCTATAGACCTACAAAAGATAAGATGAGCTCTATGGCTCAACCACAGAGCCTACTCAGATTATTCCGGAACAACTACCATTCAGAAATGTGCTGACACACAATTCCAGATATTTGGAGGTGCTAAGAAAAACTTTTGTTGTCAATTTGTCCATGCCTGGCTCGATTGAGGCAGAAGACCCTCGAAACTTTATGGAGCTTAGACCTGTTTAATAGTTCAGAAACACGCCGATCATTCCCATAGCTGAATCGACAATGCGCAAACACAAATAAAAATTGGAAGACTACCATCGTAGGCAATTTGTTTTTGAAATCAAGAAGGAGTCAGTTGTTAATTTTGGCATGTTTGCTCTAGCCGCAAGCATATGCGGATATATGATATACTACGCGATGCAAAAAGAAGAAGAAAGGACCATCGCCTTCACTCGTTTCAAATATAATCGTACGATGGGCATCGATGAGACTCCTACCTTCAAAATATGATAATCGAATTCACTGTCATACCATTTACAATATTTAATGATTCACAATACTACTTTAGAGGGTATTTATCGTGATGACAAGATTTAATGGATCAGTCGATGATAGACAGGAAGATTCCTTCTCTTTCCTTGGTAACCAAAATTCCATATGTCTCCTTAGAGTTGATTTTAAGCACACCAATGTTGTCCAATATTTTTGGGTTCATCTTGATAGCATCAGTCAAAAAATCAAATTTCAACTAAACTAACACAAGTCATACTGAAATGGTGCTTCCCTCCATAAATTCAATGTCCGGCAACTAAAAAGCTTGCTTAGCAAATATATACTGTGAATGTAGGGTTTGAACATGCAGTCTGAATAGTATGTTATTTTGATAATGTCCTGGATAGGTAGGGTAACTACTTGTGGAGGAGAATATACCGGAAGAACGATCGGTTGTGGTAGGAGGAATGATTTCTTTTGCATTATATAAAGTTGATACAAATGCAGCAAGATTAATTCGAAGCAGAAACCCTGATCAAGCAGCAAAATAGCAAATTTACCTAAGATCGAGCCCGCGAACCTGCTCCTCTCCGAGAACCTAAACGACCATACAAGGGTATCTTTCTGGCATATTTCTTGTGGTTCACGGGGCTGATGTTCTTTGTCCATGGCTTTCACAAATACGAATAGTACTCTGTCTTTGATTTGCTTGCAGTATGGGTACTGTCCATCCTATGTACTTTATTTTGTAGCTAGTGATGATTCCAGGCAGTTTCTTCGGAGTTATCATATTTGCAGTGGAGACCAAAACATCCGGCTTTTCGTATAAAAACCACAGGGAGCTATACTTCTGATATGTCATACCAGTTTATGTATGTCTTTCTTTTAAGTCAAATCTAAGAATATGGGTTGACAAAATGAAATCAAAATTTAAATGGTATAAAATCAATGCTAAAGTTTGCCCATTCTTTTCAAAAATTTCAAAGTCTTCGGGTTCAACTTGTATATACCATTGTTGTGTTTGTTGAGTTCTTCAGCACTGAGGTCTCCCAATCTTTTCTATTGATTCATTTTATTCAGCTGCAGCTTTCCAATACTCTTAAAGGTGTTCTTTGAATCAGGAGAAGAAACGTTCGAGTTGTGACTTGAATTTTCCTTCTCTTTCTAAACAATGCTCAAAGGATTGCAATCTATTGAAAATTCTTTCGGAAGCTCCGATTGGAAAGTCACTAATCTGTCGGTATTTTCATCAAAACTAACTGTTAATTTGGACACTATGATATCCTTTCCTTTGCGACTCGAAGTGATGGCTTAAAAGACCTTCCTGAGAGCCTGTTGATACTTGGTAGCAAGGACTGAGACTATGCTTTTAGTTGCTATTCTTTGATAAGTTGTGACCTTTCTATTGACCATTTTTTATAATAGTTTCAAACCCTGAGCATTGCTCCTCCAAACAAGCATAATATTTTTTAGAACAGTCCGCCTGTGAAGAGTATCCAGCACATTCCTCGAATTATGTAGCTTAAAGGAAGCCTATTACAATTGTTATACTCTTTATCGGCTGAAAGCTATCAAAGATTTGTACTAGAGCATTTTATGGTCTATGTGTTTGTGCATGGATAGGTTGCTTTTTAGGGTCTTTTCCTGGATGCTTAGCTTGTCTCTCATCGTCTGATTTTCGACTGTTAGCTGATAGAGACCATCGTTGAGGCGGTTCTTTTCAGCCATTGCCAGTTGCTAACTTTGCTCACGCCAACATCTGAAATATCTTGATTTAATGCTGTTGGTGAATTTTGATTTGAACAGGGCCATCGAGCTGAGCATGAATTGATATGAAGCCTTGCATTTTTTGAGAACCTACTATATCTTTTTGGATAATCTATTTAGCTGATCTTTAATAGTAAAATTATCCAGAGGAGCCGGACAGTGCCACAATAATTGACCCTAGCTGCCAGCCTGATACAAATTATAAGCTTGAGGGTTCATCACCTCCTCTAGATTGATCATACCATCACCAGGAGAATGAGTAGACAGTAAAAAAGCACTCATTGAATCAACAGCAAGATATAACTTGTATTCAGGCAAGATACAGTGAATAGCCTGTGAAAGGTCGTGCAGTGTGGTAACCTCTTCAAGTGTTGATTTATCTTCTTAGTTGGTTTTAGGCAGTTGCTTTGCTGGGCATTGTTTGAGTTGTTAGAAACATAATGATAGTTTTGTCTTGTGGATAAAAAGTAAGCTATTGATGGCAAGTTGTTTTTCTGATAGTTGATGAGCTCTGTAGAATAGGTGGTCATAAGAGACCTGAATATTCCATTTTTCACATCTATCTGCTACTCTTCTGACTAGCCTGAAACACTACTATGCTGCTATTTTTTTATGTTTCAATTGGATCATCAGATCAAAAGGTGTTCTGAATATCTTTGTGCTGAAGGATTGATAGAGTTAAGATAAAGCTCTGGTCATTTCTGAAGAACTGTATTTAACGCATTTTCTTTGGCATTTGAAGGACGGAAAGTGGACAGACAGCTGTCGAGTAATTGCTCTTTTTATTGTTTTACTGACCCGATGAATCTAGTTGATTCTTTGCTGGTGAATGATACAATATTGTTTGATTGTATCCCAACATTATCTGAGTCTGCTTTGAGCAAGAGATACAACAATGCCAGTCATTCTGCTGGCATTGTGTCCAACGATATTTGCACCAATGGCGCTACTAACAGCTGTAAATCTCTGACAATTGGCAATCCACTCTTCTTTAATCCTTTCCAAAAACTTTTTCACACTTCTGTTAATTTCAGATGCTTGGCTTATATTCCTTTGGGTGAAGTAGATGGGCAACCCAAAAGCAATCGAATATGGGTCATGAGTCATTTTTCTACCTGCAAGTGCCTTTCTGCTGATTGTTATGTTGAGGATAGATTTATTTGGAATTAGAGTCCTAATTGATGGGAATATAATTTGGCTTTCGGCATATTATTGAGTGTTGACAGTAGATTATAACG
>Ga0100380_10004693_pt1 | contig 14246 bp, 13 predicted proteins | sample CryGeymeta201504_FD_80417 | JGI IMG/M metagenome (GOLD analysis project Ga0100380, IMG submission 80417) | Groundwater microbial communities from Crystal Geyser aquifers in Utah, USA - Crystal Geyser metaG 2015-04 | ecosystem: Environmental > Aquatic > Deep subsurface > Groundwater | place... | reverse complement strand
GTTAAGTTAGAGAAAGAGAAGAATTTGGGGCGGGAGCGGTAACCTCATAATCACATATGGTGTTATTGAATATCACAAACTATGACTTGGAACCTGTAAAACTTATTACTATAGCGAACAATTGTCATATATGTAAGCTTTTTCATGTTGCGTTGGTTCTCTCCAATAAAGTCGACCAGTAGCATCGAAACTATCTGAGCATGATAAACAAGTCATTGTATAAGTGCGCGGATCACTACCTTGAATATTATCAATCCTATACCATTTGGCATTTATGAATTGTAAGTTTCTATCTGCCATTGCCGTATTTAATGCGCAGTTTTCTGCATTAGCCTTAACTGCAATAGCAGGATAAATTAAACCACTTTCGATATTTTTTGGCAGGAAAAAACTTGCGATAGATGCAGACAAGTTATAATTATTTGAAACAAATGAGTCAATAAAAAACTTATGTATTTTTTTATTGGAATTTGATGAATTTACATTTTGAACGCTGGTTATTAAGCGTGGGCAATTTCTGCTTGCATTTAATGTTTCAAAATTTTCATCTGAATATCCTAACAGACTAAATACCGCGTCTTTCTTCAATTTCCATTTTGATAAAACCACTAAATCACCTGAATTAACATCTAACTCACTGAATACAGCTTTGGGGTTACCACTACAATAGAATACGGGTTGCTTATTAAAATTAGCTCTTCCTAGTTTCGTTATTTCAGAAGGTGGATAACTTAACTGCTTAAGACTTTCCGGAGGGGCTGTATATTTAATTGCCCTATAAAATACTACTTCTTCCGCCGATAGTATTATGCGGTTATGTTTATAAATATTGAAAAGCAATCCAACCTTTTGCATAACGATATTAATTGGTAAATTAACATTTGTACGAAGCAATCGAATCATTTTATGAATTTCAAAATTAGTCATTTTATTCTTTAGTGGTTTTACTGAAACATAACATTTGAATTATATCATGAAATTTCATTACATTTTACAATTTTAATCATTTCCAACCTGAAAAAGTTGTAAAATTTATTAAGTAGTCTGTTGTTAATAAATGAAATTTTAAAATTTAGCATTTCCTGAATTTTTATGCCAATTTTACTTTATAAAAATATTCACTAAAATATTAGTAGGTTATGAAATTTCTTTAAAAATGGATGAGTGATATGGCAGCATTTTCGTTCTCTAGCATTAAGCATCATGCTAATTTAATTAAACAAATTGGCGAACAACAAAAAATATATAAGTATATGATGTTTGATAATTTTGAGCAAAGTTATAAAAATAATTATTTATATTTTAACAGGGTTGATCAATACAATGACAAGAGAGATTCTGATCAAACGGATGCAGATAAAATATTACATAGAAAAACTTTTTTGAAGGTACTGAAATATCCGCTCAAGATTATTATGACATTATGAGAAAAAGAAGTTATGCTTGCTGCTTCACTTTAGAGCAATCAAAAAGCTTGTTATACGAATATACCAAAATAAATGTAAATGACAAAAAATCCATCGGCATTTGTCTCGAGTTTGACGGAATAAATCTTGAAAATTATCTATCTGAAATATTCAGAAAACTACTATTTGCTGTGGGCGAAAATCAAGTTCAAAATATTTTTCATCTTAACTTTGGATTAATAAAATATGGTGATATTAAAGCTGATTTATTTTGCAAAAAATTTTTGAGAAACCCTGTTTTTTATTTATATTTAAAAGATATGGTCTTTAAAAATGAAAAAGAATATCGCGTATCTTTATTTAGCATCGGAATCAACTGGAAAGAAATACTTGGCCTTGATCTTGAGATTGAGTTCCCAAACTATATCCATATGCCATTTGACTTCAATCATGCTATAAAAAAAAATATAATAACTCGAACATATATAACCACACATCCAGACCAAAAAGAAGATGCAAAAAACAAAATATCTAACTTATTGCAGAGTAAGCCTTTCACAGATATCAAGTTTTTATAAATTTATCTTTCCTGCTTTAACCGCCATATAACCTGCTTTAATAATCAATAAGTTATCTCGCTTCATCCGCATCACCCTCTGAGCTGACATTAATGGTACTGATTGATAATTATAACTTTTGGTAGTGCTACCACCTTTTTCGTGGTGGCTGGTGGAGCCGGCTTTGATACAGCCAGCTTAGTCAAACGCTTCATCCAAAAAACTGATGAACTCGTTGACAACATCAAAGACAAATGGCGTTTCATCACCGACTATGAAGCACCTCAACAGTTGAGTAAGCATAAAGAAGTATTGCAAGATAAAAAAGTTGTGACTGAGCTACTCGATACGGTCGAAAAATACAACACCGCCAAAACCCGTTTTCACAAAGAAAAATACGCGAAGATGATTGATAAATCTGTCACCACCCTAAAATCAACCGGCCACTTCGAGCAATTTGTTAAACGACACAAAGAAGCTGGTAAGTTGATTGTTAAGTTGGGGAAAGAGAAGGATTTTGGGCGGGATCAGTAATTTAAAACATTAGTTAACCGTTTAAATCTTCATGTGTAGTGGTGTCATTACCAATGATAAACTACTACACTTCATGTGACAGTTACAGGTTCTATTTTATTTGCTGTAGTTTCAGCTACAACCCTCCTCTTTATCTTAATTTTTACTGATTTGATCAATTAAAATCAATTCTTCTTCCAAAATTTTATCTACAATAATCTTTAAAAAATTACAAAATATTTCTAGCCTTCGTTGAAATTCATATTCATCAACTTTTAAATAAGTTTCAACACCTTTCTGATTTCTGTAGGACTGCGCATGACATAAATAATTTCTTATTTTTTTAAGACTTCCGTAATACTTACCTAATTTTGCATTTTTTGCCTGTAACAAATCCATTAAATAATAAAAGCTACTGTTTTCATAAGTATCTTCAAAAAAAATTGTGTTTCTTTTAGGATAACTACCATATTTATTTTTATATGCATTATTAGTAAGCTTGAATACATTTTTATTCCCTTCAAATGCTTCAATTATCTTAAAAAGACAAATATATTTATAAGCGAAATTATTTGAAGAAATTGCATCCTTATATATGTTAAAAATTGCATGATGATGTTCGCTAAAGTTTAGTGGTATTAATGGTAAATCATCCAAGACATGACTAAGCGCACTGGGCATATCCACTTCAAAAAAATATGTATAATTATATTTATTGTCATGAAAATAAATTTTTCTTATATTAATCGATATTTTATTTACATAACAAATAAAATCAGTGATTCTGCTCATTATTGAATATGAAGAATGTATAAATTCAAGAAACTCATTACCTTTCGCTTGCACATTTATCTGAGTAAATAGATTATTTTTTGGGTTTTTGATAATTTTAATATCATATTTCTCTCCACAGAAGTCTGATGACTTCTCTATATTATTTTTCAACTGCAAATTTGGTTCATCTTTAAAATTGAGTTGATCTGAAAAAATGAAACTTGCCCCAAACATTCTAAAACTTTTGTCTGAACATATTTCATCTAAGCTAGAATTATGATCAAAAAAAGAATTATACCAATGAAAAAACTCACTATCGTCTTTTAAGATAATCTTAAGATTCTTTTTATCATTTTCTGGACGTTTATTTTTCATAATATTTAATTATAGCATCTCTTTGGTGCTTATTATTAAAATAATTTCAATGCCTTAACAGTTATATAACAGGCTTTAATAATTAACATTTCTTCTCCATTCATCCGCATCACTTTCTGCGCTGGCATCAGTGGCACCGATTGATAGTTATAGCTTTTGGTAGTGCTACCTCCTTTTTCATGAGTACTAGTAGAGCCAGCTTTGATTCTGACAGTTTTGTTGCCCAGCAGTTTTGATATATACTCAGCGTCTTCTAGGCTGTCGGGTGTGAATGCTATTTTTGTTTTGATGCTTAAAAATGATTCTGCTTCGTCTCGTGTATAGTGTTCGCGTAGCTGTGATAGTTGTTGTACGAGTAACACACATCGGACGCGGTATTCACGTAATAGCTTTAGTCCTTGTCTTAGTATATCCATGCGTTTTAATGCGCCGAATTCATCTAGTAAACACAATACTGGTACTTGTTCATTTTTATCTGGTAGTCGCGATAACATGGTGTGTATGACTTGTTCCCAGAATAAGGTAATTAATGGTGATAGTCTCGCTAAATCCGATGGTGGGATACCTATGTAAATGGTCATTGGTGTGGTGCGTAATACTTTGATATTAAAATCTGTTTTTGATGTCGCATGATTAACCTTGGGGTCACCGAAGATTTCAAAGTGGCCAGTAAGCGTGGTTAGCGTACTGCCTCTGGTTTTATCGGGTTGGTTTAAGTATGCGTATGCGTTTTGATAAAAAACCTCGTGCAAGCCCGTAACTTCTGCTTGTGTAGCTAGCCATTCATCAAAATCATTTTGTTTGAGCAATGCATTAATGCGGCCTAGGGTTTTAGTTTCATTTGATGCTTGTAAAACATAAAGCAATAACGCCACTAATAACTGTCTTGCTTGCTGCCCCCAGAGTATTTCACCTTTAGCATCAACAGGGGCTAAGATATGCGATAACCGCTGGCAGTCGGCTACTATGTTTGCAGTATCATGACTGATTAAATCTAATGGGTTATAACAATGTGTTTCATCGTCCGTTGGTGCCCATAGGTAGCATTGCTGACCTAATGTTTCTTGTCTAAATTGTTTAGTTTTATCCCATAAAGTTTTTTTGACGTCGTTTGCGATACATGAGCCTTGCCATGATAATAAGTTCGGTATGGCGATACTTGTGGTTTTACCGCTACCTGTCGGCGCGAATCCTAGTACATGCTCAAAGCCACCGACATAGAGTTTACTGCCCCATGCTTCGCCTATTACGATGCCACCTTTATTAAAGTACCCTGCTTTGTACATTTCTATGGGGCTTGCAAAATGGGCCTTGCCTAATTAATTTTTATTTTTTTTTTTTAACGCAAATAATGCTAATAATACAATCGCATTTCCGGCTATTAAACTGATGAGATAATATTTTTGTAAATAAATCGATAAGTGATGATATATCGCTAAGACGAATAAAGGATTTAAGTTTGGCATAGTTACATGCTGCCAAAACATAAATATCAACTGCCCTATTGTCGTTCCTGCGGATATGACTACGATGCCTATCACAATTAACATACTGTAATAACGGTAAATACCTGTTTTCAAATAAAGCACTGCGATTGTTATAGTTAATGCGATTAATAACACACTTAATAAATAATAAGCTATTCCAGATTGATTAAAGAATAAGGTCATTTCTAACGGTGATACAATACCGTGCAGTCCAAGCAAATAAGCTGATAGCGTTGGGGCAATCAATAAACTTGTCATTACGAAAGTACAAACAGTGATGAGAATATAACGCATATTTACTGACATTATGCATCCTTGTAATAGATACTTTTAGCAATTCTGCCAGTTGGTATTTTTTCTACTTGGATGATGATATCGATAACTTCTTTTAACTCTCTTAAAATATCTTCATCGGTCATTGCCGGTACATTATTGAGTTTGTACATTTGTGTCATGCGCATAAAGGCAATACGGGGACTATTAGCATGTATTGTGGTTAAACTACCCTCGTGCCCTGTTGAGCAAGCGCTGACAAAGTCAAGTATTTCTTTTCCTCTGATCTCGCCCATGATAATGCGGTCTGGTCTTAATCTTAAACAGCATTGTACTAAATCTTGCATAGTGACTTTTGCTTTGCCTTGCTCGTGTTTGCTTGCGAGTAATTGCACTTGATTATCATGAGGCACTTCAACTTCGCGAGTATCTTCTAAAATGATTAATCTATCTGTTAAATGTATTGCTTGTAAACAAGCATTTAAGAATGTAGTTTTACCGCTGGATGTGCCACCGCTAATGATAATGTTTTTACGTGCTAAAATAGCTTGATGAATAAATTCGCCCCATTCTTTCGCATGATAAAGCTTATTTAACAAATTTGTTTGCGTTGAGGTGTTTTCGTCATCTAATACGTAAGGTGATGTATGTCTATAATAATCTTGGTTTTGATAGTCATTTAAGGTTAATTTGTTAACCGATTGTCTGCGGATAGATAATGTTGGATGTTTTGCTGTTGGGGGTAAAACGAGTTGTACACGTGAACCATCGGGTAACGATCCTGATAGCATCGGTTTTTCATCATTGAGTACCATTTGATTTTCACTGGCGATCAATTGGAATAATCGTGGTAATTTGTCGGCGTTCATTTCAGGCACGGGAATTTTGTGCATGGTGCCGTTGTCTTCGATGAAGATGGTTTCTGGTTCATTAATCAGGATTTCTGAGACTGTTGGTTTTTCTAGCCATGGTTTTAATGGTAGGAGTAGGCGCATGGAGCCGGTTTGGTAGTCAGTCATTTTTTTCTCTGGTTAAATTAGTTTATGTTTGCCCTTCGAGACGCCTGTTCACCCTGAGGAGATATTTTCCGTTATCCTTCGAGACGCGACTTCGTCGCTCCTCAGGACGAACGGAAAATATCGTCTCGAAGGGCGTCGCTCCTCAGGGAGAACGGGGAAATCAGCTTCTCGAAATATCTTATTCATGAGGTTAAGCAAAGTCTTGCTCGGGCGAGGCAAGCCTCGCCCCTACATATAAAACACAAATTATCATGTCATTTCTCCATTATTCTCATCATTATAAATGCCGTAAAAACTTAAATCATGTGCGATGAATACATCAATCTTTGCGCCTTGGAAAATATGCAATGTGGGTGCATTGGCGATGGTGTTATCTAACGCGCTTTGTGCTGATTGTTGTAAATTTTGTGATAGCGTACTTCGATATTCTGATGCGGAATTGTATTCATCATTTGTTGTGACGCCGGCTGTTGCAACACCTGCACCTAAAACAGAGAGTAATGTTGCTTCGCCAAATCTCGCCCAGAAATGTGTTTCGTAACTATTCGCACCTTGTCCTGATATGCCTAGTTGATTCGTGCTTGGGCTGTTAATATCGACGGCGATGCCATTGGGTAATATAACGCGGTTCCAAATAACAAATACGCGTCGCTGTGTTTGTATCACGCCTGATGAATATTGCCCGATTAACCGTGAGCCGGCAGGGATTAATACACGTGCGCCTGTATAACTATAAACAGGTCTGCTGGTAACGGCTCTCACCATCCCGGGCAAATCTGAATTAACCGCACTTTCAAGTACTGCGGGTACTAACTCACCTGATGCAACGGTAAATTCTGGATGTGCGATAGCGTGTGCTGTGACTGTATCGGTTGACATTTCTTTATTGGCAAACCGACTATTTGCGTCACTGCCTACAAAAGTAGCGTTAGTTGAACCATCGCTATTAACTGCGTTATTTACCTGACTGGGCGCATTATTAGCAACAAAAATTGTTGAAGGTGCGCTATTTCTTGCCATAAACATTTTGCATTGATTTGCATTAGTCACGCCCGCTACAAGGCAATCATTTGGCAAATTAGATGGCTTTTGCTCGACTATTGGTTTCATTTCGTTAATGGGGTTTGTATCAACTTGTTTTATTGTCGGTGTTGCAACTGCTGTGGCGGGTTGTCGATGTCTAAAGACTTGTTGTTGCTCGTAAGCTTGCATATTTGCTGATAATGCTTGCTGGACGGCGTTTTTATCAATCGTGAAGTCGGTTTGGTTATCACGCTCTTTTTTGTCGCGATGTCCGCTTGATAAAACAATACCGATGATAATTATCGCAACAATCGCCATGATGATAATTAATTTTGCATCGATTCGCTTATTTTTTTCCTTAACCACACTTTCTCCCGCGCTTGAAACGGGTTTGATATCGTCATTTTCTATTTCAGACATTATGCTTCTCCGTTGTTTCGCAGTTGGTTAATCATGTTGTTGTTGAAAATGCTGGCTACCGTTGTTTGCCCATCTCGTAAGGTAAATTGCGGTGCTAAGCGTTCAACGATTAAATAATTGCCTTTTTCTCTGAAGTTTACGACTGATTCATGCCCTTGTTTATCGTCTACTGCAAAAATAGCAGGAACTGCATGATTAGGCTGCATTTCAAAATAAGTGAATTTGCCGTCATCGTAGACGTGGATTGGCATAATTGAACGTGCGCCACTGAATGAATAATTCCAGTTGTAATTGGCTGGTGCTTCACTGGTATTTAATGTTGAATCTTTAGCAAGTGAGCTTATTTGTTTCTTTTCAGCTATTTTCTCAGGATAGGTAAATTTAACGGCGTATGTATATTTGTATGCACTGTCTACAGGTTGGTTATTGCCGATGACGTGAAAATAATACGTGTGCTTATCGGTGATAACCGTTAAATTTGCATCATATCCGAAGGTGACTGGTTTGATGAATAGGTAATTTAAGCCCGACAGATTTTTAGGTGCTACTTGTAGTGCGCCATTGTCTGAGCCTTCCACTTCTTGTATATGTTCACCTTGGTCAAATACGATTTGAGTGCTGTTGCGTGTTTGTACTCTGACAGGGATAACGTTGTTTTCTTCGAAGGGTACGACTTCGATGCGCGGGTCGGTTGATAGTGGGATGGGTACGATGGATGCGTGAGCGATGTTGGTGAGTAGGATGGTGGTTAATCCTGTTAAAAGTTTTTTGTTCATTGAAGTCTCCTTTTTGAATTTGTCAGGTTACGCTTCGCTAACCTGACCTACATTAATTAAAAATTCTTACATATTTCGTTGATTATTTTGATAACTGGTGACGGTGAAGCCATCCCAGTTACGCCAACGTTCTTCGGGGTTATTTGGTATTCCGCGATATGTCCACGTAATCAACGCGCTATAACCTGTTTGTTCGCTGCTGCCATTATGTTTCGTGGTAACGGTGTAATCGACTTGTGCTAAATTCTTGTGTGGTGTTTGTGGATGTGATTTATCAATCCAATCATCCCTGTCTAAAAAATTCACGCTGTCGATATGCACCGTGCGGGTAGCTTCGCTACCGAGTTCGTTTAAAAATGAATGTTTATTCTTTGCATCTTGCTCATCCATGTAATCTGATGAAACTTGATTGCCGGATAAGAGATTGACGAGTGAAAATTGAACGGGATAAGAAGCCATGCTGTAGCTTTCTCTTGCTGTAACATAACGAACTAATTCGCTTTCAACTTCAGCTTTGTTGTGTGGTGTTTTCATATTGGCAATAGGGGTTACTGTTACATAACCGTCATCATAATGATTGATTGCTAATGGGATTTCTTGTTTCAGTGGCATCATTACAATAATTGCGATAGTTAATAATCCAGCCAACCCTAATGCAAAAAATGATAGTAATTGATAACGGGCTTTGCTTGTAATCGCTCGTGTATAATAATCATCTGCCCAGGTGGTGGCTTCTGTAAATATGTTCTGCTTTTTTTCTTTGTTTTTGAATTTGTCGAAAATGTTCATCTTATTCTCCTTTGCTAAACGTTTTTTTCAATGCGCTGGTTCTATCACTAAACGCATTCATGCCGCGTTGTGCTATTTTTTCGCCGAATCTGCCTGGTGCGCCGAGAGCGCTTACAATACTTTTTCCTGCATTCGTTAGTTCAGTTGGTATACGCATTGCTTTCATTGAGCTTCCAAAGGCACCGCCAATCATCGCACCGACCATTGCGCTACCCGATGATGAGACAAATCCATTAGCGATGGCTTGTCCTTCATTTGCCGCTTTTAATAATAAAAACACGCCAAGCCCTGCTAAAATCAAGGCAATCACGGATGAGCCGGCTTGAATGTGTGTGATAGCACTGAGTTGGCCGAGTGGCAGCAACAATTCTAATAAGGTGAAAACAAATCCAATCACGGCAGATACGAATATCATCATTAAGGTAAAACCGGCGATATGTTTAATCCAATTATCAAATATCCCCTGTGTGGGTTTGAATAAGGCAAATGCTGAAAAAAGTGGTGCCATAGTGAATAACAATGACAAGAATATTTTGGCCATGGTTAATTCAAGCACAGCAACTAATGTTATTGCTGTGCCTGATAAAAACACGCCTGCGCCTTCGATAAGTGGCATCACATTATGAAATGAACCTGCTTTAAAACACACTTGTGAGAATTTCATGAAGATGCTGAGTATCATTTGTAAATTGCCGGCGATACCTTCGTTTTTTGGGGCAGGCATGTGTATAGGCGCTGCTTTAATTAATGCACCGCCTACTTCGTCAGCTAATGCTGAAACAAAGGTGATAATGTATTCACTGAAAAAATCCCAATTTAATGCCATGCAACATACAAATGTAACTTTTAATAACGCGTTGACCACTTCTTTAGTGGTTATGTTGTTGCTACCTACGTGCCATGAATAGAGTAAGATGCAGCAGTAAAGCGTCACCGCGATACCAATGGGGACTCTTAATACGTCAACGACGGAATTATAACCGTTGTGGACATACCCTTTTAGCAAAAAGTCTAACTGTGTAAAGATATCGACGACAATATCATTGACGGTAGGTAGCATGCGTTATCCCCTTTTAATATTGCACGTCGAAGTATGCTGCTTTTTCGTAATAATCACGTAGCGTATCCCACATAGCTTGATCTCTAATGTCAGATAAATTGATTGCGCCATATTTATGATTGTTTTTTGTATAAATAAGCATTGCGCTATAGATTTTTTTGCACTGAGTTGATGTGCTTGCATCATCCATGCAGCTTGCATATAGGCTAGCGCCATCAACTGCGGGCTTTATGTTTGTGCCTGCGGTTTTGGCGGCTTGATAGAGGTACTCACCGGCGTGTTCGGGCGGTACGTTTTGTTTGGTTAATGGGTTTTGATGTGAACACGCGGTGAGTGCGAGTGTTGCGAGCGTGAGTGTTGTTAAGGTTAGTTTTTTCATGAGTTCTCCTTTAATATAAAAACTTCTTTATTTCTCCTCTCCCACGAGTGGGAGAGGATGTCGCGAAGCGACAGGAGAGGGTTTGTTTTTGGGGAAAGACCCTCTCCCCTAACCCCTCTCCCGCAAGCGGGAGAGGGGTACTATTTTGTGCTAACCTCTTCCGCTTGCAGGAGAGGGGAATCAAATTCACCCATACCACACAAGCGGGAGAGGGGAACTAATATTTGCCCTTCGAGACGGCGCGTCGCGCCTCCTCAGGGCGAACGGGGAAAAATATCGTCGAGGTGAACGGGTTCATTAATTTTCACCAGTTAGTATTGGCTGTTATCCCAACTATTAATTGGTTTTTTTACGCAGGATGTTCCGTAATTGGGACAGGGTGCGGTTTGCTCGGTGGATGCGCATCCTACTAAAGCAGTTGCCAATAAAACCGTTGCTATAACATATATTTTCTTCATTGCTAATCTCCCCCTAATGAAGCTAAATAAACTGATGATTGTGTTTCGCCGTTCAAGCTGCGTGCTTCTGTTTCCGATATTTGTTGATTTTGAATCGTTTGCATTTTGAGTGCTTCGAGCTGAATGTATGCTATTTGTTCGGATAGCTTGGCTTGCAAATCTAATGTTTTTTTGGTGGTGTCTGCGCCATCAATTTGGTCACCGATGCTTTTTATTTGATTGGCGATATCGTTTAATTGTGCGTATTCATACGATGAAGATGAATAAACCGTTTGATTTACTTTTTCATCTTGCTCATGTACTTTGGCATTATCGGGACTGGTGCCTTTTTCGTATTGGCTGTCACTGACGACTTGATTGTTAACTGTATTATAAGTCGATTGATATTCATTTTTTAATTCATCATATCTGGCTTGATTGCCACCAGACATGCCTTTTAGCGCATCATCCCAGTCTTGCGCTGTCCATTCTGTTTGATTGACAATTTCATTAGTTTCATTGAGTAAGTTTTTATAATTGCCGCTGCCATTTAAATCATTTTGGATATCGCCCGCGGTGGATAGTATTTGATTGCCTTGTGAATAAAGGCTTTGTAATTGATTGTATTGTTTATTTAACGTGTCATATTGCTTTTCTAATTCATCATATTCTTTCATTAATTCTTGCCATGAATTGTAGGTATTTGTTTCTGTCTGTGCATCTCTGACCATCGCTAATCCACCACCCGCATAAATTGACGTGCTTAATAAAAACAAACAAAAACTCAATGGTATTTTTAGTTTACGCATTGGCTTTTCTCCTCTGATGGAATAATGGTAACCATGCACTAGGGTCATTTCCTACCTCGTTAATAATCGTATCCATTAGCCGAATGGTTTTTTCATTTGCTGAAAATATGGCTAGAGCATCATCCAATTGACTTAAATTAAATTTACAGATGGTTGATGCTTTCTCTTGTTTAATCAGCATATAGCGACTGGCAGGATTCCCTTCTTTAACAAAATGAAATTCTGATTCGGTTAAACCTAATATGTCACAATAATATTCGGGTTTTGCATTGGGATTAGCGAAGTAAATACCGGTAGCGATATTATCAATAATGCTGTGGCTGATAGGATTATCGGCAATGGATTTCAGCGATTGTGTGCCAATCCCGATAAATAATCGTTTCTTTCTACCAGTGGCCAAATGCTTTGCGACGCGATTGCGTAAGCATTTTTCTTCTAGCATTTGCCAGCCCTCATCAAACACGCAATGAGTCACGCGGCCATCTAAGCCTGTTTCAATGCGATAAAACAAATAATGCATGACGGCGGCTAAAACGGATTTAGGCTCGTTATTCAGAAAGTGGGTTAAATCAAATCCCATTTTGTCATAATAAGCAAATACATCTTGGTCATTATCAAACAGATAAGCATATTTGCCATTATATTTTTTTAGCCAATTTTTGAGTTCATCCCAACGTTCAAAGTCCACTGGCAAGATACTCGTAATATGACTTAATGTACGCTGACTTTTATCTAAATCATTAAACGCATATTCAATGCATTTATCTAGTGACTTTTGAATGCTAATCGGTGTTTCTTCTTCGCCTTCTCTTTTAACTAATAAGGCCAACCATTCACGACAATATTGTCGGTTGACGGGTGTGTCTTCTAGTTGCAAGGGATTAAATTGACTGTTCTCAGGTTTGTTAGGTGAGAGTACCGAATAATAACCGCCGGTAGCTTTAACATAAATTTCTAGCCCTCTGTCTCTATCAAAAAATACAGAGCGTCCGCCGTAGCGACTGAATTGCGCATCAAAACCTGCAATGGTCGCCGTTTTACCCGAATCATTACCACCTATAATAATATAATGCCCTTTTGATGGATTGGTCTTAGAACCTTTGGCATGAAAGTTAAAGAAAAACGGTGTTTTCGATGGCGTGGTTAATACGGTTACCGCACTTCCTAAAAAGTTTTCATCCCTGAAACCAAGCCGGTAATTATGCAGTGGGCTAAAATCCACAAAGTTTTCGGATGTGATGGGCGATAATCGCCCCATGTATTTTTGATTGCCTGGAAATAATGACCAATACGCTGGCATCTCCCCTACTGTTTCACGTACACCAACGATGCCAGCATCTTGCAGTTTTTTCGTAGCCTCTAAAATACCTTTATCAACACCCTCTTTTGTGTTACCCAGAATAAGTAAATTCATTTGATGCAAACCAAGTTTAGCTTTATCACTGGTTATTTCATTTTCCAGTAAGATTAAATCATTAATCGATTCATAGGCTTTGCTGCCCATGGCATTTAAACGCGCACGTTGCTTTTCAACCATTTTATTTGCGACTTGATTATCGAGTGGATAAAAGCTATTTGATAAAATAAATTCGCAATCGCAGGTTAATAATTTATCGGTGATAAACGGGGATGTTTTATTCGGATAATTTTTAATGGATAACATCGCGCCGTATTGTTTATTAAGTCCATCGGCTGATTTAAATAAAATATAGTCGCCAAAAAACACTTGTTTCGCTGTTAAATATTGCGCCAAGTGACTTCTTGGATAAGTTGCACTGAAGTTTTTTTGATGGCTAAAGGTTAATGATGGCTGCTTGAACGGTATTGGGGTTAACGCATTGGTTAATTTGCCTAAATAATTTAATAATTCGCTATAGCCTAATTCTTTATCTGATTGACCTAACAATATTGGATTAAAACGAGATAACATCGACATAAAATAATCGACTTTGTCTTGTAATGCTTTAATTGATTTTTCTCGTTTTACTTGTCGTGCATCTTTGATGGTTGCTTCATTGGCTTTTTGGATGGTACCAATCAGTTTGTCTATGTAATTCTTTTTATTTGCGCTTGCTTCATTTATCCCATTTATCATAACAGTGATATAGATTTTATTTTTATAAAATGACTGATTTTTAAATTGTTCATG
>Ga0100380_10004681_pt1 | contig 14274 bp, 12 predicted proteins | sample CryGeymeta201504_FD_80417 | JGI IMG/M metagenome (GOLD analysis project Ga0100380, IMG submission 80417) | Groundwater microbial communities from Crystal Geyser aquifers in Utah, USA - Crystal Geyser metaG 2015-04 | ecosystem: Environmental > Aquatic > Deep subsurface > Groundwater | place... | reverse complement strand
TTGAGGGCAAGGCGGCGGAGCTGCGCGCGCTGGGCGCCAAGAACCCCGGCATGGATGTCGAGGCCGAGGCCGCGCAGCTCGACGCCAAGGCGCGCAAGCAGCTGGCCGAGCTCTACGGCGCGCTCGACCCGTGGGCGAAATGCCAGATCGCCCGCCATCCCGACCGCCCGCACGCGCTGGCGTTCATCGACGCGCTGTTCACCGAGTTCACGCCGCTGGCGGGCGACCGCGCGTTCGCCGAGGACAAGGCCATCGTCGGCGGGCTGGCGCGGTTCAACGACCGACCGGTGATGGTGCTGGGCCATGAGAAAGGCCGCGACACCAAAAGCCGCATCGACCGCAATTTCGGCATGGCGCGGCCCGAAGGATACCGCAAGGCGATCCGGCTGATGGGGCTGGCCGACCGTTTCGGCCTGCCGGTGATCACGCTGGTGGACACCCCCGGCGCCTATCCCGGCAAGGGCGCCGAGGAGCGCGGCCAGGCCGAGGCCATCGCGCGCGGCACCGAGGCGTGCCTCATGCTGGGCGTGCCGATGGTGTCGGTGATCATCGGCGAGGGCGGGTCGGGCGGCGCGGTGGCGCTGGCCACCGCGAACCGGGTCGCGATGCTGGAGCACGCGGTCTATTCGGTGATCTCGCCCGAGGGCTGCGCCTCGATCCTGTGGAAGGACGCCGAGAAGATGCGCGAGGCCGCCGCCGCACTGCGCCTCACCGCGCAGGATCTGCTCAGGCTGGAGGTGATCGACCGCATCGTGCCCGAGCCGCTGGGCGGCGCCCAGCGCGCGCCGCTGGAGGCTGTCGCCGAGACCGGCCGCGCCATCGCCGCGATGCTGGCCTCGCTCGACGGCCAGTCGCCCGCGCAGCTGCGCGCCGGGCGGCGGAGCAAGTATCTCCAGATGGGGCGCAAGGCGCTGGCCTGAGCGCCGCCGTTCAGGCGCTGCGGCGCGCCGCCTCGATAGACGTTTGCGCCGCCGCAGCCTTCTCAGCCGCCGCGCCCTGCGGCACGATCATCAGGAATGCGGAACCTTCGCCCGGCGCGCTGCGCTCAAGGGTCAGCGAGCCGCCCAGCCGCTGCGCCGTCTCGCGCGCGATGGCGAGGCCGAGGCCGGTGCCCGCGCAACTGCGCGCCGCGTCCGGGTCGCCCCGGTTGAACGGCTCGAAGATCGCGTCGCGGTGCGCTTCGGGCACGCCGCGCCCGCTGTCCTCGACGCGGAACGCCAGCGCGGCGCCGAACGGCCGCACCGACAGGCGCACATGGCCCGCGTCGGTGTATTTCACCGCGTTGCCGAGCAGGTTGACCAGCACGTGCTCGACCTTGCGCCCGTCGCTGACCCAGCTTTGCGGCGTGGCGGGGTCGATCAAGACCTCCAGCGTCAGCCCCTTCTGCTCCGCGCTCGCGCGCACCGCCTCGCCCGCGTTGCGCACGGTGTCCGCCGGGTCGAAGGGATAGGCGTCGGTCGCCTCGATCCCGGCGCCGAGGCGGCAATAGGTGAGCAGATCCTCCACGCATTCCGACAGCGCCTGCGCCGAGGCGCGGATCATGGCGCGGAAACGGGGCTGCTTCTCCGGGTCGGGCACCCCCTCCAGCAGCGCAAGCCCGCCCATCACGCCGTTGAGCGGCGTGCGCAGCTCATGGCTCAGCCCGGCGAAAAAGCGGGTCTGCTGCGCCAGCGCGTTCTCCGCCGACAGCCGCGCGATCGCCAGTTCCGCCGATTGCGTGGACAGCGCCTCGTTGATCGCCATCAGATCGTTCATCGCGTCGCGCTGCGCCTGCGTGGCGGCGCGCAGGGCGATGGCGTTCTCGACGCTGCGGGCGATGGTCTGCAGCACGGTGCGGTCGCGCGGCGTCCAGACGCGCGGCTGGTGGTCGATCACGCACATCGAGCCGATCGCCGCGCCCGAGGGCAGGCGCACCGGCTCGCCCAGATAGGCCGCCACGCCGAGGTCGCGGATCGCCGGATTGTCGCGCACCAGCGGATGATTGGGCGCGTCCTCGACCGCCAGCGCGGCGCCGCTGGCCACCACATGCTTGCAGAACGAGTGGCTCAGCGGCGTGCCGCGCAGGCTGGCCCAGGGTTCGGGCAGGCCCACAGCGCTCTTGAAGAACTGCCGCGCATCATCCACCAGCGACAGCAGCGCCACCGGCGCGCCGATCATGCTGGCGGCGAGTTCGGTCAGCCGGTCGAAATCCGGCTCCGGAGGCGTGTCGAAAAGATGCGGATCGGGCAGGGCGTTGTGCGGCATGATTCCTCGCAGCGGATGAACGCGCAACTTTCCGCCTGCGACGTTAACCGCAGCTTAAGCGTCGCCCGGCGCCGCGTCGGTCCAGCGGCGCACCATGCCCGAAACCCCGTCGAACGCGCCGGGCGTCAGCGCGCGCGCCAGCAGGCGGTCGGGGTTGGTGGGCGGCGGAAAGGCGAGATGCGCCGCCGCAGCGCGGGTGAAGCCGAAGCGGCAGTAATAGGGCTCGTCGCCGACCAGCACGGCGCGGGTCCAGCCCATCTCGCGCGCGCGCTCCAGCGCGTCGTCGATCAGGATCGCGCCCAAGCCCTCGCCCTGCCGCGTGGGGTGGACGGCGACCGGCCCCAGCAGCAGCGCGGGGTCGCCCGCGTCGCCGATGCGGATCGGCCAGAACCGGATGCAGCCCGCCACCGCGTCATAGTCGTCGCGCGCGATCCGGCACAGCGGCGCGACCGGCGCCACGCCGTCGCGCAGGCGATAGGACGACAGCGCCGTGCGGCCCGGCGCGAAGGCGGTGTCGAGCAGACGCTCGACCTCGTCGCGGTCCTCGGGGCGCTCTGGCAGGATGCGAAACATCGGCGGCGGGCCTTGCGCTCGGGCGCGCCGCTTTACCCCGGCGCCGGGGCGCGGCTACCATGGGGCGCGCGCGAAATCCAGCGCGCTCCAGCGGAGCTTGCCCCTTGTTCTATCGCCCCGGCGTCGAGCCTCACGGCCTGCCGCACAATCCGTTCAACGCCATCGTCACGCCACGCCCGATCGGCTGGATCTCGTCGCGCGGCGCGGACGGGCGCGACAATCTGGCGCCCTATTCCTTCTTCAACGCCGTCGCCTACACGCCGCCGCAGGTGATGTTCGCCTCGACAGGGTCCAAGCCCGACCGCGCGCTGGGCAAGGACAGCCTCGGCAACATCCGCGAGACCGGCGTCTTTTGCGTCAACATCGTCGAATACGCCATGCGCGACGCGATGAACGCCACCTCCGGCGGCTATGGCCGCGACGTGGACGAGTTCGCGCTGGCCGACATCGCGCGGCAGGAATGCCGCGAGATCGCCTGCGCGCGGGTGGCCGGCGCGCCCGCCGCGCTGGAGTGCAGGCTCGGCCAGATCGTGACGCTGGCGGGCGAGGCCAACTTCCTCGTGCTGGGCGAGGTGGTCGGCGTGCACATGCGCGACGACTGCCTGCGCGACGGCCGATTCGACGTGACCGCGTTCCAGCCGCTGGCCCGGCTCGGCTACAAGGACTACGCCGTGGTGCGCGAGGTGTTCACGATGACCCGTCCGGGCGAGGCGTGACGGCGCGCGCCGCCAGAAACCCCGCCAGCGCCGCCTCGGCGGCGGCGTCGGGGGGCAGGGCGCCCGCCGCCACCTGCGCCTCCAGGTCCGGCAAGGCGCTGGCGGTGGCGGGATCGGCGCGCAGCGCCGCCAGCAGCCCCTGCTCAAGCTCGAAGCGGAACCAGCGCACCGCCTGATCGCGCCTGCGCGCCGCCCGCCAGCCGTTTTGCGCGCGCGCGGCGTTCAGGTCCGAGATCGCATCCCACGCCGCCGCCAGCCCGTCGCCCGACAGCGCCGAAACCGTCATGGCGCGCGGAAATCCCTCGGGGTCGTGCGGGCGGCGGCGCATCAGCCGCAGCGCCCCGGCGTAGTCGGCGGCGGTGCGCCGGGCGGCCTCGGCCATGGCGCCGTCGGCCTTGTTGACCATCACCAGATCGGCGATCTCCATGATGCCGCGCTTGACGCCCTGCAACTCGTCGCCGCCGCCGGGGCTGAGCAGCAGGGCGAACACGTCGGTCATCTCCGCGACCATGGTCTCGGACTGGCCGACGCCCACCGTCTCGACGATCACCACGTCGAACCCCGCCGCTTCGACCAGCGCGATCGCCTCGCGCGTGCGCCGCGCCACCCCGCCCAGACCGCCGCCGGAGGGGGAGGGGCGGATGAACGCCGCGTCCTGTCGCGACAGAAGGTCCATCCGGGTCTTGTCGCCCAGGATCGAGCCGCCGGAGCGCGCCGACGACGGATCGACCGCCAGCACCGCCACCCGCAGCCCGCGCGCGATCAGCGCCATGCCGAAGCCCTCGATGAACGTGGACTTGCCCACCCCCGGCGCGCCGCTGAGGCCGATGCGCAGCGCGTCGCGCCGCGCGCCCAGCGCGATCAGCAGGGCGCGCGCGGCGGCGCGATGGTCGGGCCGGGTCGATTCGGCCAGCGTGATCGCGCGCGCCAGCGCCCGGCGCTCTCCCGCCGCGACGCGCGCGGCCAGCGCGGCGATGTCCTGGTCAGCCATGGCGCAGCTTTCCCGTCACAGTTTCGCCCGCGTGTTTCCGTCATATATCAAGGCTGCGCAACAGAGACGGGGCAAGCGATGCGGGCGAGAATTCTGGCGGGCGTGGCGGCGGCGCTGTTGAGCGGCGCGGCGTCGGCGGAGACCTTCGAGGCGGTGTATGACGTCTATCTCGGCGGCTTGCGCGGCGGCGAGGTGACGCTCAGGCTCGACCGCGACGCCGCGCGCTATCACGCCGAGGCGCGGATGCGCTCGGCAGGGCTGGCGCGGCTGTTCTTCCCCGGCGAGGCGCGCGCGCAGGCGCAGGGCGCCGCCGACGGCGCGGCGCTGACGCCGGAGTGGTTCACCGCCGACAACGCCTTCGGCGAGAGCCGCCAGACCGTGGCGCTGCGCTATGGCGAGGGCGTGTCGATCGAGGCCGACCCCCCCTATCGCGTGCGCCCTTACGACGCCGATCTGGCCGCGATGGGCGACGCGCTCGATCCGGTCAGCGCGGCGGTGGCGAGCCTGGCGCCGCAGCCTGAGGCCGCGGCCTGCGACCGCACGGTGACGGTGTTCGACACCCGCCGCCGCTTCGACCTCACGCTCGGGCCTGCGGTGCGCGAGGGCGATCTGCTGCGCTGCGAGGGGGTCTATCGCCGGGTGGCGGGGTTCAAGGCCAAGCAGATGAAGAAGGCCGACTATCCGTTCACCGCGTGGTGGCGGGTCGAGGGCGGCCGCGCCACGCTGGAGCGCGCGATCGCCCCCACCGGCTTTGGCCACGCGGTGGCGAAGCGGCGGATGTGATGAGAGCCGGGCCTCAGCGCCCGCGAAACAGCCCCCCGAGCACGCCGCGCACCAGCGACCGGCCGGCCTGTGAGCCCAGCGTGCGCGCAAGGCTCTTGACGAAGGCCTCGCCCGCGCTGTCGGCGCGTCGCGCAGGCGCGCGCCGAGCAGGGGCGCGGGGAGCGGGCGCGGGCTCGGCCGCAGGGCGATAGCGCCGTCCGGTCGAAAACGTCTCGCGCGCGTCGCTTTCCCCGTCCGCCTCCGCCGCGCCCGCCGCTTCAGCGGCGGCTTGCGCGCCGCGCCGCGCCAGCACCTCATGCGCGCTGTCGCGGTCGATGGCGGCGTCATAGACGCCGCGCAGCGGCGAGGCGGCGAAGACGGCGGCGCGCACCGCCGGGTCCGCCGGGCCGAGGCGGCTGGCGGGCGGGCGGATCAGCGTGCGCGCCACCACGCCCGGCGCGCCCTTGTCGCCCAGCGTCGAGACCAGCGCCTCGCCGACGCCGACCTCCATGATCGCGGTCGCGGTGTCGAAGTCGGGGTTCGGCCGGAACGTCTCGGCCGCCGCGCGCAACGCCCTGGCGTCCTTTGGCGTGTAGGCGCGCAAGGCGTGCTGGATGCGCGACCCAAGCTGCCCCAGCACGGTATCGGGAATGTCGGTCGGGCTTTGGGTGACGAAATACAGCCCGACGCCCTTGGAGCGGATCAGCCGCGCCACCTGCTCGACCTTCTCCACCAGCGCGCGCGGCGCGTTGTTGAACAACAGGTGCGCCTCGTCGAAGAAGAACGCGATCACCGGCTTGTCGGGGTCGCCGACCTCGGGCAGCTCCTCGAACAGCTCCGACATCAGCCACAGCAGGAAGGTGGCGTAAAGGCGCGGGCTGTTGATCAGCTTGTCGGCGGCGAGGATGTTGATCCGGCCGCGCCCGGCGGCGTCGGTGGCGATCAGGTCGCTCAGGCGCAGCGCAGGCTCGCCGAAGAAACTGGCGGCGCCCTGGTTCTCCAGCACCAGCAACCGCCGCTGGATGGCGCCGATCGAGGCGCTCGCGACATTGCCATACCGCAGGGACAGTTCCGGCGCCCGCGCGCCGACCTCGCGCAGCAGCGCCTGAAGGTCTTTCAGGTCGAGCAGCAGCAAGCCTTCCTCGTCGGCCAGCCGGAACGCGATATTGATCACGCCCTCCTGCGTGTCGTTCAGCTCCAGCAGCCGCGACAGCAAGAGCGGCCCCATCTCGCTGACCGTGGCGCGCACCGGGTGGCCCTGTTCGCCGAACAGATCCCAGAACACCACCGGGAACGCCTGCGGCGTGTAAGGGTCGAGCCCGATCAGCTCGGCGCGCGCGCGCAGCCGGTCGTTCGGCGCGCCTTCCTGCGCCATGCCGGAGAGATCGCCCTTCACGTCGGCCATGAACACCGGCACGCCCGCGTTCGAGAACCCTTCGGCCATGATCTGCAGCGTCACGGTCTTGCCGGTGCCGGTCGCCCCCGCGATCAGCCCGTGGCGGTTGGCGCGGCTCAGCGTGAGGGTCTGGCGCGCCCGATGGTCGGGGCCGCCGCCGCCGATGAAGATCTCACCCATGCTTCACAGTCTCCGAATACTGAAAAAAGAAACCGTTATTTTACGATTCACCATTAATTTGAAAGTGCGTCGAGGGGGAATTGCTTTTTTCTCTCGCCGTCTCCTCCCTGTCGAACTGGCCGCGCCCCGTGCGCGGCCATTTTTTTTGCCTGCGCGCGGCGCGCGCCAGGAACGCGCTTGACCGCCGCGCGCGGCCCGCCTAGCCTCCGCCCAATCGCTCGGCCAGTCCGACAGGGAAACAAAAAACCGGGCATTCGGGAGGGGGCGAACATGTCTCCTCCCGAATGTTATTGAAGCGGCGGCTCGGATGGGTCGTCGCGCGCTGAAAACATCCGGCTGATCGCGGCGACGTCGCGCCAGCCCTTGCATGGTCAGAGGTCATCTTGCTCCGCACCCCCATCGCCGCCGCCGTCATCGCGCTCACCACGCTCCTCGCAGGCGCGGTCTCCGCTCAGGAGGCGGCGCCCAAGGAGACCGTGAAGGTCAAGCATGGCGATTGGGAGGTGCGCTGCGGCGCCAACAACGCGTGCTACATGAACCAGGTTCTCAACAACGACGAAGGCGCGCCGCTGATCAACGTCGCCATCCGTCAGATCAAGAACAACGACAAGGCCAAGGCCATCGCGGTGTTCGTGGCGCCGCTGGGCGTGGTGCTGCCGCGCGGCGTGGAGATGCGGATCGACGGCGGCGACGCCATCGGCTCGCCGTTCCTGTATTGCCTTGGCACCGGCTGCTTTTCGGAACTCGCGATGACCAACGAGGGGCTGGACCGTCTCCGGCGCGGCGCGGCGGCGACGCTGCAGATCTATTCGGTGCAGGAGCCGACCAAGGCGATCCAGCGCAAGCTGTCGCTGTCGGGCTTCACCAAGGCGTACGGGGCGCTCTGAGCGCGCAATCCTCGCGCAGGCGGTCGCGTCAGACCCGGCGCACCGCCAGCACCGCGTTCAGCCCGCCGAAGGCGAAGGAATTGGACAGCGCCACGTCCACCCGCCGTTCGCGCGCCGTGTTGGGCGTGATGTTCAGGTCGCAGTCGGGGTCGGGCGTCGTATAGCCGATGGTCGGCGCGATCACGCCTTCGTCCAGCGCCAGCAGCACCGCCGCCATCTCGATCGCGCCCGCGCCGCCGATGCAGTGGCCGTGCATGGATTTGGTCGAGGACACCGACACGCCGTCGGCCGCCGCGCCGAACGCCATGCGAATCGCCGCGCATTCGGTGCGGTCGTTGGCGGCGGTGGCGGTGCCGTGGGCGTTGATATAGCCGACATCTTCGGGCGCGACCTGCGCGTCGGCGAGCGCTGCGCGGATCGCGCGGGCGGCGCCGTCGGCGTTTGGCTGCACGATGTCGGTGGCGTCGGCGGTCATGCCGAAACCGACGATCTCACCCCAGATGCGCGCGCCGCGCGCGCGGGCGCGCTCGAATTCCTCCAGCACCAGCACGGCGGCGCCTTCGCCCTGCACCAGGCCGTTGCGGGTGGCGCAGAACGGGCGGCAGCCGTCGCGCGACAGCACGCGCAGACCCTCCCACGCCTTGATGACGCCGAACACCAGCGGCGCCTCGGCCCCGCCCGCCAGCATCACGTCGGCGCCGCCGCCCCGGATCATCTGAAACGCCTGGCCGATGGCGTGGTTTGAGGACGAGCAGGCGGTGGTCACGGTCCAGCCCGGGCCTTTCAGCCCATGCGCCATGCTGATGTGGCTGGCGCCGGCGTTGGTCATCAGCCGCGGCACCACGAAGGGATGCACGCGATTCTTGCCCTCCTGGAACACCGCGCGATAGTTGGCGTCGATGGTCTCCATGCCGGTCAGGGCGGTGCCCATCGCCACGCCCGCGCGCAGGCCCAGCGCCGCGTCGATCTCAAGCCCGGCGTTCTCGACCGCCTCGCGCGCGGCCAGCAGGGCGAATTGCGTGGTGCGGTCATAGAGCGCCAGTTCGGAGCGGGTGAAATGATCCTCGGCGCGAAAGTTCTTGACGGCGGCGCCGATGGTCACCGACAGCCGCTCGACGTCGAGAATGTCGATCTCGCCGACGCCGCAGCGCCCTTCGCGCAGGGCCGCGAAATGCTGCGCCCGGTTCGCGCCCAGCGCCGAAATGACCCCCAGGCCGGTGATCGCCACCCGGCGCATCGGCGTCACGCCTGCTCGGCGATCAGGCGGCGCACGGCGGCGATGATCTTGTCCACCGACGAGATGTCGAAATCCGACGCGCTCGGTTCATTGGCGTTGAACGGCACCGAGATGTTGAACGCCTCCTCGATGGCGAACACGATCTCGACCAGGCCGAGACTGTCCAGCCCCAGATCGGCGGGCGAGGCGTCGCGCGCCACTTCGTGCGGCTCCAGCATGGCCTGTTCGGCGATGATGGCGATGATCTTGCGGGCCACGTCGTCGGTCATCTCAGCCTCACTTGCGCGTCACGTCGCTTCTAGCGGCTTGGGTCTATGGCGGAAAGCCGTTTCTTGAGCGCGCGGACGGTTTCGACCAGCCCCGGCAGGCGCCGCTGCGCCAGCATCACCGCCAGCGCCTCGCCGCGCGGGATGGCGGGCGCGCCCAGCAGCACCGAGCCGGGCTTCGCGTCGCCCGCGACGCCGGAGCGCGCGCCCGCCACCACGTCGTCGCCGATGCGCACATGGTCGGCGACGCCGCTCTGGCCGCCCAGCACCACGCGGTCGCCGATCTGCGCGCTGCCCGCCACGCCGACCTGCGCGCACAGCAGGCAGTTGGCGCCGATGCGCACATTGTGGCCGACCTGCACCAGGTTGTCGATCTTGGTCCCGTCGCCGATGCGGGTGTCGGCCAGCGTGCCGCTGTCGATGGTCGCGCCCGCGCCGATCTCCACATCATCGCCCAGCGTCACCGCGCCCAGCGCGTGGATGCGCGCCCAGCGCAGGTTGCGCGCGTCCTCGGCCACGCGGCCGGTGGCCTCGACGCTCTCGACCGAGCCGGGGGAGGGGGTGACGAAGGAGAAGCCGTCCGATCCGATCACCGCGTTGGGGTGCAGGATCGCGCGGGCGCCGATGGTCACGCCCGCGCAGACCCGCACGCCGGGATGGATCAGCGCGTCGGGGCCGATGCGCGCGCCCTCGCCGACATAGACCTGCGCCACCAGCGTCGCGCCGTCGCCGATCACCGCGCCCGCGCCGATCACGCACAGCGGCCCGATGGCGACGCCCGCGCCCAGCGTCGCGTCGGCCGCAACCACGGCGGAGGGGTGGACGCCCGGCGGCGCCGAAGGCGGAGCGGCGAACGCCTGCGTCAGCCCGGCCAGCGCATAGCGCGGCCGCGCCACAAGGATCGCGCCGACCAAGCCAAGCGCGCGCCAGTCCTCGCCCGCCTTCAACAGCGCCGCCCGCGCCCGGCCCTGCGCCAGCGCCGCGACATGCGCGGCGTCCATCGCCACGGCCAGATCGTCGGGGCCGGCCACTGCGGGGTGGGCGGGGCGCGCGATCATCAGCGCGCCGTCGCCCTCGAACCGGGCGCCCAGCGCCGAGGCGATCCGGGAGAGGGAGAGCGGCATGGGCAGGCTCCGGGCGCGCCGATCCGTCAGGCGCGCCGCTTTTATAGGCTGCGCCGACGCCGGGGCCAAGCCGCGCCGGGCGCGCGCTCGGCCTCCCGCGTCAGGCGTCGGGTCCGGCGACCCCGGCGGCGTTCAGCGCCTCCAGCGCCGCGCCGTCGCGGCCGTAGATGTCGGCGCGCAGTTGCAGCACGCCGTCGCCGTCAACCCAGGCGGTGCGATACGTCAGGTGCACCGGCACGGGACGGTCGAGATAGACATACCGCTCCCGCCCGGCCGCCAGCACCGCGTCGATGAAGCCGCGCGGGTCGGCCTGCTGGGGGCTGAGCAGCAGCGTGGCGAGCTCCAGCGGATCCTGCACCCGCACGCAGCCGTGGCTCAGCGCGCGCACGTCACGCGCAAAATACTTTTTCGTCGGCGTATCATGGAGATAGATTGAGTCGCCGTTAGGGAACATGAACTTCACCAGCCCCAGCGCATTGTCCGACGAGGGCGCCTGCTTGACCGAATAGGGGAAGGTGCGCGCGGTGTAGCCGCTGAAGTCGTGCAAAGACGGATCCAGCGGCAGCGGCCCGCCGTCGGTGCGCACCAGCCGCATGCCGCGCCGCACCAGAACCGAAGGGTCCTCCTGCAGCAGCGGCAACAGCTCCTTGGTCGCGATGCTGCGCGGCAGGTGCCAGGTCGGGTTCAGCACGAGATATTCCATCTCGTCGGAGAACTCGGGCGTCTTGAAGCGGACCTGACCGACCACGACGCGCTCGCGAAACAGCACCCTGTCGCCGTCGAACAGCGTGACGGTGTAATCGGGCTGGTTGACGACGATCCGCCGTTCGCCCAGCGGCCGGTTCATCCAGCGCATCCGCTCGAGGTTCACCGCCAGCTGACCGGCGCGAAAGCGCGCGTCGGTATTGATCGCCGCCAGCGTCGCAGGCCCGACCGCGCCATCCTGATTGAGCCCGTGGCGCGCCTGAAAGCGGCGCACGGCCTGTTCGAGACCCGCATCGAAGCGTGCGGCGTCCGCTGCGGCGCCCGGCGCATGGTCGCCGAGCCGCGTCAGCCGCGCGCGCAGGGCGGCGACGCGGGGGCTTGCGTCGCCGGGGCGCAGCGTCGCGCCTGCGGCGACGGCGGGCCCCCAGTCCGCCACCCCGGCCAGCGCCCGATAGCGCGCGCGCAGCGCCTCATACCCCGGATCGGACGGCGCCAGCGCGGCCAGATGGGCGACCATGTTGGGCGCCGCCGCCGCCGCGCGCAGCAGCGCGCCCGCATGGGGGCGGGGCGGGTCGATCTTGATGTCGCGCGCCACGCGGCGCGGCTCCAGCAGGCCGGAGGAGACATCGCGCGCATAGATAAGAAAGGCCCGCGTCAGCGCCGCCTCCGCCGCGCCGCGCCCGGCCTCGTCGGCGCGCGACACGGCTGCGGCCAGCGCGTCGGGCGCATAGCGGCTCACCGGCAGGGCGTGGTCCTGCGCGGCGCGCAGCGTGGCGATCAGCACGGCGGCGCGGGCGCCGTCGCCGTCGGTCCAGAGCGGCGCGTCGCCGCGCGCGGCATAGAAGGCGGACGCTTCGGGGTCGGCGAGGGCGGCGTGCAGGGCGGCGGCGAAGCCGGTGCGCGCCGGCGCTGCGACCGTGACGGATTCGGCCCGCGCGCCTGCGGCAAACGCGATTGCGCCGCACGAGACCAGCGCGGCGCCGAGAAAAATTCCACGACTGAGGTTAATCAAAGACATTGTATCTCCCCTGCAACAGTGCGCGCGCCATCGCCGGTTGTTCTGGGATATGGTCGCATAACCGTCCATCAACAGGGCGCGCCGCCCGAGAATTTTCAATGGGCGTGGGATTTACGCCGCACAGTTCACGAACCCGCGAGGTCGCCATGCCGCGCCTTGCGCGCTGCGGCGCCGCTCGCCTTGGGGTTGATCGCGCACCGCGCTGTAAAATCGCAACTTGCCGCCATTCTGGCCATTATGACAAAGTAAACCCGGATCGACAAACGATCACGTCAGAGCGAGCGGCACAGTTCGCCTGATGAAAACGAGGGCAAAAGACAGTGACATCACAGAACTCCGCGATCCTTTCGCGGCGCGCGTTTCTGGTTGGCGTGACGGCGGCCTCGGGCCTGCTGTCTGTCGGTCAGGCTGTCGCGTCGCCGTCGATCATCCGGGGCGCAGGCAATGTCCGCGTCCTGAGGCTGGACAACCCGCGCACAGGCGACCGCCTGAGCGCGGTCTATTGGGCGGATGGCGCCTATATCCCCGATGTGCTCGCCGAGGTCGATTTCCTGATGCGCGACTGGCGGCTCGATCTGAAAAAGAAGATCAGCCCCAACACCATCGACATCATCGCCGCGACCCACCGCCTGCTCGACACCAGTGAGCCGTTCACGCTCTACTCCGGCTATCGCAGCCCGCAGACCAACATGATGCTGCGCCGCAAAAGCCGTGCGGTGGCCAGAGACAGCTATCATGTCAAAGGCATGGCGGCCGATCTTCACATGAAAAGCCGGTCGGTCTCACAAATCTCGCGGGCGGCGAAGTCGCTCGGCGCGGGCGGGGTGGGGCGCTATTCGCGGTCCGATTTCGTGCATGTCGATAGCGGGCCGGAGCGTCAGTGGGGCCGCTGAGGCCCCACCGAAAGCCCTGATCAGACCGGACGAATCGCGCCGTCGCCCTCCACGATGTAGCGGAAGGTGGTGAGCTGTTCGGCGCCCACCGGCCCGCGCGCGTGCAGCTTGCCGGTGGCGATGCCGATTTCAGCGCCCATGCCGAACTCGCCGCCGTCGGCGAATTGCGTCGAGGCGTTGCGCATCAGGATCGCGCTGTCGAGCCGGGCGAAGAACCGCGCCGCCGCCGCGTCGTCCTCGGTCAGGATCGCGTCGGTGTGCTGCGAGCCGTAGCGGCGGATGTGCGCGATGGCGCCGTCAACACCGTCCACCACGCGCGCGGCGATGATCATGGCGAGGAACTCGCGGCCATAATCGTCGGGCGCCGCCGCCGTCACCCGCGCGTCGAGCGCCTGACAGGCGTCGTCGCCGCGCACCTCGACCCCCGCCGCCAGCAGATCGCCGATCACCGCCGCGCCAAGGCTCAGCGCGGCGCGGTCGATCAGCAGGCATTCCGCCGCCCCGCACACGCCGGTCCGCCGCGTCTTGGCGTTCAGCGTCACGCGGCGCGCCTTTTGCGGGTCCGCCGCGCCGTCGATATAGACGTGGCAGATCCCCTCCAGATGCGCGAACACCGGCACCCGCGCCTCGGCCTGCACCCGCGCCACCAGGCTCTTGCCGCCGCGCGGGATGATCACGTCGATATGGTCGGTCATCTGCGCCAGCATGATCCCCACCGCCGCGCGGTCCGAGGTGGGCACGCGCTGCGCCGCATCCTCGGGCAGGCCCGCCGCGCGCAGCCCCTCCGCCACGCATTCAAGCAGCGCGCCGGAGGAATGAAAGCTTTCCGACCCGCCGCGCAGGATCGCCGCGTTGCCCGATTTCAGGCACAGCGCGGCGGCGTCGGCGGTCACGTTGGGGCGGCTCTCGTAGATCACGCCGATCACGCCCAGCGGCTGGCGCACCCGGCGGATGCGCAGGCCATTGGGGCGCGTCCAGTCGGCGATCACCGCGCCCACCGGGTCGGGTTGCTCAGCCACCGCGCGAAGGCCGTCGCACAAGCCATTGATCCGCTTGTCATCCAGCATCAGTCGGTCGAGCATCGCCGGCGACAGGCCCCGGGCGGCGGCGGCGTCCATGTCGCGCGCGTTGGCGGCGAGGATCGCGGCGCGGCGCGCGTCCACCGCATCCGCCGCCGCGTGCAGCGCCGCCGTCTTGTCGGCGGACGTCGCGCAGGCAAGGTCCTGCGACGCTTCGCGCGCGCGCGCGCCCAGCGCGGTCATCGCCGCCAGCAGGTCGTCCG
>Ga0100380_10004676_pt1 | contig 14277 bp, 9 predicted proteins | sample CryGeymeta201504_FD_80417 | JGI IMG/M metagenome (GOLD analysis project Ga0100380, IMG submission 80417) | Groundwater microbial communities from Crystal Geyser aquifers in Utah, USA - Crystal Geyser metaG 2015-04 | ecosystem: Environmental > Aquatic > Deep subsurface > Groundwater | place: USA... | reverse complement strand
TGATAATAAAAAATAAATTTCAAAAGCTACAGAGTAGCGTAACTTTATTAGTAATTTCAAATTACAAGGTTTAGCTACTCTGTAGCTCTAATAAAGTTCATTTTTGAGGTTCTACAAAGGTTATGTTGCGCTGCAACTGAAAATCAAATACTTAAAAATGTCACTCATGTTGATAGTATAAACTTTTACTTTACTAATTCATCTAGTAAAAAAATACGGCTCGTGAACGTTTTATATGCTAAAAGATTGTTAGTTTTTCATAAACTGGCTTCATATATTCTATTCCTAATAAATTGATAAACTATTTAAAAAATTACCTTTCCAAACGTCTAAAAAAACATAGACTTTTAAAAAGGTAATACATAATTTATTTCTGACTTGTTATTGACTTATTCTTAAATTTTATCAATCGCTTCTGCCAGTTTTCGGTCTTTGGCTGTAATTGTGTTTCCTTCATCGTGTGTAGTAAGTTCGAACTCTACTTTATTATAGACATTACTCCAATTTGGATGATGCCCTTGCTGCTCTGCCAAAAAAGCGACACGAGTCATGAAAGCAAAGGCTTCTTGAAAATCATTGAATTCGAATGTTTTGGTTAGTTTATTGTCTTTTTCTGTCCACATATATATTTTTATCTTTTTCAAGACCCTAAGGGTTTTCGAAACCCTTAGGGTCTAAATTGAATGAATTTATTTTGTCAAAGAAGCTACAATCATTTTCAAAATACTTCTTGTTCTTGGCGACCACCATTGTTTTAACATGGGTTCTAGTATTTCGTCCAAATTATCCATATTCATTCCTGCTAACATTCCTCCACGCAAATTAGACTTGCTCAACGACCATGTTTTGCCGTCAAAATTAGAATAATCTTCCATTTTTTCTTCTGCGTGTGCCAAAACTTTATCAGCCGAAACTACTGCATCAACTAATCCAACTTCTTTGGCTTCACTTGGACTAATCAACTTTCCTTCTAAAAGGTATTGATACGCCGTTTTGTTTCCAATCCAAAACGCATACAAATCAAAAATTACTTTCGGTACAACAATTCCAACAGGAATTTCATTAAGTCCAATAATATAATTTCCTTCTGCCATCACCCGATAATCTGCACAAACTGCCAATACACAACCCCCAGCAGGACTATGACCTGTAATAGCTGCAATGAGTGGCTTAGGAAAAGAAGCAATTACTTTTGTCATTTTCATAAAAGCAACCCAAAATTCTTTTACTTCTTCTTCATTCATGGCATAGAGTTGTTTCAAATCTAAGCCAGAAGAAAAAAACTTTTCTTTTCCTGTCAGGATTACGCCATTTACGTCCTCATCATTGGTTGCTTGTTCGAAAAAAGCGTGCAAATCACTAATCATTTGGCGATTAATCGGATTTGCTTTTCCTCTATTTAATTGTAGTGTTACAATATTATCTTTGGTTGAAACGGCTAAAGTTTCAAAATTGGTTTGTATGATTTCGTTTGTCATTATTTTGATGATATAATTGTCTATAATATTTGATACAAGATTAAAGAGTAATACTACTAAAAAAAACGCAAAAACAGAAATTCGTCTTGCATACGATTCTAGTCATTTCGAAGATTTATATTTTTTTTGGCTCTTATCTGGTATTGGACTGATAATAAATATGCTTTGTTCTTGCCAAATTTTATTCTGTAAAAATGTTATTTTTTCCATAGCGCAGGGTTTGCAAACCCTGCGCTATGGAAAAAACGAACTAATATTTTGCTAATAAATGAATGAATCAAGTTTTTATTACTATCAGTCCAAAACCTGTTAAGAGCCAAAATAAAAATAGTAGGGTACAGTATTTTAAATCCTATCAATCCTTAACTATCCTACCCTACAAAAAAATAGTAGGGTACAGTATTTAATTTCTATTCCTAATTTATACTTTTCTCAAAAAAACTCTCCAAATCTCAAAATATTTTTGCAATTTTGATATACTAAAAAATCAAATTGCCAATGCAACTAGCAATAAAAAAACAACTCTCATGGCTAGACCTCCAAAATCTCCAAAAACCAGTCATACCGACACAAAAAAAACGGCACAAACGCCTTTGATGAAACAATACAATCAAATCAAAGGAAAACATCCAGATGCGATTTTGCTTTTTCGTGTAGGCGATTTTTACGAAACTTTTGGAGAAGATGCCGTTCGTGCTGCCAAGATTTTAGATATTACCCTTACCAAACGTGCCAACGGTGCAGCTTCCGAAATTGCACTAGCTGGTTTTCCTCATCATTCTTTAGATAATTATTTGCCTAAACTCGTTCGTGCAGGGTTTCGTGTGGCTATTTGCGACCAATTAGAAGACCCAAAACTAGCAAAAGGAATTGTCAAACGTGGTGTTACCGAGCTTGTAACTCCGGGATTAGTTTTGGGAGATAACGTTTTGGAAAACAAAAAAAATAATTATTTAGCTTCTATTTATTTCTATAAAAATAAAAAATATGAGGCTGTTGGTGCTGCTTTTTTAGATTTATCGACAGGAGAGTTTTTGGTAGCAGAAGGAGAATACAATTATATCGAACAACTTTTAGAGCGTTTTGCGCCTTCGGAGATTATTTATAGCAAATCCAATAAAAAAGAATTTGAAACTCATGTCGTCCGACAGGGAAGTAATTTTTCACAGTTTGCCATCGAAGAGTGGATTTATACGCTCAATTTTGCCTACGAAAAACTGACGAAACATTTCGGAACGGCATCATTAAAAGGTTTTGGGATTGAATCTCTACACGCTGCTACGATTGCAGCAGGAGCAGTTTTGTATTATTTGGAAACGACAGAACACCACGAAAAAAATCATATTATTTCTCTTAGCAGAGTCGAACAAGATAAATATGTTTGGTTAGATTCTTTCACTACTCGTAATTTGGAATTACTTGTTCCGATGCACGCAAACGGTACTTCGTTGATTGAAATTTTGGATAAAACGGTTACACCTATGGGTGCAAGACTACTTAGAAAATGGGTTGCTTTTCCATTGAAAGATGCAAAACCGATTCAAAACCGACTTCGAAATGTAGCTATTTTAGTAGAAAAAGATGCTTTACAAGGCGAATTGCGTTCCTATTTGAAGGAAGTAGGCGATTTAGAAAGATTAATTTCAAAAGTTGCAGTAGGAAGAATTAACCCAAAAGAATTAGTCAAACTTCGTGATTCTTTAGAGGCAATTCCGACGATTAAAGATATTTTAGTAAAAAGTAAAACCAATGAATTAGAAGCCATTGGAGAAAAAATTGTCTTGAATACTGATATTTTAAAGAAATTACAAGACGAGTTAGAAGACAATCCACCACTTGCCGTTCAGCAGGGAACGACCATAAAAAGAGGTGTTCATAAAGAGCTTGATGAACTGCGTGATATTTCTAGTTCGGCAAAAGATTTTTTAGAAAAAGTACGTCAGAGAGAAATTGTAGCGACTGGAATTACGTCTTTAAAAATTAGTTTTAATAAAGTTTTTGGTTATTATATTGAGGTCAGTAATGCTCACAAAAATAAAGTTCCACAGGCTTGGATTCGTAAGCAAACGCTTGTCAATGCAGAGCGTTACATTACGCCAGAACTCAAAGAATGGGAAGAAAAAATCATTACAGCAGAGGAAAAAATCGCTAGTATTGAGTACACACTTTATCATAATTTGGTTTCAGAAGTGGCACAATATGTAAAAGTGATTCAACAAAACGCAAAGTTTTTGTCGATGCTTGATGCGCTTTGTGGACTTGCTGAAGTGGCAATGCAAAATAATTATTCTTTGCCTGAAATTACAGATAATAATATCTTAGAAATTAGAGAAGGAAAACACCCAGTTATTGAAAAATTATTACCGATTGGAGAGCAGTATGTTCCAAATGATGTAATTATGAATCCTGAAAATGAACAGATTTTTATCATAACGGGCCCAAATATGGCTGGAAAATCTGCCCTTTTACGACAAACGGCTTTGATTGTTTTGATGGCTCAAATTGGAAGTTTTGTTCCTGCCAAAAGTGCCAAAATTGGCGTTGTGGATAAGGTTTTTACTAGAGTTGGAGCATCTGATAATATTGCAAAAGGAGAATCTACTTTTATGGTAGAAATGTCTGAAACGGCTAGTATTTTGAATAATTTGAGTGATAGAAGCCTTGTTTTGATGGACGAAATAGGGCGTGGAACAAGTACGTATGACGGAATTTCGATTGCGTGGGCGATTGTAGAATATTTACATTCTTTGCCAAATGCAAAACCAAAAACGCTTTTTGCAACGCATTATCACGAACTCAACGAACTCAAAAATGATTTTGATAGGATAAAAAATTACAATGTTTCGGTAAAAGAAGTAGGAGGGAAAATTATTTTCCTTAGAAAACTAAAAGAAGGAGGAAGTGAACATAGTTTTGGAATAAATGTAGCCTCACTTGCAGGAATGCCTAAAAAAGTAGTTTTAAGAGCATCGGAAATGATGCACCATTTTGAAACCAATAAATTCAAAGATAAAGACAAAGAAACACTACAATCTGCACCAAAAAATACATTTTATCAAAATAGTTTGTTTGGAGAAAGTGGAGTAAATGGGGGAAATGACCCAATTTTAGAAAAACTAAAAGACGAATTATTAAGTCTTGACATCAATCGTCTTTCGCCTGTGGAAGCACTTTTGAAATTGAATGAGTTTAAAATAAGAGTGGGGAAGTAGTGATTAATGAATTTCTGTAGCCGACAGTTTCCAAACTGTCGTAATTATACAATTTTAAACCTAAAAATTATGAGAAGAGTAAATAAAAGACTTCTAACTTATGTAAAATTATTGAATAGAAAAAATCAAGAAAAGGTTTTAAAAATAACCGAAGAATTAATAGAAGAACAACTAAAAGAAGATAGAAAATTTGTTGATTCTCTTACAGAACCTTTATTTGAAGAGCAACCTTCTTATAATGAAAATGATATTTGGGAAATAATTTATAAATTCCCTGCTTAAAAACTATGGACTTTTTACGATTTAGACCACCCACTTATTTCCCCACCTGATTTGATGGTAAAAGTAGAAATACTGGATTATAGAATCTATGTTAATGGTTGTCCTAATCCAAAATTATTTACTGTAAAAAAGGAATCGTAAAATCGAATGTTTTAGAGGGTTTTGAATTGGATTTGGAAAATGTATTTTAAGTACAACAGACTTCCTAGTCTGTTTAAATAGTTTTATTTTTCATAACAAAATCAATTCTATACGATTGTGTATATTTGCAGTATAGCAATTTTTTAACCTCAAAATAAATCTAATAAATACACATTTCATGTCAGCACACACATTCAAAGCTAATAATCCAGCCTTAAAATCTTTTGTTGAAGTAAAAAAAGATTCTGATTTTCCAATTCAAAACCTGCCATTTGGTATTTTTTCTACTTCTTCTGATAGTACGCAAGATGCTCGTGTAGGCGTTCGTATTGGAGCTTTTGTAGTAGATTTGGCAGAACTTTCCGAACTCAATCTTCTCAATGATTTGGATTTTGACCACAGCGTTTTTTATGAAAATGTTCTTAATCCTTTTATAGAATTAGGTCAAACAAACTGGAGAGCTACACGAGAAAAAGTTTCAGAATTATTACAAATTGGTTCTGATTTAGAAAAGCAACTCAAAGACAAAAATGATAAAGTTCTTTTTCCTATTGAAGAAGTAACCATGCACATGCCTGTACAAGTAGGCGATTATACCGATTTTTATTCTAGTATCGAACATGCTACCAATGTTGGAAAAATGTTTCGTCCTGATGGTGATGCACTTCTTCCAAACTGGAAACATATTCCTGTTGGTTATCATGGTCGTGCTTCTTCGATTGTCGTTTCGGGAACAGATATTCACAGACCAAAAGGACAAATCAAGCCAAATGATGCCGATTCGCCTATTTTTTCGCCTTGTCGTTTGTTAGATTTTGAGTTAGAAATGGCTTTTATTGTTGGAAAATCTACTTCTTTGGGAGATTCAGTTTCTATTGAAGAGGCTGAAAATCATATTTTTGGAATGGTTGTCTTCAATGATTGGTCGGCTAGAGATATTCAAAAGTGGGAATATGTGCCATTAGGACCATTTTTAGGAAAAAGTTTTGCGTCTTCTATTTCGCCTTGGGTGGTTATGCTTGATGCCCTTGAGCCGTTTAGAGTGGCTAGTCCAGAGCAAGACCCAAAAGTTTTGGATTATTTAAAATATACCAAAAAACATAATTTTAATATCAATTTAGAAGTAGATTTGATTCCTCAAAATGAAGAAGCAACCACAATATCAAAGTCTAATTTCAAATATTTGTATTGGAATATGGCACAACAACTCACGCATCACACCGTAAACGGTTGTAATATCAATGTGGGCGATATGTGTGCTTCGGGTACGATTAGTGGAAAAGATGAAAATTCGTATGGCTCTATGTTAGAACTTTCTTGGGGAGGCAAAAAGACACTTACCTTAAAAAATGGCGAAGAGCGCAAATTTATTCAAGATAATGACACGATTGTTATGCGTGGTTTTTGTCAGAATGAAAATGTAAGAATTGGTTTTGGAGAAGTGAGTGGCAAAATTCTTCCTGCTAAATAAAGAGTTACTATTTCGACTTTATTGGTAAATCAAAAACGCATATTCATAAAAGAATATGCGTTTTTATTTTGAGTTACTCCCCTGTCAGTATTTTTATTTGAGAAATAATTTCTTGTTGATACGACCGACCAATCGGAATTTCTTGTTCGTCGATAATTAATTTTGTTCGTTCTATAACATCAATTTTGGAGACATTGACGGCATAAGAACGATGGACTCTCAAAAATTCTTTTTTATTGATAATTTCTAGCACATTTGTTAATGAATTTCGAATGATATATTTTCTGTTTTGTGTATGAATGGTAGTATAATTATTCTCAGCCGAAAGCCATTCTATTTTATGGATAGCTACTTTTATGAATTGATTTCTATACTTAACAAACAAACAATCATTAAACAAAACGCCTTCTTGTTCACTAATTTTTTCAAGATTATTTTTCGAATCAGCATGTAATTTAGAGTAATTGATGAGAGCGACTTCAATGGCTGCATACAAACTTTGTGCTTCAAAAGGCTTCATTATATATCCATACGGCATTGTTTGGGTAGCTACCGAAACGGTTTTGGGATCAGCATGAGAAGTCAGAAAAATAAAAGGAATAGGCAGTTTTTCATCTCTGATAAATTGTGCTACTTCTGCCCCCGTACTTTGTTTGGCTAACCTAAAATCTAATAGCACTAAATCAGGATTATTTTTTTTGATAGCGTGAATAGCTGCATCGGCATCTCTAACATTTTCGATGACATCATAGCCCAATTCTTCCAAAATTTCTTCTAAATCTTGTGCAATAATTAGCTCATCTTCTACGGTCAGAATTCTTATTTTTTGCATATAAAAGTAAAGCTAGATTTATGAAGGAATAATCAATTCAAAACAAACGCCTTGTTCCTCAAAATGTTCTTTTTGAGTAGCATTGAGTTGTTCTACCAAAGATGCTACAAGCTGCGTTCCCATTGATTTTTTCTTTTTTGTGGGTGTATCTGATTTTATTGTATTATTTTGAGTTTCTTTTTGCATTCCTATTCCATTATCTTGGTAAATAATCGAATACTGATTTTCTTTTTTTTGTAAAGAAATGCTGATTATATTTACACTTTTATTTTCAGAAACAGGAAACGCATATTTTAAAGAATTGGTAATCCATTCGTTCAAGATAAGTCCTAACGGAATCGCTTTATCTACATTTATTCTTACTTTCGGAATTGTAATAATTGCTTGTATTTGATTTTCTTTTTGATACAATCTAAACAAAAATTGTTGTAATTCTATGATATATTCATCTAATTCTACTTCGGTAAGCAAGTCGGTTTGATAGAGTTTTTCGTGAATAAGTGTCATGGTTCTGATTCTACTCTGTACGTCTTGAATGGCGTGTTTGGCTGTAGGTTCTTCTAACCTTCTAGCCTGAATGCTCAACAAACTTCCTATAATTTGAAGGTTATTTTTTACTCTATGGTGCAATTCAGAAAGTAGCGTTTGAATAGCATTATTTTTAGTTTCTAAAAGTAATTTTTTCTTTTGATTTTGATAAAACAAAATAGCTAAACCACTAAGAAGCAGAACAATTAAACCAATAAAAAGCATCAAAATTCGGTTAAATTGTTTTTCTTTTCTGATTTCAATTTCTTTTTGTTGGTTGTCTTTTTCTAAAATTTGATTTTCGAATTCTTTTTCTTGACTATCAAATTTAGCTGCCATTTTGGCAAGTTCGTTTTTATTTTCTTCTGTAAACAAACTATCTCTAATGGTTTGATATTCTTTTTGATGAAAAAAGGCTTTTTCAAAATTGCTTTGCGCTGCATAAATATCGGCTAAGGTTTTGTGTGCTGTCTGCAAACGCTCCGAATTTTGAAGTTCTTTTATACTTTTATATCCTTCTTGGGCATAGTTTAGGGCTTCTGTAAGTTGATTTTTTTCTAAATAAAGATTAGCCAAGTTGATTGTTGTTCCTGCAACTCCACTTTTTGAGTTGGCTTGAATGAATATTTTTCTTGCTTTTTGATAATTGATTAAAGCCGAATCAAATTGATTTTGTTGTTTATAAACAGAGGCTATTCCGTTATAAATTCCTGCTATATTATTTTTATTGGTATCAAAATCGTTTTCTAAAATCTGTAAGGCTTCTCTAAATGCAGACAGAGCTTCCTCAAATTGGTCTGTATCTTTATAAATTATTCCAATATTATTAAGAGCAAGTGCCACAAACTTCATTTGTTTTTGAGCTTTCAATATCGTTTTTGCTTCTTGATAATAACCTAATGCTTTTTCAAAATCGCCTATTCGCTTATAGACAATTCCAAGATTAGCATAATTTTTAGCAATTTCTAAGGAGTCATTCAGAAGTTGATTGAGCTTCAAAGACTCTACATATACCTCAACAGCTTTTTCGTATTTTGCTTGATTTTGATAATTCAATCCCCAGTTTGCCAACGTAACGGCTTGTGCTTTTGTGTCTTTGAGTTCTTTAAAAAGTGCTATTGATTTTTGATACCCTGTATCAGCAGCAAAATAATTATCCAGCATCATATAGGCTAAGGCTTCATTATAAATTGCCTTTGCAAACCCTACTTTATCATCAATTTTTTGAGCTATTGATTTAGCTTCTTCTGCATAAAACAGAGCTGAGTCTGCATTTTTCATTGAAAGCCTTTGAGCATTTCGTAACAATGTTCGTACTTGAGTGGTGTCTTGTTTTTCTTGTCCGAACACCAAAAAAGGCAAGGATAAAAATAAATGCAAAAAGACACCAGTGATAAGCCTAGATAAAAATAGATTGTGTTTCATAGCCAAAATTTAAGCAATTATTTATCAAAAAAATAATTCTTGCCGTTCACATACAAAAATTTACCATTCAGATACATTAAAGTCAGAGAAAAGCTAATAAACTATATTTTTAAATCGTAAAACAAAAAATATTACTACAAACAGACATCAAAAGCACAAAGTTTACTCACTTACTTTGTTTTAAATAAACCAAAAAGTACAATTATGAAAAACTATTTTATCAAACTATATACATTATTATTTTTACTTTTTTGGATTTCCTATTCTATAAAAGCAGCTACTTATACAGTTACTAATCTCAATGATGGGGGTGCAGGTTCGCTCCGTCAAGCTATTGCAGATGCCAATGGAAATGCTGCCAATGCCCCTCATACGATTGATATGACAGGAATTACAGGAGTGATTAACCTTAACTCTCAAATCGACATCAGTACTGGTATGACAATTTTGGGTTCTGGACGAGATAATTTGCGTGTCAGACGTAGTACAGAGACAGGAATTATATTTGATATCATAATAGCTCAAGCAGTTTCTGTAAATTTTAAGCACCTAACAATGAGCCATGCTACTACCTCAGTACATTTAGACATTTCTCCTACTGTTGTAAATTCTCCTTCTGTTTTGATTGATGATTGTATAGTAGAAGAAAATGGTGGTAATACAGCTGCTATATATTGGAACTTATATTGGAACTTAGGAACGCTCAATGCTAGCTCTTTAGTTATTACCAATTCTATACTTCGTAATAACAGGAATACATATCAACTTGGGGGTGCATTGTATATGAGAACACGTAATAATTCAAATTTTTCTTATCGTATTGAAAATTGTATCATAGAAAGAAACGAAGATCGATTTTTCGGAGGTGCTTTTTATATTTTCTGTAAAAAAGGAGTAATAAACAACTGTGTATTTAAGTATAATAAAGTACAAGGTCCTTCAAGTGGTCCTGCAAGAGGAGGAGCAATACGGATGACTGGTGATGGCATACATACCATAAATAACTCTACATTTACTCAAAATAGTACTACTAACGTTGGAATAGGAACAATTGCTATTTCTTCAGGCGTTGATTTAACTTTAAATCATTGTACCATATATGATAATACAGCAGGCAAGGGAGGAGCAATCATAAATCAAACTACTGTTCCTGTAAAAATTAATCATTGTATTATTTTAGGAAATACGGCTACTGCTGATGACTCAGAAAATTTATTTGGTGCTTTCAGTTCTGACAACGGACACAATGTACTAGGAATAACAACAGGAGGCACTCTCACAGGAACAACAACAGGAAATGTAACCAATGCCATACCTACTGACGTAATCAATACGACACTACAAACCATAGGAGGAAATCCATTAGAAGTTTTTACTCTAACGCCTACTAGCGTAGCAAAAGATTTGTGCGTTGATGCTATTTTATCTACCGACCAGTTGGGTGTCGCTAGAGATAATCGACCTGACGCAGGAGCATATGAGAGTCCAAATCCCGAAATAAATCTACAAGGAAACAGCAATGATATTGTAAGTGGAACGACTTCTACAAGCCTTACCAATGATACTGATTTTGGGGCAATTTTAGAATGTGGTACAAATACTATTTCTAAGACTTATACCATTCAAAATACAGGAACAGCCGATTTAACAGTAAATACTATTACGATTACAGGAGTAGATGCAACCGATTTTACATTGAGTGGATTACCTACTTTCCCCTCAACGATTGCAGCAGGTGCAAACCAAACTTTTACAGTTACTTTCGATCCTTCTGCAACTGGAAACAGAACGGCAACCATAACTATAGCTAACAATGATTCTAATGAAAATCCTTATACGTTTGCTATCAATGGAAATGGAACGGCTGACAATATAGACCCACTAATTCCTACTTTGACAAATGTAACGGCTCAATGTTCGGTCGCTTCTATTCCTGCACCCACCACAACTGATAATTGTAGTGGTACAATCACAGGAACGACGGCACAAACATTTCCTATCACAGCACAAGGTACAACCATCGTAACATGGACGTTTACAGATGCAAGTGGAAATTCAGTTACGGCAAATCAGAATGTAATCATTACAGATACTACAAACCCAACTATCACAGCACCTACAAACATAACGACAACCACAGATACAGGACTTTGTACGGCTTCTGGAATAGCTTTGGGAACACCAACAGGTACGGATAATTGTGGAACAGTTACTTTTTCGAATAATGCTCCTGCTACTTTTCCTATTGGTATTACAACAGTAACATGGACAGCAAACGATGGAAATGGAAATACTCAAACGGCTACTCAAACTGTCAGCGTTTCGGATTCTAAAGAAATAAATGTTTTGGGAAATGCCCTTTCTATTACCAATGGAGATACTGACCCAGATGTAAGCGATAATACTAATTTTGGAAATACTGCCCTTGCCAAAACGATTACTTATACCATTCAAAATCTAGGAACAAAAGACTTAACAATCGCTTCTATTCTGTCTAGTGGAACACACGCAGCCAATTTTGTAGTCAGTAATTTTACAACTAACACAACCGTAGCAGCAGGAAATACAACTACTTTCGATGTTACCTTTACGCCTTCTACAACAGGAACACAAACAGCAACAATTACCATAAACAATAATGATTGCGATGAAGGAACGTATAATTTTGCAATACAAGGAAGTACTATTTCTTCGGGCGATGTTTTTTTGGTAGAAACAGGAATTTTTTATCCTACGATTCAACAAGCCGTTGATGCAGCCGTTGCAGGAAATACCATCAAACCAACAGCAAATAGAAATTATCCTGAAAATGTTGTCGTAAATAAAAATCTCACTTTTACTTCTGATTTTACAGATTATAAAAACGTAACTATCAATCAAATAAAAGTAAATAATGGAAACAAACTCACTATTACAGGCGATATGAGTATTGTAGAAATTTTACATTTAGAACCAACGGGACAAATAGAAATTACAGGTACAGATACCGATTTTGCCTTGCTTTCTACTGCTAACAAAACAGCTTTAGTTATCAATGATTCTCCTACCAATACAGTTGTGGGGAATGTAATTATGGAAAGACACTTGCCTGACCTTGATGATTTGGGTGGTACAAATGGATTAGGCTATCATTTATTTTCTTCTCCTTTTTCTGATGCTACTGTTGCTCAATTTGGAGATAATATGAATTTGGTTTTAAATACAGATTACAATACAGCATCCGAACCAGCTTTTACTCGTCCTTTTCCTACTTTTTTTGAGTATCAAGAAACCAACGCAGGAACGACAACGAGTGCCTATTACAATCGTTTTATTTCAAATTATAAAGTTCCTACTACACCCAACCTTACTCCTACAAAAGGCTATCAAGCCAATATCGCAACAGGTGTAACCGTAGATTTAAAAGGAACTTTAAACAATGGAAATCAGTCTATTGCCCTAACAAATAGTGGGGGAGGGTTCGGACAAGAAGGATACAATTTAATCGGAAACCCTTATCCATCGCCTATTGATTGGGAATTGGTTTTGGCTGCTTCTACAGGAGTTGAAGATGCCATTTATATCGATATTCCAGTCAATCAATATCAAGGTATTTTTGCTGAATATGTAAATGGAGTTTCAAACAATGGAGGTAAAAAAGAAATTGCAGCTATGCAAGGTTTTTTTGTCAGAACAACTACTGGAGGAACTGTAAATATGAATAATAGCGTTCGTTTGGCAACAGATACACGTTTTTATAAAACTACCGAAACACAAAATCTGAAAGAAGGATTAATCAAAATTGCACTTCAAAAGGGAAATTATACAGACGAAACCACTATTTATTTTGAAAAGGGAGCAACACCTAATTTTGATTCCAACTATGATGCTGCCAAACTTCATAAAATGAATAATCAACGTGCTACTGTTTACTCATACAACGAAAATACAAAAACAGCACAAAATGAATATTTTGCTATCAATGGTTTGGGAAGTTTTGATTCCGAACAAAAACTACCTTTGGCTATGAATATTTTAGCAGACGGAGAATATCAAATTACGCTTCGTTCGATGAAATATTTTCATTCCAAACATGAGCTTTATTTATACGATTCTTTGACCGATTCACTTCATAATCTGCGTACAGAAGGAGATTATACATTTCAAGCAAAAAAAGGAAATGAAATAAAACGCTTTGTATTAATATTCAAAACTGATGCAAATCAAGATTTCTTTACAAACGAAAAAGTAATCGTTTATCCAAATCCAACTCCAAATCAATTTTCATATAGCCTAAAGACAAACAGAAAAGGAAACCATACCATTCGCCTTTTTGATGCAACAGGAAGAATAATTGTTGAAGAAATCAAAACCAAAGAAGGTGCATTTTTGGAAGGAACAATCAACCTAGAAAAACACGCTGCTGGACTTTATTTACTTCAGATAATAGATTCTGAAAAAACAATGACAGTACGTATTTTGAAAGAATAAAAATAATTGTGTATTATTTTATGTAATTATCATCATATTAAAAAAATTATGTTTAAAAAAATATTATTTATAGTAATTAATTTATTCCTTGTAGATTTTGCAATGGCACAAGGAGGTGGGTTTCCTGTAAATCCCAATGCCATAGGCGCACCCATAGATGGTGGTCTTTCTCTTCTTTTGGCAGCAGGTGCAGCCTACGGAGCTAAAAAAGTATATGACTTTAGAAAAAAAGACAATCAAGACGACGAAACCTTGTTATAAGAAATTCAAAAAAATCCAATGGATTAAAGTAGCGTATAGAAAAAACCATTTTTCAATAGGGTAAACGCACGAAACTTTTTATACTGCTTTCAGTGTATTTAAACACACTTTAACTATCAGAGTAAATTCAATTTACAAAGTTAAAAACTAGCTTGATTTGCTTTAAACGAGTACAAT
>Ga0100380_10004667_pt1 | contig 14290 bp, 11 predicted proteins | sample CryGeymeta201504_FD_80417 | JGI IMG/M metagenome (GOLD analysis project Ga0100380, IMG submission 80417) | Groundwater microbial communities from Crystal Geyser aquifers in Utah, USA - Crystal Geyser metaG 2015-04 | ecosystem: Environmental > Aquatic > Deep subsurface > Groundwater | place... | reverse complement strand
TTCAAAATATTTCGACGCCATCGATTGCGTCCATTTTGTCAGAGGCCCGAAAGTACAAACTCGGACTTACCGTAGCGCATCAGTTCATCGCACAGTTAGACCCAGTCATTCGTGACGCTGTGTTTGGTAACGTCGGGTCAATGGCAGCATTTCGGGTTGGTAACGAAGACGCGGTGGCGCTGGAACCACAGTTTGCGCCAGCCTTTACAGCAAGTGATATTATGAACACCCCAAATTATAATGCGGTGATGCGTGTACTTGCCAACGGTACTCCGACCCCAGCGTTCAGTGTGGCAGCGATGCCGCCTCCCACAAGCGATCGGACCAAAGGCACTCGATTGATCGCCGAGAGTTACATTCGGTATGGTCGGTCACGAGCGGTGATCGAAGCGGAAATCGCTGAGCGTTACCGAAAACCACCCCCACCCCCACCTCCAGTATTGCCTCCAGTAAGGTAGAATAATAGGTATGGGACACCCTTCACAACGAAGTCACGAGCGACACACGCAGTCACGAGCGAGCGGTGGCACTAGGCTGACTGTGACAGAGGCAGGGCCCACCCCCGCCAGGCCAACAGTCGAATTATACCCTGAGGAGTGGCGGGACATTGATGTAGAGCAGACTCCTGAAGCGGCGACCAGAGAGTATGACCAATATGTAAATTTTGATGCGAGTGGATTGGCTCAGCTTCGGCAGCATCTCCTGGAAACATTCTCTGATGCGCGTTCCTGTGAATCTGAATTTTTAACCCCGGCAGCAGCCGGAGAGATAGATACCGCCCGCCTAGAAGAATATCTCGAACAGCTCACGGAAGCATATGAGGTGTTGCAAACGATGCTGCGTCAAGCAGAGGCACAGCTTCAAGCGGATCATCAGAACCAGGCTGAGCACGTGTCTCAGGGTGACATCCAAGAACACTATGATGCATTTATGCGTCGGTATGACAGTGTTGTTGCAGAAGTCGAAGCACTCAACGAAACGCTCGCGGATACGCCTCAGTCCGTTCCGAACGTGCTTGACCAGGAAGATGCAGTAACAGATGTACCTATTTCCATAGTTCCTTCAAACGATAATCGTCCACAGCCAGAAGCTGTGCCCGAGGTTGACGTGCTACCCGAATCACTCCCTCAAACACTTGCAGTGTTTGTTACTGAGACCCACCGTTTATGTACGAAATACCAACATGCGTTATCAGTTTGGGACACGACCTTCACTGGCATTCGGTCTGAGGAAGTAATTATTTATCTCGATGAGTACCAGCATTCCTTGGATCGACTGCAACAGCTCTACGACGTAACACATGCACTTGACCACGATGACGACGATCAGGTATCGGTGTCACAGCTCGACATTTACCAACGTATACGCCATGAAGTGGAGGTGAATATTGCAACTCTAGAGCTGGTATTGACGACCTGTAAAACTAAGGTAGCGTCTGCGGCATCTTCTCCAGATATGCCTGAATCGCGTAGTCAAGAGCCAACCTTGCCAGATCAGCATGAGGTGCAGCAGCTCATTGAACGTATCCAGCAAAGTGCAACAGCATCTGCAGAAGAAAAGCAAACAGCAATGACATTACTCGAGAATTATGAGCGGCTTTTGAAAGAAGGTGCCGAGCAAAGTCGCCTAGCCGTCATGCACGAGTCTCTGAAATCATTTATTGACGGTATTCTTGACGACCATCACGTAGACGATTTACAACATGAATTTACCGAAAAATATCAGCAGCTTTTGAAGATTCCCAACCTATCGCCAGATCAGGCAGAAACGCTTCGAGCCATCAAAGCCCAGTTTGATCGTCAGGTTACCATGACCCCAGTTAATGCGGAGTCACTACAAAAGACCTTTGCAAATTTGATGCAGTATGAGTCTGATCATCAAGCAGAGCTAGTGCGACTGTTTGGAATGCGCCTACCGGTGGCGGGTCCGCAGGGTGTCTTTGGGGCTCGGTCCTTCAGGGAGGCGCTTGAGCTACAGCTTCATGACGGTCGAATCAAGACCAATCCAGAGGCAAAAGCGTTGCTCCAGAAGATATTAAAAGTAGTAGGTTTTGTGCCAGAAGAAGGGTTGACTGCTGACGAAACTGTACAGCTCCAACAGCATGCAACACGACTTAATCAAATGATTGAGATATCGCTGGCGCCTGAAGCATATGATGTGTCAGATATTGCGGTGACGATCGCACATCAAGGTGAGGCAGGGGAGAATACCCTTACGCTTGAGTTATCAAATATTACCATCAAACCATTGCCCATATCTGTACCAATGACGCAAATCATGTCGTCCATACGGGGCGCTGCCACGACACAACTAACAGCAAAACCCTATAGCACGCCCGATGAACTCTCAGAGGCGGTATCACGAGCGTTAACAAAAATAACAAACCGTGTGACTGTCGTAACGGTAGGGGAGATCACGTTACTATTACAAAATCCTCAGCCTGATACGGAAAAGCTCGTCGAGGTAGATCAACCTTCACCCTCGCCAGCAACTAACCCGGTCAATGATGCAAGTGTTGTGTCAGAAGTTATTGATAAGTCGACCATTCCTGAGACACATGAGACAGCAGCTGCAACCGAGGTGTCCCATACGGATAGTGCGCTTGATGTACCGGGTAACAACACTCCGGATGTGCCACCTGAGGTAGACACGTCGATTGATACAGTACCTGAACCCAAAGCACTGTCGGAGGTATTGGCTACGGTGTCTCCCGATCAATCTGGACAATACATGCGACACCCGAAGATTGAAAAATTGATCCAAGAGTGGTACGGGCCAGTGTCTGTGTTTGAAAAGAAAGTAGAGCGACAAGCAACTGCTCTGGAAGCAAAGAACTATGACTGGATAGAGAGTAAGACGAGTGAGTTCAAAAGTATGTATGAGTATTTAAAGGGGATGTCTGTCCGAGATATTGAGTTACTACGGCATCGTAATCGGGATGAATTACGACGCACTCTCTCTGACCTCGAACTCAAATATGAGGCGTTCACTTCTGCTGACGGATGGTACGAGATGTTGTTGCGGATGCAGGATGTATTGCCGTATCGAGAAACGACAACATTCGCTGATTTGTGGCAACGGTGGTGCTTATATGAAGAAGTGAAAAGACGAACCGGAGCTTCGAGTTAACTATACACAGGTATCGTGATGTATCTTTCGTGTGGGTGCACCTGAGGGTGGTATGATAGTAGTGATATGGCAGATATACGTTCTTCGCAACCTGAGGTTGCTCGTTCATTTGATTTACATTCACAAATAGGTGTCGCCCAGCTTCTGGTGGCAGTGCGGGTAAGTGCTCTTACATCTGAGGAAAAAAACGAGCTCCGTGACTTAGTATTTCAATTCTCTAATTCAGACGATGATGCAGCGCTCCGTTCACTACTGGAGCGAAAGATTGCTGAGTATACATTAGAACCGCCACTACCTCCTGCTTCGCCAGAGCCAGAGCCTATCCCGGCTCCTCCGGTTCGAGTTTTGCGATTTGGGAGTGTTCGTCCCCGACCTGCCTTTGCGACTCCGCAGCCAGCTGTGACGGTCAGTGAGCCAGAGCATTCGTCTAATACTGGCACGGTATCGGTAGCAACCGAAGAACAGGGTGCAGCAACACCCGAGCTAACGTCAGATGAAAAGCGGATTGATGTGAGTGCCGCAGTCGTTCCTGAAACGAACGTTGATGATGAACCGGTATCAATCTTCACGCCACATATCTCAACTGATCCAGTAATCCAAGCGCCTCCACCACCACCTGACGACCTACCAGAAATTGTTCAAGGTGAGCCAGATATTGCTATTACTCCTCTGACGCAAACAACTCCACCTGAAGCAAGTGTCCCTGTCCAAGTAGAAGAACCGGTAGCGGGAGATCCAGTTGAGATCACACGTGTCGCCCAGTCAGAATCACAATCAACAGTGAGTCCGACATTAGGTAGTCCAGATCTAACCGAAAAGAATCTCAATCGGATTCGAGAAATTAAGGCGCTCGTTAACGAGAAGGTGGGTAATCCGGTAAATTTGGTAGACATCGATAACGCGGTCGGGAGGGAATACATGAGTGCTCTGCTTGATGCAATGAAAAAAATTAATGGCGGCAGTGCCGGGGTCGCAGCCATGGATCGTTTGGAAGCTGCGTACCAGGCAGGGACCGAGGTGATCGGGCGACAAGTACCCGTTAAACCTTCCCGTACGCCTGTAGCTGAGCCCGCAACAATGGTACCGCCAATACCAGTTACTCCGCCAATGACCACTACTGCGCCCGCTATAGATGAATCTCCTGTTTCAAAAAATACTGCCGATACTACCGTAGTCCCTCCGCCCCCTCCTCATCCGAGTATGAAACCTGTTTCAGTACCTGCCTCTGAAGAATCACCCGCAGCAATATCTCCGACAAAGGCACCTGCCGTAGCTATACCAGTGATCCAGGCCACAAAGCCATCACCACATGAGATAGCCTCAAATACACCAAACGCTTCTACGACCGTCGCACCCATCACGAAGACCGCACCCCGACCACTGACCCCGCTTGATTTGCCTGATCCAACCTCGCTTGAGAATGCCTCAATAAAAGGTGATCCTTTGTTCACGCGAGAAGTAGACGATGGTCTAAATCAACTCCTGTCAGAGTGGTCGCTCTTCAAAAAGAGTGGATTGTTTGGGACGGGACCAAAGGGGATGGAGCATCCGCTTTTCAAAAAGATATCAAGTCTACAGATCCCGCTACTTCTCGCTGGTAGATTTGAAGGAGCAACGCAGGAAATCAAGCAGAGTATTACTGACTACATGAATGGGTGGCGCTATGAACAGGGGATTATCTACGAGCAAGGTGAGACGTTTGAACACTACTTGCGTCGGGTCATTAAGCATATTATTGACTTGCAAAAGAAACGTACCACAGCATAATACTCAGCATGGAGTACCATGCAGTAATTATTTGGACGAAGGAGCCAGTGCAGTATGTGGTAGATCACTCGGCAGATGCTGAAGTACTGGATGTGACGGTCCCACACTATGGTATTAGTGATGCTCGATCACTTAAGAACCATGCCTACCAAACCGCAACTCAGCAGGGAATGACCAGGCAGTTTATCATCCGGACTGAGTCAATTACCGCTGAGGCACAACAGGCTCTTCTCAAGTTACTCGAAGAGCCGCCACGAGGTGTGCAAATTTTATTCATTGTTCGTACCGGAGTAAGTATACTACCGACGGTCTTGTCCCGGTGCCATATTGTGAGAGATGTTAGAACACCTATTTTTGATGAGTTTACTGAGTTCTTGCAGCTGTCGTATCGAGAGCGTCTGGCGCTCATAGAGACCCATCATCGCACTAAGAATACTGAGTGGTTTACTGCTCTGCAGGCAGGACTTGGCCGCTGGCTCACTGAAGGTGGAAGTGCGCTTTCGAGCCAAACCAAAAACAGCATTCAGGTGGCCTATATATTACTTGGTACGAGAGGAGCCAGTAATAAGCTCTTGAGCGAGCACATCGCACTTTGTTTGCCGTCCACCTAAAGAGTCCATTGTGTATGGTATACTACGCAGGAATTATTTGATTGGTTTTGTTTTGATTATGACTGAACGTATTGATGCTGCACTACAAGAAGTACTTGATTGGCTTGGTCGAGAGTTTTCCGGTATTCGTACTGGGCAGGCCAGCCCAGCTCTACTTGATAGTATTAAGGTAGAAAGCTACGGTAGTTTCATGCCCGTTAATCAAACGGCAAGCATCAGTATCGAAGATGTTCGTACACTCAGGGTGTCTCCGTGGGACGCGAGTCAGGTACCAGCGATTGAGCGAGCGATCCGCGACGCTGACCTCGGAGTCGCGTTGGCGACTGATTCATCAGGAGTGCGCGTGATCTTTCCTGAGCTCTCAAGTGAGCGACGTCAACAACTCACGAAACTGGCGAAATCAAAGTTAGAAGAGGCAAAAATCCGTGTTCGTGGCGTTCGAGATGATGTGATGAAAGATATAGAGAGAGCGCTAAAAGCCGGCGACATTAGTGAAGACGAAAAGTATGCACAAAAAGACTCGATACAAAAGTCTGTAGAAGCTACTAATCACGCGCTCGATAGTCTCTACACCAAGAAGGAAGTCGAGTTAGCAAAATAGGCTATGTCAGTTATCCTTTTCCTCATTGTCCTCGTGGTCTTGATTCTTGTCCATGAATGGGGACACTTTATTGTCGCGAAGAAGACTGGTATGCGAGTTGATGAGTTCGGAATTGGTTTTCCACCAAAGCTTTTTGGGATAAAAAGAGGAGAAACAGAATACTCGCTTAACGCGCTCCCGATCGGTGGTTTTGTTAAAATTTATGGGGAAGACCCAACTATGGTAGATGGTGATGATCGGTCGCGCTCATTTGGTGCTCGCCCAAAGTGGGCGCAGGCACTTGTCCTCATTGCTGGAGTGACGATGAATGTACTATTTGCGTACGCACTATTTGTCGTGACCTTTATGATGGGGGTGGCCACTCCGGTAGCGGAATCTGACGCCACGGAAGCCGCCCAACTTGTCGTTGCTGGGGTCCTGCCTGGTAGTCCTGCCGCGCAGCTTCCCGCTGGTGCGCGTATTGTGGCCGTGAGTTCCGGTGACCAGGTCTTAGCTGATCTGCGGCCAACGCCATTTAGTGAGTTCGTGGTAACACAGCAACCAAATCCGATCGTCGTGACCTATGCGATTGGCCAAGAATCATTGACTGCAGAATTGACACCGGTCCAGAATATTATTCCGAGCGATCCCGATCGGTTTGCAGTTGGCGTATCACTTACCCTAATCGAAGAAGACCGTCAGAACTTTTTTGTAGCGCTGCAGAGTGCTGGTCAGGCGACTGTCTATGGCCTCGTAACCATAGTCGGGGGACTCGGTACACTGATTGCGCAGACGGTCATCGGAGAGGCTGACTTTAGTCAGGTGGCCGGGCCAGTTGGGATTGTAGGAATGGTTGGTGATGCCGCCTCATATGGACTCGTAGCACTTTTGACTTTTACTGCCTTTATCTCACTCAATCTCGCGGTCATTAATATGTTGCCATTTCCTGCTCTTGATGGGGGACGGCTACTATTCGTGGCGATTGAAGCAGTGACCCGTAAAACCATTCCGCTCGTGTGGGCTGGTCGTCTCAATCTGATTGGGTTTGCGCTTCTCATGTTGCTCATGATCGCGGTGACGTACAATGATATTATCCGTCTATTTTAAGTGGTATGCGTCAATCTTATTTATTCACTAAGACTCGCAAGGAAGCACCCGCTGACGAGACTGCGTTAAATGCAGCCCTCTTGATCCGGGCCGGGTACGTTCATAAGGAAATGGCCGGTGTGTATTCATATTTACCACTTGGTCTGCGGGTTGTCGAAAATATTAAACAAATTGTCCGGGAGGAGATGAATAAAATTTCTGGACAAGAACTCATCATGACCGCCTTGCAACGTAAAGAACTCTGGGAAGGAACGGGGCGTTGGGATGATGAGATAGTTGATGTGTGGTTTAAGTCTACCTTGAAGGCGGGGGGTGAAGTCGGTTTTGGTTGGAGTCACGAAGAACCAATCGGTGAGATGATGAAGAATTATATTGCGAGCTATAAAGATCTACCGATTTCAGTCTATCAGTTTCAAACAAAGCTCCGGAATGAGCTCAGAGCAAAAAGTGGGGTGATGCGTGGTCGGGAATTTGTAATGAAGGATATGTACTCTTTTGCAGCGTCTGAGGAGGCACATTTGGCCTACTACGAGTCAACCAAGCCAGCGTACCTCGCGGTATTCAATCGGCTGGGGATTGGTGAGGACACCTTTGTAACGTTTGCTGCCGGCGGAGCCTTTACTGAATTTAGTCATGAATTTCAGGTGATTTGTGATGCTGGAGAAGATGTGACGTACATTAATCGAGAAAAAGGGATTGCGATTAATGAGGAAGTGCTCACCGATAAAACACTCGAGACTCTGGGAATCACCAGGGATGCATTAACGGAAGTGAAGACGGCAGAAATCGGCAATATCTTTAATTTTGGTCAAGATAAAGCGCGAGATTTAGGACTCACGTTCACCACTGAATCAGGCGAACAAACGCCAGTATGGATGGGATCGTATGGCATCGGTATTACTCGGCTAGTCGGAGTGTTAGTTGAAAAGTTTGCTGATGAGAAGGGGATTGTGTGGCCAGAAAGTGTCGCGCCATTCCAGCTTCACTTAGTGGCACTCAATACTGATGATGCAGAGGTACGGGATTGGGCTGATGGCATTTATACAGCGCTGACTCGTCGTGGAGTGTCAGTATTATATGATGATCGAGACGTGCGAGCTGGTGAGAAGTTTGCGGACAGTGACTTGCTTGGCATGCCTTACCGCGTGGTAGTCAGTAAGAAGGGTAAGGAAGCAAATCGTTTTGAGGTAGTGACCCGGGCCAGTGGTGTAGTGCGAACTCTGACAGAGGAGGAGCTTTATGCAGATTTTGCATCAGCCGCGTGATTTTGGCGCTTTCGCCTGATCGTAGTACAATGAATAAAATGAACGTTTTTGCGCGACATCTAAATGCGGTGCTTTCTCTTGTCTCCACTGATATGGCAATTGATCTTGGTACTGCAAATACCTTGGTCTATGTAAAAGGAAAAGGGATTGTTCTCAATGAGCCTACGATTGTAGCGATTAATAAAAAAACCGGGCAATTAGTGGCAGTAGGTGCTGAGGCAAAACAAATGCTCGGTCGTACGCCGGGTCATTTGGAGGTGGTGCGGCCACTCATTGATGGAGTGATTTCTGATTTTGAGGTCACTGAGGAGATGTTGGCGTATCTTATAAATAAAGTGCGCAGTGATATGCGCTCGTTTGTGGCACCACGTGTCTTGATTTGTGTACCGTCAGGCATCACCAATGTGGAGATGCGAGCAGCGCATGATGCCGCTCGTAACGCAGGAGCTCGTGATGTTTTCCTCATGGAAGAGCCGATGGCAGCGGCCATCGGAGCCAAGCTCCCGGTGGGAAAAGCGACCGGTAGTATGATTGTGGATATTGGTGGTGGTACGACTGACATTGCGATTATTTCTCTCTATGGCTTGGTCGTCTCACGGACGCTTCGGGTTGCTGGTGATCATCTGAATGTGGCAATCACGACTTATATTCGTGATCAGTTTAAAGTTCATGTCGGAGAAAAAACGGTGGAAGATGCCAAAATCGCCCTTGCTTCGATTGCTGGTCTTGATACACCAAAGGAGTTGGTGGCGAGAGGGCGCGATGTTGTTACCGGCTTACCGCGTGAGGTGGTGGTGACGAGTGATGATATTCGCAATGCAGTAGCACGCCAAGTCGAATCAATTATCGAAAATATCCGTTCGGTCCTTGAAGAAACGCCGCCTGAAGTGATGGCAGACGTCATGCAGCGTGGCATTCATCTCTCGGGTGGAGGTGCGTTGATTCCTGGTTTGGCGGCACTGCTTGAGGAAACACTCCAGATCCCGGTTATTATCGTCCCTGATCCGCTTCGGGCCGTCGTGCGGGGTGCGGGGATCGTGCTCGAACAACTACCTGACTACCAACAAGTCCTTTTAAATCATGAGGGTATTTTCACGTCACAAGCGCGCTAATTCACTCGTGTACAAACGAATCGCGGTGGTTGTTTTGGTAGTGCTTTTAGCGTGGGTCTTCCCGCTTGCGACGCACATGGTCGCCAAGATTGTGCTCACACCAGTGACTGCCGTGAGTGCGTGGGTACGTGAATCAAATCATATTGTGCCTCGGATGATTCGTGATCGACAGGCATTGATTACTGAAATTCAAGCACTTGAGCAAGCGTTGGCCGCTGGGCAGGGGAGTCATCTTACAACCAGACGATTAGTATCTGAAAATAATGAATTACGTGGTCTCCTGTCCGCGAGTTCAACACCGCGTATCGCGGCTGGAATTATCGCACGACCCAATCAATTGCCGTATGATGTCATGCAAATAGATCGGGGTACTCATGACGGTGTTGTGGTCGGGGCACCAGTGTATCGCAATGAGAGCGCACTTCTGGGTGTAGTCGAACGCGTCTTGCCGGAACTATCATTTGTACGTCTCATCACGAGTCCTGGGTTTGCAATTACGGCGTACGTGTACGGATCGGGAGTCGTCGCACCAATGGAGGGTATTGGCGGTGGGATTGCGCGAGTGCGAGTGCCGCAGGGAGTGCGAGTGGAGGTGGGGGCAATGGTGGTGCTGCCGGGCATAAATACCGCGGTGATCGGGGAAGTTGTCTCGGTGCGAGCAGAGCCCATCCAACCAGATCAGTTTGCGTATGTGGCGTCGCCAGTGGCCCTCAACTCATTACGGGTTGTTTCGGTGGGGGTTGAACCATTGCCCGTGCTGACTCCTTCGGAAGTAGTTGTCGCTGCAACTGAAATGCAAACGGCGTGGCTCATCAGTCAGGAGGTGGTACCACTGAAGGTGGCGACTACCTCCGGTGCCTCATCGACTCAAGAGATTCAGGCAGAAGTGGTGACTGAATAACCTATGCTGGCTCTACGACACATTGTTCATATTCTCTTACTCGTCTGTTTTGGTGTCTGTGTGCTTGTTGGCACTATGACGATAGCCGGGATGATAGCAGTGGTAACTACGTACTTGTTTCGGGCCTACGGGGTGGTCGTGATACTCATTTTAGTTGATGGGGTGTTGGGAGCGTTTTATGGCATTCCGTGGCTATCAGGTATCGGTATTTCATGGCTCATTGTTTCGGAGTTGGTTAGGCCATTGCTCATTATTTCAAATCAAGATACGGTATAGGTATGTGGCGGCGTGCATTGCGAGAACGATATCGGGTAAAAGTTGAGCTGGAAGAAATTTTGCTCGACGCGTCGAATATCCCTGAGTTCAATCAAGGCCGATTAGAGGGGAAACGAGAACAGCCGATTGGTCGTCAACGACTACTCCTACTCGCTGGTATTTTTGTTGTGATTGCGCTGATATTTAGTTGGCAATTATTCACACTCCAAGTAGTGAATGGTGAATCGTATCGGATAATCGCTGAGACGAATCGGGTTGATAAGGTTGCGATCATCGCCGAGCGAGGTGTCATCTATGATCGACGGGGAGAGATGATGGCTTGGAATGAAACAGACGTGACAGGAGAATATGATTTTCCGGTACGAGCGTATACCGATCGACTTGGCTTAGGACAAGTACTTGGCTATGTGAGTTATCCCAAAAAAGACGCCCGGGGGTTTTATTTTCGAACAGATTACCTGGGTAGAAGTGGTGCTGAGGAAGCCTTTCATAGTGCACTTGCAGGTGTTAATGGAAATAAGATTGTTGAGGCCAATGCGCTTGGTGATGTGGTGAGTGAGTTTGCGCTTGAAGCGGCGATACCTGGTCAGCCGCTGACGCTATCAATCGATGCTGAATTATCAGCAATGATGTACTCCATCATTGCTACTTCGAGTATACAGGCAGGATTTCGTAGTGGTGCAGCAGCTATTATGAATGTACACACGGGCGAAATATTAGCGCTTACAAGCTACCCGTCATTTGACCCGGAAGTAATGGCCGACGGTGACGATTTAGCCCTGATTCAAGCGTATAATACCGATGAACGGTATCCGTTCTTAAATAAAATTATTAGCGGGGCTTATACGCCTGGTTCAATTGTGAAGCCATTTGTCGCGTATGCAGCGCTCGAGGCAGAGATTATTGATCCGAATAAAACGATTGTGAGTACCGGAGAATTGGTGGTACCAAATCGATATAATCCCAGTAACCCATCAATTTTTCGCGACTGGCGAGCGCACGGTGCGATGACGATGCGAGAGGCGATTGCGTTTTCATCTAATGTTTATTTTTATATTGTTGGAGGCGGATTTGGTGACCAACCTGGAATCGGTATTACGAAGATGGCCGAAGGGTATCGCCGCTTCGGACTTGGTGCACCAACCGGGGTTAATCTGGCGCAGGAACAGCTTGGCGTCGTACCTGATCCAGCCTGGAAACAAGAAAAGTTCGGTGATGATTGGCGACTTGGTGACACCTACTTTACGGCGATTGGACAATACGGCTTTCTCACGACACCAATGCAAATGTTACGGGCATATGCGGCGCTTGCAAATGGCGGTAAACTAGTCACCCCCCACGCCGTGGCGGGTGAACAAGGTGAGGTAACGAACATTGAGCTTAATCCAGACTATGTGCAAATTATTCATGAAGGTATGCGCAAGACAGTAACCTATCCGGGTGGAACTGCTCGATCATTGGAGCGGAGTGACGTAGCGATTGCCGCCAAGTCAGGCACAGCGGAGGTGGGAGGTGGAAATGCCTTCGTGAACTCTTGGGTTGCTGGGTTTTGGCCATATGAAAAACCAGAGTATGCATTTATCCTCATGATGGACCGTGCGCCACGCAGTAATGCGCTCGGTGCAACGAGAATCATGGGTGATATTGTACAGTGGATGTCGGAAGAACGTCCGGAATATCTCGGTATTACAGAAGTGCAAGATGAGGTCGAGTAATCCACAGATTTGACCCAGCGCGCTAACTGCGTATAATTGAGGAAAATTTTGATTATGAATGATACACACGCGTTTTTGACCCAAGAAAAGTTCGACGAGCTAAAAAAAGAACTTGATCACTTAAAAACCGTCCGCCGTAAAGAAATCGCTGAGTCGCTTGAGTACGCGCGTAGCCTAGGAGACTTATCAGAAAATGCTGAATATCAAGAAGCCCGAGACCTGCAGGCAGCTATCGAGGAGCGGATTGGTTACCTAGAAAAAACGATTAAAGAAGCAAAGATTGTCGCGAATGATAAGCGGGGGGATGTCGTTGGACTAGGCTCAATTGTGACCATTCAAAAAGAAAAAGATAAAGATAGTCGGACGTACACGATTGTTGGTTCCGATGAGGCAAACATTCATGATAAGAAATTATCGTACCTCTCACCTCTGGGCGAAGCTTTGATGGGGAAGACTAAGGGTGACGAGTTCCAGTTTGAAACACCGACTGGTAAGCAGAAGTATAAGGTACTCAAAGTAGCATAGTGCAGCCGCTCCGGAGACGAAAAGAGCAATCAGAATCCTGGTTGCTCTTTTCATTTGTAGCAACTCGCGTTAGGATAACAGTCATGTCAACGAAAGAAGAATTAATTGCTGAACGGTCGAAGAAGCGTGATGCGCTGCGCAGCGCAGGACACGACCCGTACCCGACGACAGTTGTACGCACACATGACAACCAAACCGTCATCCAAGAGATGGAGTCGCTGGTAGCATCTGAAACTGCAATTACGATTGCTGGAAGGGTGATGGCGATGCGTCAGCATGGCAGCATCGCCTTCTTGGATCTGTACGATGGTACGGGAAGGGTGCAGGCGTTTTTCTCTCGAGAAGTGCTCGATACTGAAATATTTGATCTGCTTGTAAACACAGTTGAGAGTGGAGATTTTATTGAGACGACGGGGGTGATGTTTGTCACGAAGCGTGAGACACGCGCGCTGCGGGTGACGAGTTGGCGAATGCTTACCAAGGCACTACAACCTATTCCTTCAGAACACTTTGGGATTAAAGATGAGGATGAGCGCTACCGGAAGCGGTACCTTGACATACTGCTGAGTGAAGAGGTGCGTGCGATTGCGATCACGCGAGCGAAGTTCTGGCAGGCAGTGCGCCAATTCCATATTGATCACGGATTTCTTGAGGTGCACACACCAACGCTTGAAGTGACCACTGGTGGCGGGGATGCTCGACCGTTTGCGACCCATCACCACGCGCTTGATATGGATGTATACCTACGTATTTCAGCTGGAGAATTATGGCAAAAGCGACTTATGGTGGCTGGCTTCCCAAAGACATTTGAGGTGGGACGCATTTTTCGCAATGAAGGCATGTCAGCGGAACATGCCCAAGAATATGAGCAGTGTGAGGCGTACTGGGCGTATGCGAATTATCAACAGATGTATCAGTTTCTGAAAGACTGCTATCAATATGTCGCACAGGAAACTTTCGGTACCCTTCAGTTTACTATCCGTGGCTTCGAGATTGATCTGGGTGGCGAGTGGCCGGTGATTGATTATGCAACGGTCGTACGAGAGAAAACGGGAATTGATATTTGGTCTGCGTCTGCGGAAGCAATGACAGATCGCCTGCGTGAACTCGGTGTGACCTTTGCCGGCGCAGAGAATCGGGAACGACTCATTGATGCATTGTGGAAGTACTGTCGCAAGCAGATCGCTGGGCCAGCGATCTTGGTGAATGAGCCGACACTCCTGTCACCGCTCGCGAAGAAGCAGGCTGATGATCGGGTGGTCGAACGATTCCACTTTATTATTGCTGGTTCAGAGGTGGGGC
>Ga0100380_10004658_pt1 | contig 14305 bp, 22 predicted proteins | sample CryGeymeta201504_FD_80417 | JGI IMG/M metagenome (GOLD analysis project Ga0100380, IMG submission 80417) | Groundwater microbial communities from Crystal Geyser aquifers in Utah, USA - Crystal Geyser metaG 2015-04 | ecosystem: Environmental > Aquatic > Deep subsurface > Groundwater | place... | reverse complement strand
ATTTTGATGATTTGGGTAGATTAGATAAATCAAACCACCCATAATTATAACTCCGCCATTTTGGATCATAACTTCTTATGAGTGCTAAATTGTTTTGTCGCTTTATTTCGGCGGGTTTGACGTAATACTGTTTGTATCCTTGCCAACCCTGCGTGTCGTCTATGCTGTCAATGGGCGTTAATTCTATTAATCTCATAAGCTTATTTATTATCTTTACGTGTGCTCGGTTGTAATTTAAAAATCATTGCATTGGGAGATGATTTAAATCGTAATATTCTATCATTCTTTCTTGAAAATAAGAATAAGTATTCTCCGTCAAAGCAAATATCATTTACAAATCTAATAGCATCGGCCGCAAAATCTTTTAAATACCTAACGTAATAATGATATTGTTGTTAAATATATTTGACATATTCATCTAAATCTTCTTCAATGACTTGATAATACTCTTCCGACATATTCATTTGCTCTTTCTTCTCGCTTACCCCAATCTGAGCTATCAATAATTTGATATGGCCTTTTATAGCGTTCTAAGTTTTCCACCAACAAGTCATAAAATCTCCAACGTTCACGCTCAAGATCACGTTGTCCGTCACTTACCCAGGGAACGTTGGGCGCAGTAACAAGATAGATGGCATAAAAGTCACGTCTAAGTTCAATATATTCCTCAACCAACTTTGGGCTTTTTCCAAAATAAATTTCAGAAAATATTTTAGTGATTATTGCATCTGTATCAGCAAAAAGTAATTTGTTATGTTTTGATAATTCTTCATACATATAATGTCCTTTTGCAATTTCAGAAATTTCTTCTATCTTACATTCGTATTTGTAATCGGGGTTTTCTAACACTTTGTTTTCATAAAAAATTCTACCATATTCTGGCAGGAAAATACCACCAAATTTTTCGGCTAACTTTTTGGTAAGAGTGGTCTTGCCGGCGCTTTCTGGACCCACTATACAAAATCTTTTAGCAAATGCTGATTGAGTTTCTGGCGGTAATGAATTCCAATGACCAAACATATCTGCTCTAGCCATTGATCCACTCATTGGCACCAAATTACGACCTTGATCGACCATAATGTGATTGGCTCTTAATATTTCGGCCAATTTAAAACCATAAGTTTCACTGGAAAATACCGTATCAAATTCCCCATGCTGAGTAATAACGTTACGCCAAATATTCCAAAAATCCGGATGCTCTTCTGGATACTGTGGTAAATTTTCATGATGGTGTATTATGGATACTCTGGGGTTTTCTTGATAAATTTGTCTAATAATATCAGCACGTAAGTTTCCTGATATTGGTTCAAAGTCGGTTGAGCATATAAGTATTGTTAAATGATCAACATGTTGTATTGCAAAATCTGCGGTGAATTTATGCCCTAAATGAAAGGGCATAAATTTTCCTAAAAATAATCCTTTTCGCATTATTTTGCCTCCGCTAGAGCGTTGCGCCAAGCAATATAACCAAGGACAGCGATTACTAGGAATACACAATACAGAGCACTGACCATGTACAAGCCACTAAGGAAGTATACAACAATTGCAATTGTGTCCAGGGCAAGCCAGAATAGCCAGCTTTCTAAAATCTTGTAGTTCATTAATAACTGCGCGGCCACACTAAACCACATGATGATTGCATCTGGCCACGGAAACTGCGGCACACTGTCGCCAACTAAACTAGCAATGTATTCAATGTTTAGTGCCCAGAGGCTTGCGGGGATTGCAATAATAAGTCCAGCTAGAGCAATTGTTTTGGCAATACCCAATGTTTTGATTGGCCTATTATTATCGTTTCCCTGCACCCAAGCCCACCAACCATGAAACTGACAGGGGAAGAAAAATAGGAAATGCAAAATGGCAGTGCTGATAAGCCCATATGTTAAAAAAGCGGATCCCAATAATAATACACCCAATATGCCAAATGGCCAACTCCATAAATTCTGTTTGGTAATTAATCCCACGCAGATCAGAGAAAAAAGTGTACCAAAAATTTCAATATTTATTGGTGCAAACTCTGGAAAAAATATAATAGCAGTCTGTGCCCAAATGGTCACAATAGCAGCACTGGCGACTGCCCACCACAATAAATCTTTTGTGAGGTATTTTGAAGAAAATAAGACGAGCACGTATTTTTCTAACATTTTATAATCCTTTCTTAATTTTGCAGAATGCAATAATTAATTTATAATTTAAAAGTGATACATTGTTTTCTCACATTTCCATGGAAAACTTGTATTCTGTTATTTATACGTGGTATTTTTGCGTTTGTCAACTATACTCTAAAATTGACATAAACTCAATAAATCATTATAATACAAAAATACATTAAATGATTGTGGGGACATTATGAAAAAATTTTTAACTTTATTTCTGTTTTTGGCGTCGTGTTCGCAGTACATACCCGACATATCTGACATACCCGACATACCCGACATACCCGAACAAACAACTAAAAGCTCTTTGCTTCCTGCTCAAGAAGAATTCTCTATTACTGACTTGTCTATTAATAAATCAGGGGAATTTTGGGAGAAAAAATGGCCAAATAGTTCCCCATTATTTACCGAATATGAGGGGCCTTTAGCATTAAACAATTCGGAATATGATACTGCTAGGAATTTGAGTACAGCAAAAAGATTTATTGTTGTTAATATTCCTGCACAAACATTGCGGGTATTTGAGAACGGACACGAAATTATAAGAAGTAAGGTTATTATTGGAAAATCTGCTACTCGAACCCCAACACAACGTTCAAATATTACGGCAGTTAAACTAAACCCAAATTGGACTGCACCTGCAGGCGGCAATATTGAACGAACGTACACTCGGATGATACAAAATGGAGAAGCGCATAAATTACGACAAATAAATATTGATTGGCATACTCGTACAAATGGAACATACCAATTTTATCAAAAGCCTGGTAAGTTAAATGTTCTGGGACGAGTTAAATTTGAAATGTATAGTCCTTCTAATACATACTTGCATGATACGAACAGACCAGATTTGTTTAATTTATCTGAAAGATTTATTAGTTTTGGTTGCATACGAGTAGAAAAATGGGATGAATTAGCTGCTTGGATGTTGGGTTGGTCTAAGACAGAGTTACATGATTATCTTGAAATTAATACTACTACTGAATATAAAAATATTGATAATGTTGAAATACATATTGTATACTGGGTAAATGAAACATTGGATGGCCAACAGGTTACTTGGCCAAACTATTATAATCGTTAATTAACAAAGGAGAATAAAATGAATAGATTAACATTAATATCATCTGTTGTATTGGCAATATCAGCCTCGGTAGTATTAGCCGGCGGCGGCGGCGAAGAACTACCAATAGCAGCACCGGTTGCAGCACCAGTTGCAGAATCAGTGGCAGTTGTTGGCGCCACATTGGCGTGTGATGACCCAGCGGTTAATGATGTTCCTAGTGTTTATGAAATGTGGAGACCGGAAACCAACTGGCTACGCAAGGAATGGCAACCAAGTGGATGGAATCCACTTAATGCAGAATATGTTACAACTGTTTTGGCTACCCCCGACAACCGTTGTGATCAAGAATGGAAGGACGCATTCCGTCCGTTAAAGACGGATGACCGTGACAATCAAGATAGAGTTTCTGCAACTGCTGCACCAACTCTATAATAAATTTGAATATTAAATTATAAGTTTAATATCTGTAAAGAATGGCGAGGAAACTCGCCATTCTTTTTTAATAATAAATAGTAAAATGAAATATGTAGAAATAAACGAGAAAAAACGTAAAAAAAATAAGACAAAAAAGTCTTACCGTTTTACCGGGTATGGGTGGTATGGATACCCTGCCCAAGTTATTGGGGATATGGAAATCTCTGAAAATAAAATACTAACAGAAAACCCCTCAGAAGACGATATCAAATCAGTTGCTGAATGGTTTCATACTACTATTGATAATTTAGAAATTACACTCAAATCTGAACCAATCGTAAAATTTTTAGATCAAATTAGAGAAATGTATAATACATACTCTGAATTTCCTAGAGACGCAGCCAGAACTAAAAAAATAATAAAACAAATCAAATTATCCGATAAATTATATCCTATATATGTAGAAAATGGAGACCCGCGTTTGTTTGTAATGGAAGGCAGGCATAGAATGGTGGCATTTATGTTATTGGGATACAAAACTATCCCAGTTGCGTATGTTTCAAAAAAAACTTAAGTGACATAATATGTTAGTAAAAATATATAATAAAATATTGAATATCTTGCCAACGTTGGTACCAATAGATGGTAAAACTTGGTTTAAAAAATTTTATAGGCTTTCTATTATTAATTTCTTATTATCAGTGTCATTAATGGCTGCTATGTTTATAAATACCACCGCTTTGGGTATATTTTTGAGCAATTTTATATTTTTGGGTATATTTGTAATGTTATTGGTTAATGACGTTAATTTTTTTGTTATATGTATGGAACGGGTATTAGATGTAGATTTAAATCCGTTTATAGCTTTTCCTTTGTTTTTAACATCATTATTGATATTATACTTGATGAAATTACTCTTAGCAGAAATAATTGCAGTTTCTTCTATAGTAGTTGGTATAGTATTAATGGGGATAGTTGTTGCCTTAAATATACTAGTGTATAGGTTTTTTCCTTCTAAAAATTCCACACTTATTGACTAGACATTTGAAAATATGCTGTTATACTCTTAAAAAAGGAGGATAGTATGCGGTATATATCTTTGATTGGCATTATGTTACTTTCTGCCTGCGCTGATCAACCGTTGGTAGATCCAATTGCAGCACGGGTCGCTGAATCAAAAGCTGTTTTTGAAAGAGTGATTCCAAATGATTGGACGCCCGATAATTTTCCTCTTAGAGTAATTTCAGATTATAAATCCAAAGGTGCTGTTGGTGTAGTAGCAATGGATGAAACAAATACTATTACTACGTTTGAAATATGCACTAAAAGAACAAAAAAATGTTATGATAATGCAGCAATAGAAGCTGTAGCAAATTGCGAAAATACTGTTAATCTTGGGTTACAGTATAATATCTTGACTAACGTTGTACCAAAGTGTAAAATAGTAATCATTAATAATAAATTTGTTCATCGTGGTAAAATTGTAATCAATAATGTTGAATACACACGAGGTAGTAAAATTTGAGGTAAATTATGAAAATAGACGATTTAAAGACCAAATTTCCGCATTTAATTCCCGCTGATTTTTATATTGGTGTTGAAGATGGATGGTATAATATTTTGAATTGTCTTTTTATAGGCATTTCATTTGCAATTAAAAATGATTATTACAGTGGCACTAAAATTTCATATAATAAATGGGAAGATGTTAATCCGCCCGAATATAATTTTCGTTTGATGCAGATAAAAGAAAAATTTGGTACACTTAGATTTTATTATTCGATTGATAAGTTGCAGGATACTGTTCGTGGAATGGTTACGATTGCTGAGCTTATGAGCGAATGTACCTGTGAATATTCTGGCGACGCTGGCTCTCTTGTTGATACTGGGGGATGGTTGAAAACTATGTCATCGGCCAAGGCAATTGAAATGCGTATTGCCAATAAATAACCATATGTATAAATTTTTTTTAATTGTATGTTTACTTTTGCCCAACTTGGCTTTTTCGCAAACTATTGCGGATGAAACTCGGTATGAATATAACAGAAAACTTTTTGGTGATTGGCGAGATGAAAACAGAAATTGCATTAATACTAGAAATGAAGTATTAATTCGTGACGCTATTACGTATTCTATGGATAAAACCGGGTGTAAGGTAATTTCGGGGGTTTGGCAAGATTTTTATACAGGTAAAATACTTACTGATGTTTCTTTAATTGATATAGATCATGTTGTACCTCTCCGGGAAATGTGGGACAGTGGGGTATCATATTATTCAAGATCTATTTTGCGTAAAGTTTACAATGATATGGATAATTTGGTAGTAACGCATAGGACCATTAACCGAAGCAAAGCATCGTTGGAACCGCAGGAATGGCGTATGTTTGCTACATTGGATAATCAATGTGCTTTTTTATATAAATGGTATCAATTTAAGATTAAATATTTTCTTTATTTTGATCAAAAGGAATATAATTTTATTATAAATTATAGTTGTTGAGATTTAGATAATTTATCCATATTATTTAAACCAACTTTGCCTGGCTTAATTTTTAATGCGGTATTGCCCAAATCAAGCTTGCTTATAGTATTAGCCCACAAAAACCAATTTCTACAAGCATTTTTTACCATGTTGGTGGTTTCTTCATTTTTGCTGGGATCTTCTGCGGATTTGCTGTGTGTTAGTGCGGTTCCCCATGTTATATGGCTTTCGGGGGGCACGGTCATGCCCATGTTGCCAGCAAAACTATTAAATATGCCAATAATATGTTGAAAGCCATCGTTTGATGCAGTAACAACACTGCCAAAAACTTTGTTATACAACGGTGTTTTACCTTCTTTGATATATTGGTCATCAAACGCGCCTATACGTTCCATCCACGCTTGGCACAAACTTGAATGAACACCCCACCATACGGGTGTTGCTAACACAATAATGTCACTATCATTAACATCATCGTAATAGATTTTCATTTCATCCCAACTATCACCAGTATTAAATTCTACTCCGGGCGCTATTCTTCTGTTTCTCAAATATCTAAATTTTGAACTAACACCATATTCTTGTAATTCTTTGGCGGCTAATTTGCAAACTTTAACAGTATTTGATTGTTCTGGTTTACTTTTTAAGCTTCCTATAAAAAATGTTGCCTTTATCATGAGTTGCCTTTTATTATATGTTTATGAATTATATGTTTATGAATTATATCGTTAATATTTATACAAATGTTATTTTGAATAACGCTGCATCGCAATCTCGCTCAAGGTAAATTCTACCATCATGCATTGCATGATAACACATGACATTATTTTCTTTTACCCATTTTCTTACAATTATACTCACTAATGAATAAACGTTACTGTCGTATTGTGATATTTTTTTATTTTCTGCTATTTCTTTGGCGATCGATAATTCATGTAAATTAAAACTATACCAAGCAACATGTTTAAGCAAACTATATTGGTGGAGTCCAATAATTGATACTGCTTTGGTAAGTTCTTTCTCTTTGATAAACATGACATACATATTTTTTGTATAATCATCTATGCAAATATATTCAATTGATCTTTCATTGAAAAATTTAAATAATTCGTCGTCACTTATGTGAAAAATATCAATTTGTCTATAGCCATTCTTTATTAATATTGTTTCGATATTTCTTAACTGTTGTCTGGCATACTTTGTTAAATCGTGCCATTTGCAGAATGTGTCGTGGTTTAAATTTATATATTCCTTAAATTCTATTTCTATGGTGTCTTCAATATTATTCCAATCTAATTTTTCATTTTGCAAATCAACCACTCTTTCATATAGTGGCGGAGGCAAGCATCTTAGTGGTCGTATTATCATTTCAACACCTTGACAAAGTTAATTTTTTATAGTATGTTTGAATTAAGTTCAAATGTCAATGGTGAAATAATATGCGGTTCTCTCCAAATTTTCCTGAAAATTTTAGCGATGGGGTGTCATTAATGGTTTTGGGTGACTGTTATTTGCCCGATGTTAGTAATGCATTGCTCTATGAAGTATTGGAAAGTGTGGGTTTTAATAAAAAAAATCTATATATTTCAAATGTATTTTGGGAAGTTCCGGAGAGTAATGCTATTACACATTTCTTTTGTGAAACAGATAGTTTGGATCAAAAAGCAAAACAATTTCCGCTATATAAAGACAAATATTTAAAAGCAGAATGGACAAACCAAATATTTAGGTTACAAGATGAATTAGAATTAATTAAACCTGAATTAATTTTGGCGGTTGGAGAAATCCCATTATGGGCATTAACCGGAAGTGATAATATAATACAGTTGCGTGGCCGGCCAAAAATAATAGCAGGTCCTGTTAAATATAAATATTCAATAGTATTCCCGGTTCTTAATCCCACAGATATATTGGATAATGAAGAATCTTTAATTGAATTTATAAAGGATATTGAAAGAGTTAGGGAATTATCAGATACAGTGGCATGGGACTGGCCCAACATGTTTGGAGATGAATATTATGCGGCTTTTGGAAATTGAACAGAAATATACGTTATATGTGGATATGGATGGAGTTCTTGTAGACTTTAATAAAGCCGCGCTTAATTTGATTGGACAGCCCATGGGGCCCGATACCAAGAAATTATTTTGGCGATCAGTTAAAAATATGGGGGGAAAGGAGTTAATTGAATTCTGGAGTAATATGGATTGGACCAGACAAGGACGTGAATTATGGAGTTACGTTTCAAAATATTCTCCACAGATTTTGAGTTCATCGGGCTCTTCTATGCGGGGGCAAATTGAACAGGGCAAAACCAAATGGATAGAAAAACATCTCACCCCCAATCCCACCAATATAATTTATGAACTCAATAAAGAAAAATATGCCCATCCATCAGCTATTATTATAGATGATAGATCAAAAGTTATTGATCCTTGGATTGCCGCTGGCGGAATAGGCATACTTCATGTGGACGGTAGATTAGATAATACTATTGCTCAATTAGATAAGTATCTTCAATAATCAATATCTATTTCAACTTTGGTTATTTTTTCGGATGGTTCAATCGCATCAACAATAACATTTTCTGGTTCGTACAAATTTTTCTTAGTTATTTCTTCACCTGCAAAGAAATTAAACACATATCTTGAAGTGTTGGGACCACTGTATAAACCAACTATATCCATTGCTTTTAATTCTTCAACAGATTTTGTTTCTGTTTCTTGTGGATCTCCTATTTCAAGTTCTTTAATTTTTTCAATCATATAATTGAATAATTCTTGTTTTCTTTTTTCATCATCATTTTTAACTAGATGATTTATTGCATCGGGTAGTTTAGGATTGTATATATTGGTAATAAATTCTCTTCTCATAGTTCCCCCATATCATTTTGGAAATATCCGCATATTATTAATGATTTTAGTATGGCCGCGTCTGATTTAAATTCAAACATCCAGTATCCATCGATAAAAGTAGTCCAGCCATTTAAATTTTTATCTGCCCATTTTAGCATTATATCTTTAATGGCAGTATTGTCTTTCATTCCTTCCGGCAATAATGAAGAATGCTTAATCCAGAAAAAGGATTTATCCCATTTTAACCATTCTTTTTCAGAAATTATTTTACCCATCATTGTCCTCCAAAATTTCAATTATTTTCTTATATTTTTCTATTACTCTATTGGCATCTTCTTGCGTGAGCGGCCTACAGTTAAATAACACCGGGTATCCGTTTATCGCAGTAGTTGACCCAGCAAGCTCCCCATAAAATTGTGCTATATTATCTATTATTAATTGTTTTCTATCTAACGGGGATAAAAAGGTCAAAGGCATGAAAATATTAAGAATTAACCGTTTATCGTTTTCGTTAATCTGCATTGATGAAAATAACGTATTTTTGTAAATTCCCGTTGCAATATCTTTAATTTCTTTTTCTGATTTGGGAATATATTGGATACTGGGGGTAAATTCCCCTTCTTCAATTATAGATTCATAAATATCTACATTATTTTCTTCTTGCATAAATGTTCTCCTTATAGTAGATCTTATATATGTAATGGAGATTAATAAAAATGTCAAATAGAACCTTTTCTGCGTATTTTGATTTCCCGGTTAATATAGGGCTAATGTATATTAATTGTTCTGTCTGTAAATTAAATTATGTTGATCATGATTATGCGAAAGAATGGGCTAATGGCGATCCTGGTTATTTTATAGAACACGAAAAGGGTTATATTCATTTCTGTGGCGCCATCTGCGCTTCTGAATATTTATACCCCGCTAAGTAACTCTTCTTTGGATGCGACAAAATCGCTATTAATCCACTGTGATTTGAGCTTCTGCAATAGTTTGCCCATTTCAGGACCGGGGTTAATGCCGGCCTGCGCTAAATCTTGCCCAGAAACAGGAAAAGCGGATATTTTTTTATTTTTTATTGTATTAGCCAATTCTATATTATCTTGCAATATTAGTAAATCAGTAATCAATTTTTGGTTAACTTTTTTATTTATGATTAATTCTAATGCAGAATTTTTATCTAATTTGTTATTTTTATTTTCCATCAAAAAGAAAAGCCGATCTCGTTCATTTGCAGAAAGTTTATAACGATTATTCAACGTTTCTGCTTCTGATTTATTGTTTAATAATTCAGCAAGAATAACAATTTCATCGTTGGTGTATTTTTTAACTCTTTCAACTTTATCAATATTATTTGACGGAATATTAATTAATTTAAGTGAATTAGTTTTATCCATATAAGACAGTATTTCTTTAACATGGTTGCCTGATAATATTTTTGACAATTCCATCCAAATTCTTTCACCGGATATTTTTTCCAAACCATTTATATTATTTTTTATTGATTTTAGTGTATCCATATCCCAGGATGGGTTGGCTACTCTTCCCTGAAATCTAAAATATCTTAAAATTCTCAGATAATCTTCTGTTATGCGTTTATCGGCACTACCAACGAATTTGGCTCTACCATTTTTTAAATCATCAATACCGTTAAAGTAATCATAAACTTCACCCGAAAGATCCATGCTGATTGCATTGAATGTTAAATCACGTCTTGAAGAATCGGTTATCCAATTTACAAAGCTTAGTAATTTCATAATGTTTATTGACACCCCTGTTATATTAATATAATATATTTATAATAATCGTCACCTAAAACCAAGTGATCTTTAGTCGCTTGGTAGTTCACGTAATATATATTTGCAAAGTCAAAGATAAAAATGAGAGAATTCATATTGCAAGAATTGATGCAATTAACCGTAATTAATAATAATATTCTTTTGGAATATGTTGATTTTTGTATAGAAAATAATATAGGTCATCAAATACCACGAAAAAGTGCTATACATCACATCCTTCCTAGAGCTAAACGACTGCCATTTCAAAAATATGAAAATCTTAAAGAGCATCCTTGGAATAAAACGATCCTTACTAATTATAATCACTATTATGCACATTATCTTTTAGCAAAGTCAATTTCTCATATATCAATTTCCCATAGTTTTTGTGCTATGCATAAGAAAGATTTAATTAATGGTCGTCTTGACAAGATAGATTTAATACCTGAAATAGAATTTAATAAAATTTATGAGGAACGAAATCAGCAAAGTAGTAAATATTTGAAAGAAATGATAAAAGTTAACGATGTCATAATGTCAAGAGGAACGTATAATAATTTACGCTACCCAAGACCAAAGCATGTGATAGAAAAAATGTCATTAAAAATGAAAGGTAATAACAATATAATTCATTTACCCGGAGTAATAGAACGTATACGAAAAACAAAAATTTGTAATAATTTGGATATTGCTGGAGCAGAGAAGGCTGCTATTACAATGAAGAAAGAATATATTACAAAAGATGGAAAAATTACAACTATCTATAAAGAAAATGCTAAAAAAATATCAAAAACAGTTACCCAAGAATACACAGACCAAAATGGCAATATAACAACTATCGCTCTTGAGCGTGGTAAGAGTAAAAGATTGCAAATGATAAAAAACGGTAAATGGTATGTGATACGAAATGTTTTTGATGCAAATATAGAAATGATTTTACCGTCTGCATATGTACGTAAAATATCGCCAGGTTTATATACCAAAACTAAAGAAAATTATCTTGGAATGAGTGCTTATGGTAAAAATATTTTTCTTAAACAAGATAAGAAATTTCTTATTGGTTTATATTCTGAAATGCTTTCAGAAGCTCCTTTATACTATAATTTCGATCGAGACTATACCCCATATCTATAAATTTTTTTAACAATTCTGGGTTTAACACTCCATTCTTACTGAATTCTATTTCAGCATGTCGGCCATCTGTTTCTTTATCAATTCTAAGAGTTGTGATTTCGTATGGTTCATTATTAACAACAAATGTAATAGTACCGTGCTGCAATCCCGTTGGTATGGATTTTATTTTATATTTTTCGGAAATATCCAACATTTGTTGTGGCGTTGCTGTGGTTGCTAGGTCAACGTCTTTTGGTTTTTTATTTTGCAAAAGATCTCGAACTACACCGCCCACTAAGCGTATTTCATATCCTTCTTTTTCAAAAATATCACCTAATTTTTTGATATCTGTGATATTGGGGACACGATTTAGAAGATTAATATCTTCTAATAATTCAAAGTATCTCATTGATTTTCCTTTTATTATATTTATTTAATAAATGTTGAAGTGTTGTTGGTAGTTTAAATACCAATACCCAAAAATATAATAATAATGGTCGCAATATAATAGAATATGCTTTCTTTGATTAGTATTTCTTGCTTTAGCCCCGCAAATGTGCTTAATGTTGCGTAATAATAGGTCATTGTTATCCCCAGGATATGAGGCTGAATAACGTAATCAAAAACAAAAAGACCAAACAATGTTACGGCTAATATCATGAATATTCCCAGTATACCTCCCAGTAATAGTTGTTTATGATTCGTTTTGAACCAATTAACGACTTCTGACCAAGGTGCTTGATTTTTTGGATACCGCATCAAATATACTCCTTTAATTTCGCCAAGGATGATTTGGCAGTAACATGATGTATTGCAATACCCCCTATACTTTTCCAAGCGTCAATATTTCGCTTGGTATCATCGATCAGGATATCACCGGGCTTTCCGTAATTCTGTTTTTCCTTGGCAAAACAGGTAATGACCGAAATATCACAGCCCAAGTTACGATAACACCATGACCGCTTTTGATGGGGCGCCCAACCTCCCATTGGAATACCTGTGAGAATAATTGGATTAAGGTGCTTTACTCCATCCCATAGATCCCGACCATCCGGCATCCAATCGAGTTCGCTATAAAAATTATCGATTGACGCCAACTTGCCCCACATTACCTTGAGAGGGATTTCTTTTGGCTTTTTGCCAAATATTTCATGAACACGCTTTTCGAAGTCGCACAATACACCGTCAAGATCTACGAAAACTTGCATAATTATATACCTCCATTTTGTTAGAGTATATAGTATAAATTGATGTTGTCAACTTATAGAAGCAAACGCCAAAAACCTCTTGTGTAAATTCCTTCAAGTGCATAAACCCAACCTTCGCCGGTCCATTTAAGTTGTTTATTAGTAAAACGATTTAATACAAATTGAATTTCATCTTCTTGATTATCCGCCACAAATACGGTATTCCATTTTGTACCATCATACTCTATTATATCATTTTTCCTTGCGGTTATTACTCCCCAAGCAACACTGTTGCCGATTTCATCTAAAAGTAAATATCTCGTGCCTGATGTGGGAATAGCTAAACCATACCCAGGGTACGCTTTATGCGGATCTATGATTGCATCTATTGGCTCAATCGTGTTTGCGGGAAGTGTTGATGGATCAATATTCCATAATAATTCATTGGGTTCAGAACCAAAATCAACTGTGCCTCTGATATCATATCGTCTATCTTCAATATCATTGGTTGGATTTAACACTATTAATGATATGCCGGGTCTGAAAGCGCCATATTGGGCTATTAGGGGATCCCAGGGAAAAATTTGATTATCGGGGCCAAATAATCCATTGCTGTCACTAAGTAATGTTAATATATTGTCAGTAAACCCAACCGCATGGTTTCCGGGTGTGACAATTTGTCTTGCTAATAAATCTCCGTCATCCCAATCTACGCCATATGCATCGCCCAATAAATCTCTGGTTCGTTCGTTGGAGTCTACGATATTGGTGATAATTGTGTTAATAAGTTTTTGTCTTTCTAAAATAGCCGGAGGACTAAACCAAATTGGCGCGGTAAAATTCATAGTTAATATTTCTATTTCATCTGAAGTGCCAATTGGAACTCCACGAGAAGAATAATTAACACTTTCTAAGGTAAGTTCGGTTAAACTTGTCCAATCAAATACATTATCTGAGGTCTGTAATTGCAAGCTGGGATTGAATAATACTGCTATTTGTTCAAAAATTTGATTTTTTTGTTCGGTATTGCTGGCCCATAGATCAACCTGTAATTCCATGGTATATGGTACAGCCATGTATCTTTCTAGAGTGTATGTGCCGCCAACTTTATTACCATATTCTCCGGTTTCTTCATCATAATCTCGTTCTGAGATTTGCACTTTATTTACGTGAAACGGCTCTTGCACTCTATTTCTATCATAGTTTAAGTTGTTTAAATTAACAGTAATGGCCGGAACACTTAACATAACATTT
>Ga0100380_10004656_pt1 | contig 14308 bp, 16 predicted proteins | sample CryGeymeta201504_FD_80417 | JGI IMG/M metagenome (GOLD analysis project Ga0100380, IMG submission 80417) | Groundwater microbial communities from Crystal Geyser aquifers in Utah, USA - Crystal Geyser metaG 2015-04 | ecosystem: Environmental > Aquatic > Deep subsurface > Groundwater | place... | reverse complement strand
CGGGGTATCTTCACACAAAGCCAACGCCTCCACCAAACGCCGCTTGTGCACCAGATTTTTAATCCCCCCCAAAAAATCTTCGGTTCCGATCTGCCCCTTGTGCAGAAAGAGTGTGCGTTCGATAAAGATCACAAAGCCGATCAGACTGACCAGCAGCAGTGGATACATGACCGGCCCACCCTGCAGGATAAAATTATGTTCGATGTATTGCATAAAGCTTCAAGCGTTGTGTTCTCTATAGGTTGCCGCCAGCCTGTAGTTGAGTGATGCGCGCCAGTGCCAAACTGCGCCCCGGTAGATTAAAGGCCACCAACTTTCGATACAATTTTACCGCCTCCTGCGGATCCCCCTCCCGTTCCAACAACCCGCCAAGAGCAAAAATCGCGCGGGAGAGCCAGTAGCGTCCGATCCCGGTGAGGCTGGTCGCATAAGTGGAATCCAGCAGATAACGGCTGGTGGTGAGGCCCAAAACGGTCTTGGCCTGACTGTACTCATTATTTCGTAGCAAAATGCGGCCCCATTTATACGCGGCCTCGATTTGGACTTCCAGCGGCAGGTCCGGCTGATCCACCAGACGCTCGAGGATCGAGAGGGCTTCGACCACCTGCCCGCCGCCGCTCTGAGCCAGCGCCGCAATGCAGTCGGCGCGGGAGAGTTCTGCCGCATAACGGAGGCGATGCGCCGGAAAACGATTGATCAGATTCTCGTATATCAATTGTGCCCCGGCAAAATTATTCATCAGGCGCAGCAAATCTCCCTGCTTTAATCCGGCATAATAAACTATGTCGCTGGCCGGAAAATCCTGCACCAGTTGGTCCAGCAGCACCACCGCCTCCCCAAAGTGCTCCGGGCCTTGCCGCTGCGCGTGCAATGCGGCCTCAAACAGCGCCTGCGGCACCAGGCTGCTGCCGGGATAATCCCGCGCAAACAGCAGCAGCACCTGCTTGGCCTGGCCGGGCTCATTGACTGATGCCCGGTAGGCGGCCTCGGTAAAATAGGTCCTTTTGGCTGCGGTATTCTTGCTGAAATCCTGGCGGATCCGCGCGATGACCGCAAAGGCCGATTCGACGTCATCCAGCGCAAACATCGACTCGGACTGCAGCAGCAGCAGCTCTGACTTCAGACGCGCGCTCTCCACCGGATCAAGCGCTGTATCCGGCATCGAATCGATGCGCGTCAACAACACCTCCACTTTGTCCGGAATCGCCGCACTGTCGCCCAATTTCAAACTGATGTACGCCTCCAGCCAACGCAAACGCAGGTCCAGCAAGGTCGGCACCGAAGACGTATTTTGCCCGATCAGAAAACGCAGCCGCTCCAGTGCCTGCTCCTCTTGCCCCCCGGCCTGAAGCGCGAGAGCAATACTCCACTCCACCTGCCAACGATCCCCCTCCCCCATCAATCCCGACCGGTCTGCCTGATCGATCAATGCCAGTGCGGCGGGAATCTTGCCTGACCTGATTTGAGAAATGACCAAGCGCAGCAGAACACTGGAGCGTGCTGCACCCGCCGCCAGGCCGGCCCGGGCCAATTCATAAAAGTCGGCGGCATTCGAGTAATCGCGGTTCAAAAAGTAACAGTCTCCGATCAAACGGTTGAGCCGGGCGATCGGCTCCGGCTCCGCAGTCCGCTCCCGCAGGTCCAACAGATAATCCGCCGCCACCCGATACCTCGGCGGATCGCGTTGAATCGCCGCGAAAGCCAGCAGTTGGTACACACTGCCGATTTCAGCCAGCCCCGGAAATTGCTCCAACAGATAGCGCGCATCGGCTTCGGCCTGTTCCGTGCGGGCCGGATCGGTCAAAGCCAGCTGACAGCGCATGTAATGCAACTCGGCCAGCAGTGGATGCGTCGCCGATCCGTCAATAATCTCATTCAGCAAGGCCATCAGCGCCGGGCCGCCTTCCGGCACAGCAGCCATTAACTGCAAGGCCATGATCGTACTGTCCGAGTCGATGCCAGCCCGCACCAAATCCTGTAATGCCGACCAGCCCGCACTCGATTCCGGCCCCAGAATCAAACTTTTCAAGAGCAGCAGATTCGCACGCTGCTCGGGCGAATAAGCCACCTGCGAATCGGCAATCTCCGTATCCAGAATGCCGATGGCTTCCAGCGCGCGATCCTCGCGGTGTAATAAAACCACATATTCCAATAAAAACGGAAACACGACCGCCTCCCCGCGCAAGGCCTCATATTTTGCGCGGATTTCCACCAGCAGATTCCCGTCCGTCTTGGATTTGAGCAGCTGCTGCCGCAAAACTAAACTGGAAAACTGGGCCGCCTGCATCGAACTCGCGGCGGCACCCTCCGCCAATGCGTAGTAATCTTCTGCCCGGCTTGAATCACCCGCCACATCCGCATCAAAGCCACGCAGAAAATAATACCAGGGCACATCCACCGAACTCAGTGATGCCGCGTCCACTTCCGACAATGCCGCGCCCATCGCCGCAGCTTGCGCATCACCCGCAAGGCCGTAGAGAATACTGGCACGATACAGCTGACGCCGCGACGCCTGCTGCTGGCCGGGGACTTCCAGCAGGGTATCCGACGCTTTTTGATACCTGGCCTGCGCGATCAATGCGGCCACGTAATCCAGCATTAATTGAATTCTTTCCTCTGCCCCGAAATCAACGTCTGCCAGTAGCGCCGCATACAGGTCCGCCGCAGTGGCAGCCAAACCGGAATGCAGCGCGATCCGGGCCGCCTCCGCTTGCCAGCCCGCTTCAACCCCCGCGCGTCCAACCAACTGCGGCTCTGCATCCTCCAACAACGGCGTCTGCGCAGCCAGCGCTGCGCCATCGACACAGCAACAACACAGCACCAGGCGGATCAAAACAGATTTTGGGAGTGGCCAGATCAAAAGTAACAAATTTCGAATAGGATGGAGTGTGCACACTGCACCCACCAACAAACAGCGGCAATAGAATAAAATTACAGCCTCGAACAGGCCGTCGCAAAAGCTGGTGCCCCCACCGGGAATCGAACCCGGATTAACTGTTTAGGAAACAGCGGGAGGCGTGATAATTTAGCGGCAAAATTCAACCGTTGGCATTTTGTTGACGCATTTAGCTTGTGTTCATGGCGACTTGTGGCAACAGTTGGCAACATGAAGCCGACAATCAGACCTTTCAATTCACCCGTCAAACCCCATTTGAAGTTCGTTGTCAGTCACAAGTCAACGGACGGCAAACGCGTTCGCAGGTTCTTCAAGACCAAGACCGCCGCCCAAATCCACGCAGGCAAAATTCAATCGCTGGCAGAGCGGGCCGGACATGAGGCCGCGTCTCTGGAAGGGGCAGAGCTTCGAGAGGTTCTCGAACTTCGCCGCCGGTGCCAAGCAGTAGGAATGACGATTGTCGAAGCCGTCGAAAGATCGATTGAAGAAAAACAGCGGGAAACGTCCCTGCATGGCATTTCATTCGAGAAGGCACTTGATTTATTCCTCAAAGAGATGGAGCAGCGAAAGAGCCGCCCCCGGACGATAAGCAACCTGCACAACGCTCTCGACAACTTCAGCGAGGGCAGAGGGCAAGAATCAATCAACGCTTTCACCGAGGCCGATTGCAAGGCATGGATATTCCGGGACGGCACCGCCCGAACCCACGTCAACCGCCGCGCTTGGCTTTTGGCTTTTTTTAATTGGGCTTCCACCTACCGCCCCGACCCAAAGACCGCCCCCGACGTTGTCTTGTGCCCCCGCAATCCAGTGGCACACATTAAACGCCCTAAGCCCCCAGAGCAGGAACCAAAGATTTACACCGTTGCCGAGTCCCGCCGCCTTATGACCGCCGCCGCATCGTTTCAGAAGGGCAAATGGTGCCCCTACATGGCGCTGGCTCTGTTTTGCGGACTCCGACCCGACTCCGAGCTTTCCCGCCTCACATGGGACGATATCGACTTAGAAAAACGCATCGTTAAAATTCGCGGAGACGCTTCCAAGCTCTATGGACGGCGCAACGTCCCGATCCCTGAAAACTGCCTTCAATGGCTCCTCCCCTTCGCCGCCGCCCGCCCCCCTATCATGGCACCGAACATCGGGAAGGACCGCAAGACGCTAGCGAAGCTCGCCAAGGTCAAATGGATCCAGGACGGCACCCGGCACACCGCGCTAAGTGCGTTCATCGCATTGGACGGAATTGAGAAGGCTTCCACCTATGCCGGGAACTCCCCGGACGTTCTCAAGAAAAAATATGACGGCATCACCGAAGGGGCAGACGCGAAGGCGCTTTTTGAAATCCGCCCGGACGCAAAGAAGATCGTTAAATTCAACCGGAAATCAGCATGAGCAAGCAAGTGCCACTATACTCTAAGAATGAAGCCAAAGACGAGTTTGAGGCCAAATACGGCGCACCCATCGCCCCCGAAGCATGGAGCATCGCGGTGGGACTTATGCGAGCCGTTTTCGTGACCTTGCCCCGGAAAAGACGGATGGACGCAACTGAATTCAATATGCCCGGCATAGGGCCAATGACTCCCGTTTATATTACACTACCCGCAGAAAGATTAATGACCGCCGCTGAATTAGCTCAGCACGGACTGGAGCCGACGATAGAAGTTTATTTCACGCCACCTATGCAAGCGGTTTACATGCACCAACCCAAAGGAAAAGGAAAGGCTCCCGCTTTCGTTTCCCTATCCGCTGAAATAATAGAGGGAGCCGTTTACGTGACCTTGCCAGCAGACCGCAAAGAGCCATCGCGCCCGGTTGACCTATACCCGCAAGGCCGGAGAGATCAGGAACAGCATTTTGCCGCGAACAGCATCGGCGCAAAAATCATTCACGAGATGCTTGCCGCCGGGAAAGACGTTTCAAAAATACCCGGCGAACACGAGGCCAACCGGTTGCTTAGGGAGGCCGTTTTCACCCAGGACTTCGCCTTGCTCAAAGACGTTGCCACCTACTCGAAAAAACTTTTCGAAATGCACGACCAGAGCCAGGCATGGCGGCAAATCATAGCCGGGAGCATCGCTGGCAAATCCAAGCATAGCCGTGAGCATCAGGACGCGATTGAGGCGGTGCGCGAAGCTGAAGCGATCGATCCCATCGCGGACGAAATCTTGCGCATTTACCGCGACAAGAATCAGGACGAATACCGCACCCCGGACACCGATCCGGCGGGCAATTACGAGTGGCACCCAGTGCCGGAATATCGCCCCGCTATTTCCGACCTAATCAGAGAGATGAAGTTTTCAGCTGACCGGAAAACGATCCGCAAAATATGCGCGCAATACGGCTTGCCGCTGGACCCGAGGGCAGGGCAAAGAAGCAGCTGATTGAATTGCGGAAACTAAACTGAATCTTGTCCGCAATCGTTAAATAGCCCAGAGCTGCATATCGCGCTTACGGTGCATTTTGTTATGACACAAAATGCACCAATAACCAACACACCCGCCTCGCCAGGCTTCGTTTCCGCGAAAGACCTTGCTCGTTATCTCTCCGTAAGCCCGCGCACAGTCGCACGGCTTCACTCCGAGGGAATCATCCCTTGCCATCGCATCGGGCCGCGCATCGTTCGCTTTCGGCTGAACGAAGTTGAGGCCGCAATTGGAGGAGGTGAACGATGATCTCATCTTTCAACCAACCGCCGCGTCATGGCTACGGCAAGCGCATCGGCCAGGGCACCGGGCACCACGGCGAACTACTTCAAGTGTTCCCGAACGGCAAGACGATATACAGCAGTTACGACATCGACGCGGGTAACCCTATGCCAGCGGACGCGCTACGCTGGCAGCACAACGGGGAGCCCGTCCCGGCAGGTGCTGCAATGGCGCTCAGACGTGAAGCCCGGTATTACGGGGAGCACAACAACCTAGGCCATTCCACAGCCGCAAACATCGTTAACGGATATTACGGAGCACGAAAAACAGAGTCGACCGACCGGCGGCTGACGGCATCCGAGAAAACTTTCATCCAGTTCAACCTGAACCAATCCAACCCACAACCCACAGAACCCAATGAGTAAACCACAGTCACAAATTCGCTACGAGCTAGCCGAAGAACGGATTCAAAATGTCCGCAAAGGCATCGCCGCGCAGCTCGAACGCAAGGCCGAAATCGAACGCGAGCTTGAGCAGCTGCAGATCGACCACACCCAGGCGTGTTCATCCGCAGCAATCCAAGGTGAAGCCGCCCCGGAGCGACCGCCAGAGATTGCCAAGCTGCGTGACGAGCTAGACACCATCGGCAGCGTGCTTGAGAATCTGAAATCGCGATTCGACGAAGCCAATGCCGAGCATGTTAATGCTCGAGACGCGCATGAGGAATACATGGTGCGCAAGCTTGTTAAGCCGCTTGAGCTGGAAGCATCACAGGCTTGGAACCAGCTCGTTAAGGCTTACGAAGTGCTTTGCCGCACTACCGGAGTGGAGGCTTTTTACCGATTCGAGGCACTTGCGGGAAATGTCTTTATTCATAATCAGCGTCCGAGTCAGCACGCCGCCGCATCGCAGGGCCTGAACCCAGGGTTCGCATACCTTGAGTTGCCAGGCCTGATGGAGATCACCGACACCGCCGCGCAAATCTCCGCCCGGCTTGAGTCCGACGCCCGAGCTCAGGGCCTTTAATCTACCTCGCTCAGAGGATACGCAAAAAAAGCCCGCCGGGCAGTTCTAATCCACCGGCGGGCCTCCTAGCGATATATCACAAAACCCTTTTTTTAAGATGGCATTAAATCTACCCGAAAAGCCGTTTTCGTCAAGTCCGCTTATTGAGGCAAAACGCGCTCTCAGTATTCCCGACGCATGGCAGGCGCTTGGCTTACCGGGCACCCCAAAAGCATCTTGCTTTTCACCATTCCGAGAAGATCGACACCCGTCGTTTTCCATATTCGATGAAGGCCGCGCTTTCGTTGACCACGCAACAGGCGACAAGGGGAGCGTCGTTGAATTCGTGATGCTGGCCACAGGGCAAAGTGAAGCCGACGCTTGTCGAACAGTGATTGAACTTGCGGGCACGGGAAAGACCGCCGCTAGGATCCGACCGAAGGCACCCAGGACGAAGCCAGAGCCAAAGCGCGAACTTGTTTTGCCGCCAATCGATCGAGGCACGGCCATGGAAATGGATCAGCTTGCCCGATCCCGAGGCATCCCGACTTTCGCCGCGCTGGAGATACTCCACGGGCGCGGCATGTTCCACTTCTACGAGTCACCAGAGGGCCGGGCATGGCTTATGACTGACAGCGAGCGCCGGGCCGCTCAGGGCCGTCTCACAAGCGGGCAAGCATGGCACCGCATCGGCGCAAAAGCTATGACCATCAAAGGCAGCTCTGCACGTTGGCCGATTGGTTGCGCTACGATCACGCCCGAGACTTCGACCGTCTTTATCACGGAGGGCTGTCCCGACGCGCTGGCAGCCGTTACGGCGCTTTTCATGCACGACTCCGACAGCATACCCGCAACGGCATTTTGCGCTATGCTGGGAGCCGCTCAGGCCATTCACGAAGAGGCTCTTGAATTGTTTCGAGGCAAGCACATCAGAATTTTTTCACACTCCGACGCAGCAGGCCGCAAGGCAACACTGCGCTGGGCCGCACAACTCCGAGAATTAAAACCAGCAAGCCTGACAGCATGGAGAAGCGAAAGCCCCGACGCAGACTTAAACGATGAAATATCGAAGCGATTCAGCGAACAAGACGAACCCGATTTTGAGGACATTGTAACATGATTGAAAATCTACTTGAACCCGTAGCCGACCCAGATGCACCCGAAGAGATGAAGCCCCCGCTATTCATCCCGGAACCATACGACGGCTTGCCGAAGGAAGCCTTCACGCCCCCGCCTATCCTAATTCATGGAATGGCATACGAAGGCAGCAAGGTGCTATTCTCAGGGCCAAGCAAAGCCCGCAAGACTTGGCTTATGCTGCACGCTCTCTTGTGCATCCAATCTGGGAAGGACTTTTTCGGCTTTCAGACCGAGCGCAAACCCTGCCTTGTGATTGACCTTGAGCTAATGCGGCCAAACCTTCTCAGGCGTATCTCAGCTATCGCACAAGCCGCCGGAATCTGGGACACGTCACAGCTACACCTTCTCAGCCTTCGAGGCCGTAGAGTCGAATTCTCAAAGCTTCGAGAGGACATTGCGAAGTATTGCCAACAACACGGCATCGGCGCAATTGGCATCGATCCGGTTTACCGGGTAAAGACCGGAGAGGAAAACAGCAACGACGACGCGGCCGACTTCTTACTGGAAGTTGAGGCAATGGCACACGAAGCGAACGCTGCAATTTTTTTGAGTCACCACTTCGCCAAGGGCAACGCGGCCGGGAAATCATCAATCGATAGAATGAGCGGAGCCGGAACATGGGCACGCGATCCGGACGTTTTGCTTTCGATGACCGAAGCCGAGCAATCCACCCAGGATCAACCCTCTTTCGTAATCGAGCCAACCCTTCGAGACTTCGCACCGGTGCAACCGTTTGCGATTAAGTGGCATCATCCCCTATGGCTCAAAGATGAACACGCCCCGACCACTTTGAAAGGCTCAGCAGGCAGACCCAAAGCAGGCGGCACCCCGGCGCAAATTCTGGAGCTAATCGACCCCGGCGAAGAGGTGCAATCGAAGGAACTTGAACGCGCCGCTAGTGATAATTTCGGCATCACGAAAAAGCGTTTCTTCGAGCTTATCCGGGAAAATCTCGAATCCGGTGCAATCCAGAAGCGAAAAGAAGGCAGATCGAGCTTTTACGCCCGAACGCCCGAGCAATCCGTTTCAGCAGCATGAAACGCTTTTACCCGCATGAATACACGCCTAGCAATCCGTTTCAAAATACCCGTTTCTTTTCGGAACGAATCGGAACGCATCCCGAGGATGAGGGGAACCACCTTAAGGTTCCCTCATTCGGGAGCTAATACGTTTCCGTTTCAAAACCTTATAAGGGAAACGGAACTAATCAGAAACTAATCTACGTATCCGAAATTCAACTACAAACCGACCACATCCATGACCATGACCACGACACCCAGACCAACCAGCCCCCGGACTCCGACCAGCTCCACGAGTTCAAAGTCCGTCAAGGTGCAAGCCAATGATTCGCGATCCGCTTACATCACTGCCGACCTGACACCCAATGCCGACTCCGGGCCGAACAGATGGGGAGCAACGACCAATGCTGATTGGTTACGCATGGAGGCCGACGGCTTCCGCGCTGGTGGTGCTGACATCGTTGTTGTTGAGACTCCAAGCGGCCTGCAGGCGTTGACATACCGGTGCAACATCGTGAAGGGCGACCGCGTCACATACCCGAAGCAGTTGACACGATGAGCGACCAGCAGCAACCGGCGATCATCGGGCCAGTAATCCGCCCCAACATCGGGCCAGTCATCGGCAGGCCACTAATGCGACCACGACCGGAAGCCACACAGGAGCCGCAGGACGCGCCCAAGGAACCGACCGTGGATGAATAGACGCGGCAGCGCCCACAAAGCCCACCATGGGCCGCACAGAGCCAGCAGGACGGCAGGGCACCCCCCTACCTAAGGAGTCTCCTTGGAACCAGGGAAATCGGAGGTTTCCTGCGCTAGCCCGGTCTCTCACTCTGGAATAAAAAAAATCCACGTAATAAAAAATCTTAGAAATCAACCCATCACGATAACTTGATATGACCCAACCCGACACCATCACGAAGGCCGCGCTTGCGGCATCCGTCGCCACGACGAAAACCCTGCAACTGACCCCCGGCCACGTCACGACCGACCAACTGGACGCAATCCGGCGTGCGCTCAAAATAGCTCACGCGCTGTCTTTGAAGATCGAGGCCACGGACTGACCGCGCACAGCCTGCCCCATCATCACAGCCCCCTTTCGAGGTGGGCTTTTTCGTGCTCAGGACCGTTTGTTGCCACTTTTTGAAAATATCAGTCCGCAAAATTGACCCCTAACCCACTAAAGAAGCGGAAAATCCGTTGGCACTTTGTTGACACTTTTCTGGCAAAACAGGGCATTTTCTGGCGTTTTCTGGCATTTTGACGCAAATCTGAAAATCTCCTCAATCTTTCGCAAACCCTTGTTTATTATACTTTTAGGCTGGTGCCCCCACCGGGAATCGAACCCGGATTAACTGTTTAGGAAACAGCGGTTCTATCCATTGAACTATAGGGACCGTTGATTATTAGCATTTTACGAAATAAATATCATTTTGAATACCTAATGTTCCCATTAAAGTTCCCATTCATCTCGATATGTTTTCGAAGTTTTTAAAATATTTGGTAAAGTATAAACCAAAGATCAATTAAAGTCCGAGTGCAACAGAAAAAACGAAGCCAACACTGGCCTAAGTCTGGCCCCAGGCTAACTTACGAGCTGACTAAGTAATTCCAATTCGGCAGGTTATGGAATAACTGCTTCTTTCGATGGACGCAAGTGAAGTTTCTCAGGTTTCTAACATAGTCAAGATTGCTTCGCAGGAAGAATTCCAGACGCTTTCCGCCTACTGAATGAGAACCCAGAGTTATTCTGCCCGAAACTGGCAAGGGCCTGCGGCGTTTCGGTTGGCACGGCTCACCGATGGAAGAAAGAATTCAAATCGAACGCAATCGTCCCCTGTTTGAATGAACTTTGAATGATTCCGTGTTCCATAAAGTGCACCTTATTTGGAAAGTTCGAAGACCAGGTAAGCGAGGCATATCACGATGACCGTGCAGCCTGCTACGACTGCCTGTTCCTCAAAAATTTTCTCATCGGTATTTTTACTGGCGAAGCAGCTCGAAAGTCCGACCGCTGGGCCGACGATAAAAATGAGCGCGATGTAACCAATGAGGCTGTTTCCCAGAAGCGCAAATGCCGTTGGCGGGAAGACGCCCTCAGCCCTTACGTAGTTTGTGATGCCTAGCACAGCCCCTGTCAGCGTGTAGATAAGAATGTTACGGATTTCCATTAGCTGGCGAGTGTCTCCATCAGGTTTTTGATTGCCGCGTAGTCGCTCACGCGAATCCGATACTTGTCGATCTTGCGAAGGGACTCCGTCTCCTCATCGTAATACTTGTCACCATCGAAGAGGCTGGGGTCGTCCTCCATGCGGCGGTCGAATACGACCACATAGGCATTTTCATAGAATAACTCATGGTTGTCGTCGTAAGACCCGCCGGGATCATCGTGGATTTGGAGATCGAAACGGATCACCAACCGAAACATCACGTTGCTATCAAACCATCGGAACTCCCGAAGGTAATAGCGCCATCGGGAAAATTGGACTCCATCCGAATCCTGTTCATGGCATTTGAAGCCTTCTTTACGGAGAAAGCCATCAAGCTTGGTTGCATCTTCTGGTAGGCCTTTTAGCATCATTCGCCGCCTTCTATTCCGCGTCCAATGACGCGGTGGGTTTCTTTTTCGATTAGGATGTAAGGACTGTCGCCGCCGAGGTGTGTCGGCTGGCTCTGCTTGAGGCTGAAGTAAACACGCCAGCAGTTTTTTACCGCTACATCGCCGTAGTCTGTAGGGCAGTCGGCATTATCTCTGACATCATAGGCCTCAATCTCTGATCCAAGATACTGCAGGGCCGCGGCAACCGCTCGCTGCGCATCGGTAGCAAAAAATGCCGCTTCCAGCACCTCGCACACCCATCCGTGCAGCTGCGGCTCTTTGCTGCCGCGCGATCCGGCCACATTGAGGGTTTGAATGCGGTGCCGTTCAACGAATCTGCGCAGTGCCTCAACCGGATCTTCGTCCATTTCCGGGTAGAGATGCACCCAGGGCCGGGTGTGCTTGCGGGCGAAGTCTATTGTCCGCTTGGAACCACCCGTTAACGCAGACTTCATCGTGAAAATGACGGTGCCATCGGCATCCCGGGCATTCCACTCGGTGCGCTGGAGGTAGTTTTTTGTCGTGGACTCGGCGAGCACGTATGCCGAATGGATTGGGCCGTCTTCGGCCAGGCGTCCCTTGGGGCACCACCCGCCATGCGGGAAGTCATACTCGAGGGCCACATCGAGCGCAGCGCGATCGGCACCAGTCTGGCCACCACTGACGATCTTTGAAATCACTCGATGCCTCCTTCCAAATTTGGTTCGCTAGAATACCGATCAATCTCAATTGAACCATTTCTTGAAGCCTCTCGCGGGGAAACCGAGACGAAGTTCGAATCGTTGAGAAAACTTTCGCCGTCCCAGCGGTAGGCGACCAAATCGCCACCTTTGCCGCAGCCGTAATCCAGGCAGGCGAGGTTGGGCAGGATTGGGGCGGGTTTTTCTTCGAGTATCGCGTAATGCCCGAAGAACATGATCGGGTCCTCGGGGGCGACGCTGTTCGAGCTGGGCGGATTCTCGATCAGCATATCTGGCAGTCCGGGATCGTGCCCCGGATAGAGCGCCCTTCGGTAGGAGAGACCCTCCAGTGGCTCCCACCATTTATAGCGGATTTCCTCGCATTTTTTGCCGCCATGAGCCATAAAAACAACTCCTTCGGGCAATTCCAGCTCAGGACCATTCAGCAGTGGCCGGAGCAACTGGTTTTCCTTTGAGCCTTTCCGGCTGTATTTGACGAGATCGTCAAAATTTCGCAGGTCAATGCCTTCGAGAGCTTGAATGTTTTCTGCCGCCCAGCAGGCGTGAACGACACGAAAAACGCCGAAGTCGAGCCAAAGGGGCAAGCCAGCCATCCAGTCGAGCCACGCCTTCCATTCGTTGGGCTGCGGTCGTGCGATCTGCTCCAGCGAAGCGATGTGCTGTTTTTTAATACCGGGGCCATGGGCGCGCAAATATTGGCCGTCCTTGTCCTGGTGATGATACCACAGGGCGTTGACCTCGTGATTGCCCAGAATGCCCTGAGCCTCGCCCGCGTCGATCATAGCGCGAACAATCTGAAGCACACGGCGGATTTCCGGACCCCGGTCGATGTAATCCCCGAGAAAAACGACCTTGCGGCCTTCGGGGTGACGGAAGCAGCCTTCTTCTTCGCTGTAACCCAGCTTATGTAGCAGCGCCTCGAGCTCGGCCGCATGACCATGGATGTCGCCTATGATGTCATAGGCCTGACTTACTTTTTTATCTTGGTTCACAATAAAGTATTCGCAGCGAGGTTGCTATCATCAACGTGTATTTTTGAACTTTCTGCGTTGAGGATTATGGAATGGTGAGATAGGAATATGTTCCTATAAACAACTTGGTCAATCCCCGCTACACTGCAGGGATTGAAAACGGAACTCGCATTTGGATTGGCACTGAAAGAACTGCGCTTGGAGCAAGGGCTGTCGCAGGTCGCATTGGCGGAAGCATGTCGCTGTGATGTATCCTCGATTTCGAAGCTGGAACGCGGCCTGACCCAGCCCTCGTTGCATTTCATGCTCTCGATTGCACACGGCCTCGAGGTTGAGGCCGAGGAGTTGCTGAAGCGCACCCTGGCCAACAACCCGGAAGTCATCCCGGCGATGTGATTTTTGCGGTAGGGTGTCGCGATAATCTGAGATTTTGAGTCGCGCATCTTAGGAGATTCTGGAAATTGCATTTTTGAGCCCCTGCACGGATTGTTCACGTTGATCTTTGAGGCGGCTCTGCAAGGCATCGTAGATGGTTGGGTTATCTGACCTGCGCTCTTCGATAATGAAGGCTAATGGACCCTGTGGCACGACGCCGACGAAGTGCATTTCCTCTGCGCTGAATGACCGAAGATTTCCGGGATCCAGTTCGTCGAAAGGCGCTTCTGGGTCAAAGGTGGCGAGTAGCGCAGGCCAATAGGCCTTCATCAGTATCTTACGAACCTTGGGCACCGCAGTCATAGCAGGGAGGGCTTTCCACAGTAAGCGCAGCTCGGGATCATACCACAGCTTGCGATGATAAAGGATTCCGCCTTCTTCCAGACTCATACTCAACGCCAGAAGTGATGGGACATACTCCTGCAACCCGGCGAAGATACAGGCGGCTTGGTAGTAATAGCCGCCTCGATCCCAGACTGCTGGCTCGTAGGCATCTAATAGCTGACCAGCACGTTCGTATTCCTCCCGGTAAGAGTGAACTAAAACCGCGTAGTGCAGCACTTTTTCATGATTCGGGAAAATCCGCAGCAGCCATAAGACGCGATTCAAGGCAAGATCGTAGTTACGGGAAAAGGAAAGCACTTGCGATAAAAAGCAATGCGCGCGAATAAACACATCCTCATCGCTCGGCTTCAGTTGGTTAAACAGTGTCATGCCCTCATCGACTCGTCCTTCAAAATGGGCTTGGCAGCCCAGGGCGTAGATTTGTTCCTTCGTGAGGCCTTCGCCCGGGTATAACAATTTTTGATTCTCTAATCCCACATTCCTGAACTCGGATGATCGATTTTAAGTAATTTATTGAGTCAATTTTTGTTTTTAAGGATGGTTTGTACGGGAGTG
>Ga0100380_10004654_pt1 | contig 14319 bp, 14 predicted proteins | sample CryGeymeta201504_FD_80417 | JGI IMG/M metagenome (GOLD analysis project Ga0100380, IMG submission 80417) | Groundwater microbial communities from Crystal Geyser aquifers in Utah, USA - Crystal Geyser metaG 2015-04 | ecosystem: Environmental > Aquatic > Deep subsurface > Groundwater | place... | reverse complement strand
TATCCGATTTCTCCCGATGTGTTCCTGTTTCTGAGTGGGAGACGGGATGGGGCATTTCGGGTCATTCCGGTGACGTCGGCTTCGGGTCTCCTTGTCTCACGTTCCCTTCGGCTGGCTCTGATCATCTTCGTCATTCCGTCTGCACTCGAAATATCCACCATTATTATGGGTACGATTTTTCAATTCCTCCAGTGTGAGACTACTAGAGACTACTGGTCTACTACTAGTAGTAGTAGCTAGTAGACTCCCCCTCCTCCCAGGTAGAGTAAATAATCTGCTGCTGTATCCTGTAGGTGCGATACTTATTTGTTATTTGAATCTTCTCAGAATAATCACTACTACTCGGAATAATTATTATTACTGAACAGAGGAGCCCATGACGAAATCAGACACTAGTATCACAAGATAACCACACACTACAAACTACAACTACTATACACTGCAAGCGAACCGGGCAGTCCAGTCTGTAGCCATGACGGACAGCTCTGCCTCTCGAGATAAGACATTGGTCCTCGAAAATGTGGTGGCAGGGTACGTACTTATTACCAGTGTGAAACCTTACCAGGTAGTACGTCTATGATATTATGAAATATTGTAGTGGCACTTTCTTGTTTTTTTTGCCTTTTTAGTTGGTATTCAGCTGCATGGCTGCGTTCTTTTTTGTGTGGTTTGTTTTACTTTGTGCGCCCCAGTAGTACTGCGTGCTGCATCAGCTGTTGCTGGCAGTTGCTGCTTGAAATTTTGAAATCCATTCGTCTGCTCTACTTCATGTACTTATAAGTGCATTTTAATACACCCCTACCCCCAAGAATACTATACATACACTCACGAAAACTTTGTTCACTGCGTGCATGTTGCATGTAATACCAGACTTGCATCGGGTGTTACAGGTACCATAATAGGCTATCCTCTGGACCTCATCAAAACGAGGCTGCAAGTATCCACCGCCAGTGATCCCAAACAAGCGAGCGTCTTTCGCATGACAGCCAGTATTTGGAGGACAGAAGGTTTACGTGGATTCTTCAAGGGACTCATGACACCATTAGTTTCACTGTCGTTCATTAGTGCCATTACATTTCCGTGTTATACGTGGTTTCGCGACAAGGCGGGAGCTCAGAAGGGTTGGGATATCCGGAATGCAGTAGCTGCTTTTGCTTGTGCTCCAGTGACGTTCCCTATTACCACGCTCGAAGGTTTGGTCCGGGTAGGTTCTTGCGAGTCGACAATTGCAACAGTGAATGGAATTATTTTCTGACCAGTGCAACCTCATCGTCAAATCCAATTCAAACCAATAATTTACCAACTACCCTCTAAACCGAACCACAATCAGACACAAATGCAAGTTGACAATATAAAAAATAAACAATACGAGGGATCCTGGCATTGTCTTTCGACACTCTACCGTAATCACGGAGCTAGCACACTATTGACGGGTACATCTGCCACCATTATAAGAGATGCTTTCTATTTGTCGGCGTATTTTTATGTTTACGAAGGCATGAAGGCAACTTTGACTGGACGTGGTTTTCACAATGACAACTTTTTTACAGTGAGACCAGAATTTGCTGTGCCAATAGCAGGTGGATGCTCGGGCGCTTCAGCCTGGTTGGTGAGCATTCCCTTCGACTGTGTTCGAGCTGGTGTGCAGAGTCAAAACTTGGACTTGACAAAGCAACAAAGAAAATCAGGACAGCAAGTCCTTGCCGAACTGTTGCAAACTCGCGGAATAAGGGCGCTGTACAGGGGTGTCACACCAACTGTCATGCGAGCCTTTATAGTCAGTGCCTCGCGCTTTAGTGCTTATGAAGTTGCTTTGGGGATGATGCAACCAGCGCATCACTTCCAAAGCTGAGGGTTCTCACGATGGTTCTTTCACGGCAGTCGACAATTATACTCCTCCTTCCGTAATACAGGAAGGAATGCCTTTCAAAGACACCCAACTTGGATCACTGTTCAAGTAATTTCGCACCATATAATCTGCAAGTTCATCGAGCCCAATTTTTTCATCGTAGCTCTTCCCCATATCATCAAACATATTCTGAAAGATGTCGATATTGACATCAAAAGGACAGGCCGTAGAGAAGGATTCGCTCAGTTCATCCAAGTCAAAACTGCCACTTTCATCGAAATCGATAAAGTGGAACGCATCCTTTAACCGCTGACTAAAGGACTCTGCACTAAAGCTGGTCTTGACGACATAGTCAAAAAGGTTGTCAATGGTGACAGTACCATCACGATCGGCATCGATCTCGTTAAATAGCTCCATCAGTACCTCATTATTTGACGGGTCATTGTTGAAGCCAGATTCATCCGCCGCATCCATTGCATGCCCTGCTAGAAAATCCAAATCAAAAATGGTTTGTAAGGACTGTACTCGGTCCGCAAATAAAGGTTGTTGTTGGAGCCAGCTCTTGATGTAGACGGATGTAAAATCTGCCAGCGTCAAAATTGGCTTTGCTAATTTCGAAATCTTTTCTCGTTGCGCGCCCGTGAGTGGCTGAAGCACAGACTGAGACTCGAGAAAGCGAAGGATGGGAACAACGGCTTCCGCTTCATTGTCGTGGAGTTTTGTAAGACCGTAACTTAATTCTTGAGAATCGCACAGCCCATCATTGTTGCTATCAAAATATTCAAAGGCCATGCGAATTTCGTCCAACCTGAGCGGAAATTCGGGTTGCATATTCATCCATGTTTCTTCTTGTTGTACTTTCATATCTAGTTGATGACAAATTGTGTGGACCCAAGATGCAGCGTATCCCTGTAGTGCACTAGCATAGTCCCGAAAGCCAATTCGAAAGGCGATGGGTAGGTGATCCGACGCATATTTTTCATTGGGAATGGGCTGATCCTGGCTTATTTTTGCTTGATTTAAATCCAGCAATGTCTCTTGGACCTCTAGAAGGTTGCATTGGTACAAAATATAGTCAATGCACATTTGTCGACAACTCGTAACGGAAGTATATGGCGTTTTGGGAGCTTTGGATGTAAAGACAAAGGGATGACAGGTTTCTTTGGCTAGTCCGCATTTGATCCTGGCAATTGTGGCAATATGCCGAAGATTAGTTTCATTCATATCCCCCGCCAACATGGCTGGGACGCTCTTTTCGTTTTTATTGTTGTCGTCGTTCAAGGCATTGTGGTCCAGGGCGAACTTGGTGAGTCCGTACATGAGCTGTGCTATTTGTCGAGCACGGTCTTTTGTACGGTGAGGATCTTCAGGATTCCGTGCCAGATGTGTAGAAATAAAAATGAGACGCCTTCCACTCGTTCGATGTCGTAGCAACGTCAATAAACCGACCCGATCTCCGCAATTTGGATGAGTATCCTTGGAATCCTTGGTGTGACTACCAGTACTACTACTCAAAAATTCTATTCCTCGAAAAGCTTCCAAGGCAAAAATACTTTTGCGATAAAAAATGGCACACCCGTCCGGACACGCTGGTCTTTGTTTGTACACTGCCCCGTATCCCCGTTGCTCCATCTCAAGCTTCCAAAAATCTTCGTAATGATCGCACTCAACAAGCGACAGCAGATCGGCGTTAAGATCGTCTATTGTCGCTAGCAATTTGGGTTTGCGGATTTCCCAAGCAAAGTATCGATCGTGAATTTCCTCCACCTGTTCTTGTTCTTGATCAGAGAAAATACCTTCCACGTATTTGGGCCATCCCAAGTTCAGAAATTTTTTATTATTTATTGGATCCCTCTCGTAAAATTTCTCCATAATTTGTTGCCTTCGTTCGGCTGACACATCCAAACCGTGCAAAAACCATGGTTGTCGGTTATCTCCAAGGTATCCCGCGAGAACGTTAAACTGTGCCACAACAAAAGGAGCAATCACCGAGGCAAAGAGGAGCATATCAAGAAATAATAATAATAATAATTGTGCTGTTGTGAGGAAAGTTAAAAGCAGAGATGTTGGTCGGGTGTGGAACTATAAAAAAATGAATGAGACTCATAGTTGTACTACTGTAGCAACCCTATCATACTACAGTAGCTACTAAGAACAAACAGATGTTACTTTTAAAGCCAAATGTGCGACTAGAGGTTTTATTTTATTGCTGTCCTTAATGATGAGAACTCGAATGCTGAGTGAAAAGACGGCTTGTGCTTAGATGACCGGTTCGTTTTCTACGAGTAGATCCTGGCTGGCTTTATGACTGGTTGGCCAGAATCTACCATACTAGTAGAAAACAGTCTACTAAAGTAGCTGGTAATAATAAATATCAGGCACTTTTATCTCGATATCAGGCACTTTTATCTCGCGAACTCTATTTTTCCCGCACAGAATCAACGTCCATTACTCTTCATTATTATTGTATCTTTTGATTCTACCCGCATTGCGTCAAAATGATGTCCTTTCGCTTCCTTGCCCTTACCTTGACACTCTGCCTTGCCTCGGCTGCACTTCCCGTGATGGAATTCACGGCCAATTTGTTGCTTCACTACAAGGAGGGAGCAGCGGCCGCTGCCAAGTACGATGAAGCTGCCTGTACGTCTGGAGGATGTGACAATGTCACTCATGCTCTATTGCAGCCTTGGCAAGAATGGGCCATGGAGTCTATGGGCCACTCCGCAGAAGACTACACTTGCGACAAATTTGATAACTACGCCGATTGTCCGTATTACCCTGCCTTTGAGGGAGACCAGGTCTTGCGATACTGCTCCCGATGCGAGTTTAAGAACCCAGCTTACGATGGAATCACCGATGTTTCCGAGCTGATCAACACGACCATTCTCAAGTGGACGCAAACGCACACGATTGACGGAGTTCGACGTGTGCTCCACCCCACCGATGAGACCAATAACGGATGCCCCTGCCTGGGATTGAAGTACAAGTACATGGTGGACTACTACGTTTCGGAACTAGGTCAGAGACGTCGTGAACGCAAGTTTATGCGTATCTAAGTGGATGACCGTCAAAAGTGATAAATAGAATCGAGTCTCTGAGTAGGAGGAGGTTGGAATGATGCGACAAGCTGTTTTTGGATCGATATCTTCACTATCCGGAAGAGGCGACAAGGAAGTGTATGCCTTTTTGGCAGATTCAAATATACACATAAACTAAGGATGCATGTACGATGAACTTAGGATCTGTATGTTAGCCTACAAGAAGTAAAAGGCGTTTTTAGACCTGCTACCTATATATCAACCTATTCTTTCTACCCTTCTGCTGGCTACTAGCTACTACTCGGAGTACTACTTACTACAAGTAGCTAGTAGGAAATCTTTTGATTCCTCCTAAGCGTAACCGCATAGACACCCTCTGCCGTATCAAGGCCATCAACTGGTTTGGTCGCCACCTACTGTAGACTAGTTAATAACAATACGACCTACGTATCTTAACACAAAAATAATAATGCTGTTGATACAGATAGATAATATATTTGTTACTCTATTTTACGACTAGTAGAATTAGACGCCGTCCAGGATATTCCTTGAAGATAGTACTGCATCCGACCAGTGGCTTTTGAAGAGTCATTTGAGCATTCTCTAAAGCTTTTGCAGCGTATTACACGAGCAAGCAAGGCTACTACTAAAACTTGAGAACACCAAAATTCCAACGATTTTCACTCGGTCAACTTTCATCTTTCATCAGCGGTTTTGATAATTAATTGTACTTTTCATCAGCAACTTGCAACTACTGTAACTACTACATTATTCAAGATGAAGACTTCTTTGTTAGCCTTACTCGTTGTCAGCCAAACCGCTTCCGTGTTGGGAGGTGCTTGTCAGCGCATGAAGTTTACCTTTAACTTGAAGCCCAAGTTTGTTCCTGGCACGCAGCTCGTCTGTGGAGACCTGGAGAGTGACGTGATCGAAAGCTTCATCCAGGAGAAGGCGATTGCCCAGATGGAGAACTTTGGATACGAGAATGTTCACGCCGCCCAGATCAAAAAGGGAAGTTCCTGTCCGCAGCACGAGTGCACCATCCAGCCTGGAGATGCCTGTGTGCCATACTGCCTGGACATTACCTTCTGTGTCTCGGATGAGTTGGAAGCGTCGACTGGAACCAAGATACTCAGCATCAACCATGTAGGAAAAATGCAACAGGCTTTGATCGACGAGATGCGCAAGGAACTTCCCGAGTGCCTTGGAATCCAAAATAAGTTCATGGCCGACATGTACTTTGAGAAGATCTAAACCTAGTCGTTGTAGTTGTTGTGCGAGACGATAGATTGATGATTGACGAATGAATGAACAAGAGAAGGAAACTATAGCGTACCAAAAATTCGCATGATAGAAATGAGAATGTATTGAAGCATTTGCCGACACCAGGGATAGCAAACAAAACCCAAAAGTGCATGTAAACGAATAACGAATATAACAAACAAAAAGTCATAGTGTTCTCATGCTGTCGTAGTTTGCATCAAACGTCCGTGCTTCTCGCGGATCAACGAATTAAGCCATACATTTAGATGAGTCGCACGTAGTGCTGGTGCTGGTGCCCTGAAGACTCTCTGCACCGCATACCGAGAAAAGCTAGCTATTCGCACAGGTAGTCGAGAGCCAAGCCGGCCCGCCATTGTCCAACCTATTTGTGCATTCTCATGTGAGATTTTATGTTGTCCCACTTTCCTACAGCTTGAGATCTACCAGGATGCTGATCGGAAGGGACGACTGCAGGTGCTGCTACGATGAAAGAGATCTTTTGAATTGGCTTGAGAACTTCAAAAAAAGCAACACGCAAAAGTGAGACACGCGGCAACCCCACAACAAGGTTGAGGAGACTCCAGCCTCCAGCAAGCTGCATGAAAGATATCTTGCAACCAGAAGTCTCGACAGCTACGCTTTTCTTTTTCCTCTTCTTCTTCGATCTGGATCGAAGAGAACGCCCTCGTGGTTAGACGTCGTGGTTCAATCAAAGATTTGGGAAGCTGACGATGCTGAATCGATCTCCATGAGTGCATGCATTTTTGTTGAGTTTTGGCTTGATCGCTTTCATCATTTTTATCAGTGCTTTGATGGGCAATCAAACAATGTCCTTCAGGGTTCATTTGCATGTGTTTGGACAGGTATGGGAGCGGCCGGGCGCTACACCTCGTTTCTGCTGCTGCGACTATGAGGCAACCTGCCTCTCATCAGCCCGGGACTAGTAGCCCGCTGTCCTGTCTAGCGACTCCATGAGACATTGTGCTTGATGAGCCTTGAAACATGCAGAAGCACAACAGCTACCAAAGAAGAAATAATGCCGGTGCCTAGATACGTCAATGCTTTCACTGGCTTATGCGGAATACTAGCGTACCTATTCGTAGCTTCTTGCTTCTACCTCCTACTAGATTAGTAGTCGTAGCTACAAGTACTTAGTACTGGAGCAGCACACTACTAGCTACACTACGTAGTCTACTACTGGTAGTAGTGTCAAATAGACTACTGTGTTCCCGGAAGAGCTCTTAAGGATCTTCTGTGCTTCCTCAAACTCTTTCGTGGTGAGACATCGAGGACATAAGGAATTCTGGCTGACACATGAACTGCAACTAAAGCGAATTCGAGCGGCGACCATGGCTGGCACAAGAAGCTTTCGTCCTCCTTCGAACAGACCATGCCACATGTAAACGTATAAATCTGTCACGTCGTATTGATCTGGATCTCCTTCAGTACACATATTTCATCCGCAATATTAACTTGTATACCTCTGACATTAATTTTTGTTTGGTAGAGCAGGATAAGAGTAGTCCAAGCGACGAATAGCAGAAGTGTGTGCGTTTGTGTGTGTGTGTGTGTGTTCTATTTTCTACTTTCTATTCGCAGCCACAAGAAAGAAGGAAAATTGGATTGCCATTCTTCCGCGCAAAGAATTCAAACGAAATTGCCTCTTCATCTTCCGTTCAAAACCTGATAGTGGCATTGCTTCGAACCTGACTGACTCTATCCGTTTACTTCGCACGGCAAATAATAATCAAGTAGCGCATCATAAGATCATTGATTTTGTATCACGTCCATTTCCCTCCAACGAAACACGATACAGCAGCAACTAGCAAATCCGAACTCACAACAAAACACAGAAGGTTTAATCATTACATATTTCAACATAGTACCATGGGTGCAACCTGTTCCAAGGACGATGGCATGGCCATTGACGGATCCACTACTAGTCTCAACCAGAACCACAGCAACGATGTGGGTCATGATAATCCGTATCAACAGCAGCAACTACAACTACAACAGCAACAGCAACGATCAGGTTCCTGTTTGGCTCACTTTCTTGGTTGCTCGAGTACTGAGTATTCACACACCATGGATCCACGCAGCATGGGCATGATAGACTCGAGTCGTTCGAGTGCCATTGATCCTGTCATGTATGATCTTTGCAAGCGATCTCTCAAGATGACCTTGCAAGATGAGGCCAAGATGCTGCAGCAACAGGACGGAGAGAATCGGCAAGAAGCAGCTCCCAGTAGCAACCACAGTAGCAGCAACAGCAACAGCAAAAATGCGTCCAACAGCAATACGAATAAACACAGCGAAATTCAAAAACATATTGGTCAATACCATTTGCTCTACAAACATCAATCAAGATCTTCAAGTTTGGTGTCAACACAAGAAGCGAGTGGCAGAGGAGGAGACAAGGATGTATCCGTATCGTCCGCGAGTCTGAATGACAATATTAGCACGGTCCCTACCACCAGTCCATATTCCACCCGTCTCATCGTTCGGCGTCGACCCATGGTGGCGTTGGAAGAGGGTTCCCATGGCACTCACCACTTGTATGCGGTCCGGTACCCTCCCGAAGATGGGATCGAGGGATCGAAAACAATGAATGCGGGTTCTGCCAAAGGAACGTTGAGATTGCAACAAGAACAGTGTCCTGCAACGCGGACCAGTGCTCAGAAGGAAAAGAAGAAAAAGGTGGGTAGTGGATTGGATGTTGCCACCGAACCCGCACCGGAACCGCGCAAACCATCTCCTGCCGCCATGCCTCCCGTGCCCACGGAAGTCTTGACGGATTTCTTTCAACCCCTACGAATGAACATCAGAAATAACAACAACAACAATACTAGCTGCAAGGAGACAACAGCGGCTGCCGATTTGAAGGATACCTCCAATCAGACGAGTATGTATATATTTGGTTTTGTGTATTGTGTTGCGTCTGATTATGTATTTTGACACGTCTGATTGTTTAATTTAATATTTCGCTGACGTATCCAATGGTTGCTGCATTCTTCCCTCAACCTCCCTACCACAGTCCAAGAATGGGTCACAGTATCGGAAGAATATTGCATTTACGTGGTAGATGTTGGCTTGACGCCCCTCCAGTGCGATCGAATTGTGCAAGTCACGGAGCATGTGTGTCGAGGACAGTATGCAGCGTACACTTATGCCAAGCAAACATTGGGATGTCGAGAATTTCCGTTGCTAGCCCAGGCATGTGCACCTCCGGTCCAAGCTGTTGTTCAAGCCATTTTGGGATTACCAGCCAAGGATTTCACTGCATCATCTTCAACAACACGACAAAATAAAGACGCGCCCCCGAAAGACTTGCAGTTGGATGACCGAGAGCCACATTTAGTTAAGTACGATGTTACCAAAAAGGAGCGACAAAAGCTGGATATGCACACCGATAAGTCGGAGTGGACCTTTTTGATTGCTCTGTCGAATGGATGTGGGTTGGATTACGATGGAGGAGGGACATATTTTGAGTGCTTGAATGCCACTGTCCACGTACAACGTGGGCACGCGCTTATTTTCCCAGGCAAGTTGCGACATTGCGGGCAACGTATTACACGAGGATTACGATATTTGTTAGTGGGATTTCTAGTTGACAAGGCGCAGCCAGCCTCGAACACTACCAGCGGTGCAGCTGCCTCCGGCAGCAATGCTGCTATTACTGGTGGAAACAACGTGACAGCATCCGCCAAAGGAAAGGAGGAAGACGACGATGACGCAATCAAGACATCTGGCAACAATATTACCAGCCCGGTATCAGCCAGGACACTGACCTCCTCTAATCTTGACGGGGATACGATCGATACCTGAAGAATTGCGCTTGGGATGGATTGCGTGGAATAGACACAACTGTAAGTTTGATTTTGCAAGAGTCTATTCTTCGGGTTGAGAGCGCCTCTTATCCTGAACGGTCAGTGCAACTCCAGGGTGGCAAAATCATTCTTCAGCCCTATCAAGCGAAGCTTTCTTGAGGTCTTGGAATCTCTCTTGTGTGAAGCAGCTGCGATGACAAAACTCATCAAAACTTTAACTAGAAAAAGTGTTGCATTTACCTGGTAGAAAGATAATCGCGCTGCTTTCTTTGCTCCTCATATTATTACCTCTCTGCCACACACGCACTGTTTTAAAGATTTTCGTTAACTGTCTTATAGAATAGTCCTTGAGCTGTGGATCCATAAAAAGATCAATAAAAAAGTTATGTATTCCCTAAAGGCTCCTTCAGAAGATGCAACGGCAAGTTCATGGATTTGAACATGCATATATTTAATGAATTTTTGCACTCCATTTGACTAACAAAAATGTCCCTGAACTCAAGCCGAAGCTGAATACAAAAACTTAGCAAAAGCAAACACTAAACACTCTATTACTTTTTTTTACAAAATTTTACTTTCAAGCAGTATCGTCTGTAGAAGAAACATTGACAGCTGGGATGCCATCGGGGCGCGGCTCGGCCTCATCCTCAGAAGAACCGAGTGGAATTCCAATATGGAAGACGCTTCCATAACCTGGAGTGCTGGAACAAGAGAGAAACCCTCCCAGTTGGTAACAGAAAGTTACACAAATGAAAAGACCGAGCCCTGTTCCTTGAAAGGCGCGATTGCTTCCCCTACTGGGTTGAGTGTATGGCTTGAGCATTTCGGCAAGCTCATTTGGTTTAATACCACAACCGGAATCAGAAACAGAGGTTAGAGCCCACTTCTGATCGGTCCTCTTTCTAGCATGAGACAGTAGTGCAACTTCTTTCTTGACACCATCGATGGAGTCGTACAAGTCATTTTCGTGCATCGTAAAAACTGTACCCGTATGGGATGACGCGTCTTGGCCCCAGCCGTTCACTGCTTCCATCATGGAACCAACCATGGTAAACTTGACCTTGATTGTGCCACCCTCGGCAAATTTGATACTATTGTTGACAATGTTGGAAATCACCTGGCTGAATTTCTTCACGTCAGTTACAACCTGTAACTCTGCGTGGGCGGGTTCTAGATCAAGGGTCATCGTGATATGTTTGCTTTCCGCCAACGTCATCAGGTTTTCCATGGGTTCGGCCACCAACTCTTTGATCTTCACCGTTGCCAGGGTAAGCAGCTCCTTTTGATTCTTATCCTTAGAAATATCTAAGATATCATTCAACAGATTGATCATGTGGTTGCCTGTGGACAGGGCAGTGTTGATGAGAGCCTGTATCTCTTCATTGGACATTTCCGTAATAGAATCATGCATCAAGTCCAAACATCCTGAAGAAACAAAACAATGGTAATTGCAAAGGATGAGGTGAAAGGAAAAGGTCTGCTACTGCGACACAGCTTCCCAGAGCGTGACCTAGTCGGCAAGCATTTTGTCAGCCTTGATTCAACTGACATACCCATGACTCCGTGAAACGGTCTGTTGTTTCAAAAAAGGTATAAAGGTGAAAATTGATGCTTGATATATCTCTGGACGACACAATACATAAATAACAACGAGGAGAACAAAGCAGCTCTTACGTCCGTAATTCGTGACTCATTTGCGCAAAGAATTGTGAATTGTCTTCCGATCGCTCCATGGCATCAAAGTATTTGACGTTAGCATCTTCAATGTCATGCTTCAGAATCATAGCATTTCTATTGTGGGAATGCTGGCAGATACGATCCATAAACGTGGAAATTACATGAAGATCCCTCTGATTCCAGGACCTTGTCTCTTTCTTGGCCTTGTGCATAAAAGTTTCAAAAGAATTCCTAGGACATAAAATGCCTCCTATACGAAGCTTGGGCTCATCTGGATTTCCAGCCCATCTGACGCAATGGGATTGCTCAGATCGCCCCAGCATCATCTTGACAAGCCCATCTTGAAAGAATACAAGCCCAGACGCGGGGCATTGCTTCTCAGAAATACCTAGAGCTTCGATATCTTCCCGTGTACTACAGCATATCAATTTACGGGCCGGTTGAGATTCAAGTTGTTTCCAAAACGTGACGTCGTCTGGGGCAAGTCTTTTATCTCCCAAAATGACGGTTTCGGGTTCGTCTTTCAGAGGATCTTCAAGTTTACCGACTAAAACGTCAACGTCGAATACTTTCAGCAAGCCCTCGTCTGACATACGAAGGACGCAGAAAGTTTGGCTCAAATAGTGTGAGCTCGGCTTGTTTGTTCAATTCCATACAATGAAGGTTCGCCATACTTACTCAAATTCGACAAATTGTAGGCGACGCTATGGATCTGCTCCCAGCGCATCAAGCTTTTGGAAAGGTCTATGATACGCGAGCTTTCTGCCTTTCGCACTAATGATTCAACCTTTACTGACACCATAGTCATGATGGACTCGCAGACAATACGTTGGTGCAGCGAAGGCTTAAACGCTTCACGATACGCGTGAAATGCAAAGAGACCCCACAACTTTCCATTCACAACAATGGAAATAGATAGCGAAGATATCACACCCATGTTCCTCAAGTAGACTATATGAGACCTGGATACCGCTCGCATTCGACAATGAGATAGATCCAGCCGAGAAAGACCATTGTCAATCAATGGGCTGCACTCTGAGTTTACGTTGTAAATATAGCGAAGTTTATTCATAACAAACAACTTTCTCGCTGTTAGAGGTATATCTGAGGCTGGAAATCGCATGCCCAAGTAAGACGTGTCCAACCAATCCTTTTTGATCTCGTGCACTACTTCACCAGATAAGTCGTCTTTAAACTGGTAGACCATGCCCCGATCGTATTGTTTAAGCAGTTCAAAGACTGTATTACAGGCTGTTCCTAGCATCTTTTCGTCGGCATAGAATTCCATAACCCTCCCAAGAGACACAAGGGTATTGTAAAAGTCCCCAGTGTCCTCAAAATCTTCCACACACTCGACTTCGACTCCAATCAGCGAAAAGTCGTTGGTAGTGGTAGATACGGATATTGCAAAGTTTTCGTTTTGGTACGAGAAGAAGCGAAAGCTTCGCTGTGATCTTCCTTTTTTCATCGTATCGATTGCCTGTACAATGTCCTGCATGAGACTTTTGGGGATGCACCTCTCGATGTTCTTTCCTAAAAGTTGACTGGCATGCATCAACTTTGGATGTACTGTTTCAAAGCCTTTTTTCTTTTCAACATTCGACTTGGATTGGTGACAGCCCTCGAGACTCGCGTCAATCTTTTGGCGCTTATTCATGTTTGGCCCGTCCGTATTCTCCTCGTCACCGTCGTCGTCGTCGTTGTAGTCTTCCGATGTTTCAGTACTGGTAGCATTATCATGATCATCGTTGTCGTCATCGTCATTGTCAGTATTTTCTATTGGGTTTCGAATCCATGGAATATCCATTATTTTGACGTCCAAGGCTAGGACTTCTCCCATCGGATGTGAAAAGAAAAATACATGCCCCACACCATCCTGGATAGTACCAATCAAGTGCAACTGTTCTCGATCACACTCACTTAACTCTTTGTCCGTGATGAGATGACGGTCCTGATTCTCCGTGATCACAACATCTTTATCGGTGTCCATTTCCAATTCCTTGGTCGCCCCCTCGGCTGCAGCTGCAGCTGCACCTGCTGTAGTAGTAGTAGTAGTAGTAGTAGTAGTAGTAGTAGTAGTAGTAGTAGTAGTAGTAGTAGTAGTAGTAGTAGTAGTAGTAGTAGTAGTAGTAGTTGCACTCATGATGAATCAAGTGTACTAGTAAAAGGAGGCAAAACCTTGGAAATAAGGTTGGAAAGAGATCATAGGTCGCGTTACAGCGGATGAAAGAGTTGTAGACTACTAGACTACTACTACTTGCTGACGGGCTGATGATGTTGTGTGCTTTGGACGAGTAAAAGATACCACTCCAGTAAAATAAATAATAATGAAAAGGAACAAAGAAGTTTCACAATAAGAAATAATATGGATTAACTCCGGGTACCACTACTACGCTACTACTACCTACAACTACTAGCTAGCTAGCTAGACTACTCTAGTAGTGCTAGCTAGGAGCTGCAGGAGGATAAACGACGCGCACTTTCTCGAATCAGATTGGGTTATGAGATGGAAACAGGGGTTCAGGAAGAACTAAAAGAGAGCAAAAGCTAAGATTAGGATTCATCTGTTTGCAGGGGGTATTTACCCCCTGCAATTCCAGGGGGTATTTACCCACTGTGCCGAATTTTTTGCTTTTGCACCACCACAACATAATTTTGTTGTTGC
>Ga0100380_10004637_pt1 | contig 14346 bp, 9 predicted proteins | sample CryGeymeta201504_FD_80417 | JGI IMG/M metagenome (GOLD analysis project Ga0100380, IMG submission 80417) | Groundwater microbial communities from Crystal Geyser aquifers in Utah, USA - Crystal Geyser metaG 2015-04 | ecosystem: Environmental > Aquatic > Deep subsurface > Groundwater | place: USA... | reverse complement strand
TCAAAAAGACCCAAACTGCTTGAGCCAACCAGTACACCAAAAATTGGAAGAAGTGGTCCTTGACACCATCAAATCTCGAATCGCCCTTGCGATTGTGAGCACGCCAGGCCAAGAACAGCAGCAGCCAACCACGACTCAGACAAAATATAGTCGTCACGGCAATCAATCGTGGCGAGGCGGTGGTGGACCACCGTTCAATGATTCCCAGCACGGCCAGGCAGAGGAAATTTATGCCACCCAAAATATCGTAAAATACTTCCGTTTGCAGTAGATAGGCCACGACAAAACCACACAGTTGAATGCCCAAGGTTAATGCGGCTGCAAAACCAAATATAGAGATATCCAAAGACATGATACTAGGAACTAGGAACAATATTATTGCGAGAGTAGTGGGAGTATTTTAGATTTTAGCAGTTGGTTGATGGATTTTGTGTCTGCTCTTCAGCTTTCAGATTTAAACTACACGTTGAGCAGAGATACGTAGATTGATTATTGATTATTGATTATGGATGATTTTTTACTCGTCTAATCTACTGGTACTGGTAGAACCGTAGACTCTAGTACCGTACATAATAATGATGATGATCGGGAAAGAATTCTGTCGCCATTTTTTGAAAGTGAGAATGAGTCACTATCACTTTTAAACCCCAACCATAATAAATATTTCCAGTATGGTACTCCGAGTACCATTTTATAGTACCAGTACCTACTGGTAGTAGTAGTAGTAGAAGCTACCTACCCCCTGCTGGTACTAGAGTACCTGGTAGTTTCTATTAGTAGAGTACCGGTAGTAGTCGTGACTGCTCCTACTGCTACTAGGGTGAGTGGTATTGAAAACCTGTGCATCATACCAATAATACCGTAATATTGGTAGAATAGTATGGTACTTGTAGACTCTAGACTAGGGTCTAGCTACAGTTGTCTACTCTATGGTAATTATTATTATTTTGGTTGACTGGCATCCAATTCAGACACATTCCATCATACACGCTACCAGGTATCTTCAATACGACCTTGTAAAAACTTGCAATTGTCCGAATTTTTTATTAAAGCCACATTATGCACTACTAAGAGCATCCACTAAGTAATAGAATAGTTTATTGACGTTCACGCATCGAGCCTTGCTTCTTTTTTCATCTTCTTTTCAACTGAAATTAGAAAGTACATCCAGCAGCTGTATTGTGAGGTCGCAGTTCCCTTCGTGAACAGTCACAAGTTAGACGTCCTACGGGATTCGAATATTCAAATACTCGATCGACCATCTCTGTTACCAGGTAGGACAATAATGCGATGGAATTTTATGTACGGTACATGGTAATCGATATTTTTGTGTGTCTTCAACAGACAACGGAATAAATAAGTGCACGGGGAAGTCTCTGCGAACTTTCTACGTACTACCACTGGTAACGTATGGTACGGTACCTGGTAGTAGTACTCCTACTAATATTACTACTACTGGTAATTATCTACACCATGCCACTACTTAGTACCTGGTACTAGTACTGGTAGCTTAGTGTAGTACTATTGGTAACAGGGGGCAGGAGGTAGTCTACTACCAGGTACGGTAGTACTTATACTCGAGCATCGGCTCAGGTTACTGGGGAGACTACTATGCTTCTCAATCATTTAATTAACAAAATCTTTGACTTTGCCCTCATCATCATACGTAGGTGACTTCTTTCCTCAAATACTATTCGTTGTCTACCAGTACTCTACAGTACTTGCCTTCTAAAAAAAAATTCGTCGCATTAATTCCACTGACACGTAATAAGAGAATCGCCGGCAATGGCAATGGACCGGATGCGACAGCATCAAGCAATAGACACCTCATTGAATGTACCTGGTGGTGCTGGTGCTTGTCGTTTTCCGGGAAAACTGCATCGCATGCTTACCGACGTTGACAATAATCTCGGTGATGGCCTCCAGGACTGTGTTTCCTGGCTTCCGCACGGCAGAGCGTTTATTGTCAAGAATACGGATGTTTTTGCGGCCAAGGTTATTCCCAAGTGAGTTTCACGTGCATGAAGTTGTTTACCTTGTCTCTTCCTGCTATAGTAATCTTCCACAGCGATCATGAATTTCTAGGGATGTTTAATGTTTATGAACAAGGCCCGTCTAACACCACCTGCCTGCGCTGTTCAGGTACTTTTACCAGTTAAAGTACACATCCTTCCAGCGCCACTTGAACCTGTTTGGCTTTCGCAAAGTCCAGAAGAACGGACCTGATAAGGGTGCGTATTACCACGAATTCTTTCTTCGTGGAGTACCGCAGCTAGCCGAAAAAATACGGCGCAGAAAACCCAGAGGCAAAGAAAAATCCAAACAGCAAGGACTTGAGTCGGAGCCGCGCCTCTATGCTCTGCCGCCGATGCCAAAGACGTGTACCTCTAGCCCTTCTTCTCAGTTTCATCCTCAAGTTACCGGTGGGTCTTCGCCTCAGCGGCAGCAAACGCAGCAGTCTTTGCAAGATAACGCACACATTCAAAAGCTGGTGTCGAAGAAATCAGTCCAGAACGAGCCCATGAATTTCAAGCTTGATCCAGCTTCTTTTCTAGCGGGATTATCCGATTTCAACCATGGCAATGCATATCAACTTCAGAATAATTGTCCTTCTTCTTCGCAAGGTAATGCAACAGTTTACTCGTTTGACTAGTGGAACAAACGCGCTACAAGCTCAACTTCTCTCTCATTTCTATTGCCCTCCTCACATTACAAGTTCAGAAGTCTCCATGAACATTTCCAGAAGTCTTACAGTGAACAGAAAACATTACAAGAAAGGCAACACATCATTGATGGAGCGAAATACTAGGGAGCAGTTGTTACAGCGACCAGATCGGCGTCAGTCCACGCCGAGCGGCCTGCCACCATCTGATGAAATCAAGGTGATACAACAAGAAGGAAAATTTCTTGAACTTACTGCCACGACAACGGCGGCGGCGCCTCTGCCTCTCCAAGCGGCTATGCACCTACCAGCGGCCACTTCGACACCGTCGTTTTCTTCGCCATTTCCAGAGGACATGGAACCAACACCAATTGGTCCTCTGGGAGCCTGTGTCGTTGATGAAACTCGAGGTTTCACGCAGTCCATTGGCAGTTCCCAGAGGACTTTGGATGCGCTTCAATTTCAAGAAATATTCACAAGTCATGACCATCAAGTCGACGATGGTGGTGATGGCTTTTCAATTAAAAACAAAGACGACATTTTGGGAGAGCTCTTGGATCCAGATGGGTTTATTGGTAGCTAGGCTCGATCTGCAAGATTGCCCTAAAGCTTGCCACTCATATCAGCTGACAGCTATCGCGATGTACAATAGTAATTGAATTTCAAATTAAAGCATTAACTTTCTTAGCAAGAACTGTATTCCGCATTGGTGGATAGCTAATTGCCCCCATTGGGTTTTGACCGTCGGCCTTGATTGTCTCGTTCTTGTTCTCGTCGCTCCTGTTCGAGTCGTAACATATCTTGTCGTAGAAGTTCTTGTTGCAATAGCAAAATCACGTGACCCCGATTGTTTCGATGCTGCTGCTGCTGCTGCTGCAAGTACATTTGCAAGATTATATCAACGTTTCTTGGTGAAGCATTGGCTGCTGCTGCCGTGCTAGATAATTGAGAGTGATGTTGCAAAATAGGATGCTGGTGTTGGTATCTACTTGATAGGCTTTGATTATCCGCAAAGAAGGAGGACAATTGGTTTCCAGTCAGCAAACTGCTGTTTGGAGCGTTCGCACCGGACAGCACAGACGAAAGCTCACTTGCACGCTGTTGCTGTTGCTGCCGTTGTGCCAAGATTGCGGCCACCGAGTATGGATCTTGATTTTCTGTTGTGTTAGATGAGCCTGTTCCTCTAAGTAATCTATCAGGGGCTGTCCGCTGTGTCAACAAATGATTCCTTATGGATCTCAAAAATAGTTGACTCTCGAAATCCGGTTGTAATTCATTGCTAGAAAGAAGCAGCAGCTGCTGCTGCTGCTGCTGCCGAGGTGGTGGTTGTTGTTGTTCCTGTGAACTTGACATGATGCTAGCTGATGGTAAGACAGAGGCCTGGCGTGCAGCAGCAATAGGCCATGGAGCTGGAGCTGGTCCTGAAGGAGTAGACACTTCCTTAGATTTAGCTGCGCCGCTGGCCCTCGCAGCTGCGTTCGATGCAGGAGTACTCGCTGAAGGAGCATTTTTCTGTTTGCTGCCACTTATTTCTTTTGCAAGTTCCGGCCGACTTCTATTGAATTTGGGATGCTCGAATGCGAGTGTGCCATTGGGTGCGTCTTGATTGTTGACTCGTTTGAAGCCCCTGAAATCAAGGAGACAAGAGAAAACACGAACGCCGTAAGCATCAGAGTGAGAAGACATATTGTTAGAAAGACCCGCACACGCAAACACTTTAGATACTGTACCATCTGGCAAGTTTTCTGGTGAAGCTTTCAAATTTTGATCCCTGGAAGTTCTTGGCAAGGATGGTTTTGGTGAAATTTTGAGAATGGATGCAAAAGGCATTTCCACCGGGCAGCCACCACAGAGCTTCCCTGTCCGCCTCATCCAGGATGAGCTCCATAAGCCGCTGTGGAAAGGTAACGCCTTCCTCTTCTGGAATGGGCACACTGCCCTCCCTTAGCAGAGCTATTGCGTTGTCCCGCGGTGCAGCCTCTTCTGCTATTTTGCTCTCTGATATTCCCGTGCGCCTCCTCCTTGAATTAGGCGCACCCCCAAAATCGTCTAGTGTGTCTTTTCGTTTCTTACTCATCCTTAAACCATTGAAAGCTGGAAGAAGAGAAGAAAACGCTGCTGGGGCAGTACCAGTATCGAATAGTTGTTTGAGAGGGTGAGAGCTTGTGTTTTGGAAATGCCCAACTTTGTTTACGACTCGGATGAACGTTCACGCCTCGCAACCACAAAGCATTAGAGCGATGACAATACCAGGACGAGTACTGTTCTACTATTCCAGACAAATTCTGAAATTCCTCTACATTGGTACCTGGTACCAGGTACCTTGGTACCTTACTAGGTACCAGGTACTAGGTACCTGGTAGCAGTACCTGGTACTGTACCTGTTACTATGGTACTGTTACTACTAGTACAAATCTATTCTTGTAATAAAATTCTGAAACTTTCTTCTTAATAAAGGTGCACAAGAGTAAGAAACCATAGTACAGTAATGCGAAAAAAAGAAATATTCACAGTTTGGAAATACAGAATGAAAAGAAGAGTCGCATCATGCATCCAGACCACTGCAATTGAGAATATGTCTACAATGATTTCTCCTTACTATCGGCCACTTGGAATGCTCCGTTTGCTCCTCTAGTTTTACTAGTCTCGCCTTATGTAGAAAAGCCTAAATAAGATTTGGTTTCCGCAACAGTTGGGCTTCCGCCATTTGAAGGAAGTCGACTACCATTGTACTACAGTACAGATATCCTTATACCAGGTACCTGGTACTACTGGTAGCACCACCTGGTAGCTGGTAGTACTACCTGGCAGGTACTACTTCTAGCTAGCTACTGTACAAGCTAGAGTAGTAGATTGCTGTGGTCGACTACCACTAGTAGTACTCCTCCTAGCTAGTAGGCCCGTACTGTACCAGGTACTATGTAATACTGACTGAGGTAGTAGCACTACTAGTAGGACTAGTACTACAAGAGTAGTAATATTAGTAGCAGTCGACTGATCATTTCTACCACTCCTACTACTATCAATAGTAAAGGCAACTCGTCCATAATGTCGACAATATCATACCATACTGTCTAATCTACTACCGTACTACTAGACTTAGTAGTATGACCATAGCTACTAGCTACTAGACTAGAATAGTACCTGGTACCTGGTACAATTTTTAATCTTCCGTGGTCTCGTTTTTGCCATCTTTATTGTCATAAAGCCATGTCGCCTGGGAAGGTTGCTTCCTAAGTCTAAATGGTACCGGTACCAGTAATATACTGCTGGAAAAGATCGCTGACGGTTTGTTGCCGAACTTAGTCTCAGGTGGCGACATGTATGGTGAATTTGACTGGTCGTTCAGTGAATCTATTACCTTGTAGTCTACTAGAATACCCAGTACCACGACCAGTACCCGTAGTAGTACCGGTACCTGGTACTTTGGTATTCAATCCTGGTATTGGCGACTGTGTTGCATGGCCGCTAAAAAATCACAAATATGCTTGCTGTTCAAAAAGATTTATTAGATTAATAGTACTAGTATAGTACTCCTGCCTACGTATGTTCAGGTACTTCTGGTATTCATAATGGTATTACTAGTACTAGTGTGCCACAACTCTAGAACCGTGAAAGGGGGATTAGACTATCACATCTAAAATAGTAGGGGGGCCGGGGGGGGGGATTTCATATTGGTACCTGGTACGGTCATCGAGATTGCCGGAAGTGCCGTGTGCAGCCGTTCAGCAATTATTGTGTTGGACTCCGAAGAAAAGAAGGGTGTACCTGGTACCGTACTGCTGTGAAATTATTGTTACCAGGTACTCCGTATTTTAGTACGGTACGGTATGGTATACCAGGTACTACGTACCTGGTACCGTACTACGTAGTACTACAGTAGGTTTTCTACTAGTATTGCCAGCAGTAAAATGGATAAACTAACTCATCATTAAGGTTTTTTAGCGTATTCGAAAAGCGCCTGAGAAAGTAGGGTTAGAGATCACTCATGTTGAACTTCGGTCAACTTTCTTCCACGCGTAAATTTATAAACTTTTACCTATTCTTACCGTAGCAACGCTGAATGAGAATGGACGATCCAAAACATCAAGCATCAACCATCAAGCATGGCTGTTGCGTGTTGCGTAGTACCGGCAACTTTGAATTAAAAAAGACGAGACGAACCAACAGAGCAGATTATCATTATTACTGTATTATTTAATCTTACATCTGTGGTGTATGTATTGAATACAGTACAGTTGTAATATTCAATTCTATATTCTATCAATCATGCCCTACAAAATAATAATAACCTTTGTCGGTATTTTGGCTCTGTCTGGAAATGCTGCTGCCTTTCAATCTCAGGTTTCTCCGTCTGTAGCAAAACCTGATGCCAGGAGTAGCCTGTCGCAAACTTCAACGCAATTGAATGCTGTGTTGCCGCCCATGATTATTGGTCCTGCGCTGAAGAAGATGAGGGAAAAACAAGCCAAGAAAAAAATGCCCATGGTCAGTCGGGATGAAGCCAAGGGAGAAGCACCCGGTCTTCGCGTGGGTGCCAACGTGTGGAAGTGGCCTCCCATTTGGCCCTACGATCGAGAATTTTTCATGCCCACCGAAGACATTCCTCCCAAACCAAACATGGGACTCAATGAAATGGCATCCATGGTTAGTGGCATTCAGCAACCACCCGAAGCTGCTGCAGCAGCTGCCGCACAAGCTGCCGAGGAACAGGAAACCCTCAATGTCATTGATTACTGGGGCAAACAAAAGGCCGATGTCAGGACAGAAATGGACCAAGAAGCCATTGAAAAAATCAAGAGGTGAGTGAACTTTATCAATGGTGACTCTGTCTCGAGTTTGGACCACAGGAATAAATGGACTGTGGACTGTGGACTCACTCAAAAAATACTACTATATCGCACGCTACGGAAATCACAGTCACTATGCCTTTTATTTGAAAGATGATATGGAAATCTTGGAGCTTGGCGCCGCAGAAAACTCTTATCTGCCAGATAATCTCAAAACCAAACGTCACGTCGGTGTAGGTCTCAACCAAAAACTCATGGATGAAAATCCTGCCCTCACGGAAACTATGATTGTAGATCTCAACAATGTCGTCGAAGGTAGAGACGTCGACGATGATAACTTTAGAAAGTTGGCAGAAAATCCCTTTGACACCGTTATCATGGCCAATACCGTCGAGTTTCTAACATTCCCACGTGAAGTTTTACGATCGGCCTGGTACATGCTCAAACCTGGTGGACAAATGTTCATTGTTTTTTCGGGAAAAGACGCGCCCATGAACAAAAATTTTGAACGAGCATCCACCAAAATCTGGAGAGACTACAACGATGATCAACACATGTGGATCTGTGGGTCTATTTTTGAATTTAGCGCCGGCGAAGGATGGGAAAGCCTACGGGGATTCGACATCAGTCCCGATTCTGCGAGAGATATCACGACCGATGAAAATCCCATTCAAAAGTTATTTGTCAAAGGAAAGAGGAACAACGTTTTTGTGGTACAAGCAAGAAAAGCGATTCAAGACGAATCGCTCAATCTAGATAACCTCGAAAAATCCATTAATTCGAAAACATGGTAGGTTCAGAGAAGTCGTTGTCTTGTGTCTGACTGCTCGCATGTAATAAATTTCTCACTCACTCTACCGCCGTCCTCTTTTTTACCAGGATGATGCCTAAGGTCGAGCCACGCGACAAAAACTTGGTCATTCCTCGCCTCGTTAGATCCATTGAGGAAACTAAAGGAGAAGTACGAGAGGAGGTCGTTCAGGCTGTCGAGACCAATGTTGCTCTGTTGCCCAAAATTTACGAAGTATTGATTAAAATGGACCAATTCTCTTTCACATTTAGCATGCAGGCGCAGCTGGCGTCAGATCTCATTACTAACCCTGACTTTAAAGCCAATGATGAGCAGATGACAGCCTTGAAGCAAGGTGAGTCAAGCTGACTACAGTGTTACAGAGAACACAATAAATGCATCACGCTGTATTCTCACACAGTTGTTTCTTCGTTTGATGCTACAACAGGCCTGGGACTGCGAAAGCCGTCCAAAGACTTTTGGGAACCCATCGGGCAGTACACTTCGGCAATGGAGATTGAAGACAAAATTAATCTCCTCGCTTACATCGTCCCATGCTTTGGGAGCAACGACTCCGCGCAGGAGCAAGCTCTGCGGGACTTTGCTTCTGGTCTCAAGCCTACCATGGCATTGATTCGTAGCAAGTGTCCTGATCTTTCAGAATCTGACATTGAATTGATCAGTACCGAATTTTTGGCGGCTGAAATTCTCAAGCCCCGGGGCACTACGCGAGACAAGTTCGCAAAATGGATCGCTGCCATGGATGAAGATGAGGTAAAGGCCCCACTGGTTGCCAGACAGCAGCTGCGACGCAAGTCTCAAGAGGAAATGGCGGTATATCGAAAAGAACAAGCAGATGCCAAGGCCGAGCTAGAGAAACAGCGAAAGCGATACGAAGAAGTTGTGAAACAGGCACGCGAGGATCGTTCCATGGTAATCAATGGAAGGACAGGCAAATTCGAAGAGTACAAGCCTTAAAACAGGGTAGCTTTAGGTGGCGCTCTAATCTGTCGCGTCATGTCGCAGGCACATTTGGATGACTATCTAGCAAGGCGGAATAAAACTACTTCCTTTCAGGAAAAGCTCTTTACCACGTACTCGGAGTATTTACTGTTTTTAGTAAGCCTCAGGCCAATACTATCCCTCATTCTGTTGACAAAGCGATGCCTGAATGTTCAATTGAATACTTAGCTAGAGTGGTCTGGCTAGTATTAGCAGTTATTATTCCGAGTAAATCTAATCTAGCTACAGTAGCTACTACTCTACCGGTCGTCTAGTCTACTTGCTAGAGTATTACTGTATCTTTTTTCCGCCGAACTCTTTTTCCGATCCATTCTTAACACTCTGCCAAGCGCCAACCTTCCTCTCTCCAACCCATGCATCTGTTCTCGAGTCCATCATCTCGACAGGAATCATCGCTGTAATGCCATGCCGGCGTGATCTTTGCAGAATTCCGAAAAGATACCTTTTTAACATTTTGACGTCATAGTGTCAAGATACTATCAAATCAGATATCTTTCTGCGACAAGATCCAGACGACGGACGAATGAGATTAAAGATAAACTCACTTGCCGATGTATCTGTTCTTCTTCTGTCATCAATCAATCAAGCAAAATCAAAGCACATCAAACAGAAAAGAAGACTTGAAAGTACTACTACTACTACTCACTACTACTACTACTACTACTACTACTACTAGCTAGACTCTACTAGACTACTACTAGCTAGTAGTAGGTTTACTATGGTTTGCAAACGATTGCTACCAAGTGAAGTAGCTACCACAACTAGAAGAAGTGGCGTGTGTGCTTTTTTCAGTCATATCCGACAAACAATGTGAAGGTTGTAACAAGCGAAAACCACACAACATTAATAATCTTTGTAATGTAACAAAAGCACTTCCCTTGAAGCTTTCAATAAAACACTAGTTTTGCCTTATCCGCAACACCCCTATTTTAAGATGGAATCTTATTCGTCCTCCAACGCTGCTATGAACAACCTTTACAACAATAATATTGTTGCTTCTTCGTTTTCTCCTTTTGAGATGAAGCTTTCGTCTACGACGGCAACGAAAAAGGTCAGTTTTAGTAGCGTTGCAGGACGTAAATCTGAACAGATTGTTGCTGGTGTTGACAAAAACAACATCAACAACAACAACAACAACAATGAAGAGAGCATTGAAGTCGTGTGCTCTCTCCAGGAGGAAGAGAAGGAGAAGTTGGAAGAAGTCGGAGACTACTTGGAAATGGAATTGACGTCCGATGAATCGGAAGAGGAATGGTCGACCGATGATGATGCTGATGATGAAGAAGAATCAGAAAACGAAGAAGAAACCGAGGAGGAATTGGAAGGTATGTTTGTTTGCTTGCTTTTATTGATCCGAAAAATGATAGCAGGCTAAAAAGCAAAGTACACATCATACGAATGGAAATAACAACTAACTTACTTGTTCCTTGAATTACACAGCCAAACGCATTCTCAGTGATGCCGCAAAGCTCAAGCAGTTGGCTGTCTTCTTTGCTCACCCTGAGAAACCTGTCGAGATGGATGGTTTGTCTTGTGGACGCAACGTATTCGCGCAACCCTCCTGGGTTACCGAGACGGACGGCCTGGACGAAGACGAACAGGAAGAACGCGAAATGATCTTGGCCGAAGCCAAGGCTTTGAAAGCGTTGGCTACCAATTTTTTGCACCCGGAACGTCCTTTGAAGGTGGATTCTACGGCCTGTGCTCGCAACTACTTCAGTCAGCCTTGGGCGACAATGGAACAGGAGACCTTTGGATCAGCGGAAGCACGCGCTCATGCCATTGCCGAAGCCAAGGCCCTCAAGAAACTTGCCTATCAGTACCAGCACCCCGAAGCTCGTCTTCAAGTTGATCCTGCAGTCTACGGGCGCAACTACTTTGTTCGGGCATCAGCTTGTGAGCAAGAAGATGAAGAGCTCATTGAAGAAAAATATATCATCTTGGAAGACTTGAAACGCCTCAGGCAAGTTGCCGTCGATTATTATCACCCCGAGAATAAGGTCGGTACGGATCCTTCCGGTACGGCTTGTGGACGCAACTATTTTAATCGTCCTTCGGCAGAATCTACGGAAGCCCTAAGTACTACAAAAGAGCGAGATTGCATCCTTGCCGATTGTGCGCAGCTCAAGAAGCTTGCCGTCACTTACATGCATCCCGAATTGCCGGTGGTGTTGGAAGATCCCACTGCCTTTGGTCGGAATTATTACGGACGCCCGTCTGCTGACGAACAAGATGATGATGACCAAGGCGAGCGAGAGCAAATCTTGAAAGATATGAGGGCTCTCAAGCGCCTCGCGATCGACTACAGGCACCCCGAAAAACCACTCAAGGTCGACCCTACCTGCTTTGGACGGTGCTACTTTGGCAGAGCCTCTGCCGAGGATCAAGAAGATGACGTGTATTCGGACGAACGTGAGATTATTCTTGCGGAAATGGAAGAGCTTAAGCAAGCGGCAGTTGACTTTATGCATCCTGAGCGTTCGGTATCTATCGATCCGATTTTGTGCTGCCGAAATTACTTTGGACGTGCCTCTGCCGAAGAACAAGAGTCCACTGAACAGGCGGATGAACGTGTCCGTGTCTTGGCGGAAGCAAAGACTCTCAAGAAGCTTGCTGTCGATTTTGCCCACCCCGAACATCCATTGGAAACGACAGATCCCACAGCTTGTGCTCGAAGCTACTTTTCCCGTCCATCGGCACCAGGAGACACATTTGAAGAAGCTGAGGCACGCGATCAAGTTTTGGAGGACGCAGAGCGTCTCAAGAAGCTTGCAGCCGACTTTTTGCACCCGGAGACGCCCTTGGCAATCAGCTCGACGGCTTGCGCTCGAAACTACTATTCCAGAGCTTCTGCTTCCGAACACTGGAATGCAGAAGATGAGCAAGAAAGAGCTGCAATTCAGGCGGATGCAGGTGCCCTCAAAAGATTTGCTGAATTTTATCTCCATCCCGAGGTCCGAGTCAAGACAGCCGATCCCTATGCTTGCGGACGGAACTACTTTGCACGCCACGCTGCCAAGGGAATCTCGGAACACATTTCTTCTACGGGCCACGCCAACGAAGAAGAAGCCAACTACGACGATAACTCGCAACACGATGGTTATGGCCACTTTGACATGGACGAAGATATCTTCCAAGACATGCGCCAGAAGATTGTGCTACCTGGAGGAACCACACACGATGCCCCGAAGGTCCAAAGCAGCAAGATTAGCAGCGACGAGGAGGGCGAGCTCTCGCGTTCTCCTTCTTCAGTTATGCTCTTTACTGGTGCCTACGAAGATGCTGACCACCCTCCTTTGCCGTCGATGGGTTAAATATTTATTTTGCGTTGAACCAACGTTATCAACATGTGGTAACCGGGAAAACAAAGAAAAATCCATCGCCTCCACACCACTTACCACATGCTACGCTCACATCATTTCTTATTCCACACTACTATGTATGATTACTATTAAAATCCTAAAAAGCTATAAAAATATCTTTGCTGCGTATATTTCCTTGTGTCTTCCGTTGTACGCAAACTTTCTATCCCAGAGTATTGGTTTCATCTTCTTTTAATCTAATGGTACAAGAAGCAAGCAATTTGAATCTAATCATTGCTGGCACGACGATGCTGTTTATGCTTCTCAATGTAAGGCACTGACGTCTCTATCATCTGATTCTCAGTGTACTCTAAAGCATTGACGTCTTTGTCATCTGATCAAGATATTAATTTATTTCAAATCCAATTTACGGGTTCCGAGAAGGGGTGATGTGGTGATATGGTTGTTCACAATCTGACCACATACGAAAAGGACGGGATCTGTTGTTTAATTTGGGTGGCATCTACCCAAAACTTGAGTTACAATTGATTGGGGTTGGAAGTTGGAAGTGTATTTGCGAAAAGTTCCCATCCAATCAATTAGTCTACTGAAGATCATTCAGAAGCAGCTCTCGGGAGTCGGGCAAGGTGCACGCGATGATAGGTAGCTGCGCTGCATGCTTGGTGCTTCAGATTCACTTTTGACGCTGTCTCGCCGATTTTAAGATCATTTTGTTCGCTGCAATTGAGGCTTCGAAAACGCATAGAAAGCTGATACTGTTTCATTCCAGACAACTTAATCACAGCTGGCAGCGCCTATTCAAAAATGGAGGGTAAAGCCTTCCCGAGCAGTCTTTTGAGATGCAATCGCTGTATTAGATAAGTACATTTTGCTTGGTGAGTTATTTTTCAGATAAGTGACAATGGTTGCCATTAACAATCAACGTACAACGAATAAATTCCAACTTACGAGTTCTCCTTACACCACATCCCAACATCTCGCAATGGAGAACATATAGTCGGATCTGATCGATTGTTTCCACTAGCATCGCATCTTTGACTGGCACAGTCATTGTCCTCGGTGCAAAGAGCGCCGATTCCAAGCTTTCCATTTCGTAGAGTACAAGCTCCTTGGAAGCACTTTCCAGACTCACACTCAGAACTTTCAATGCAAGAAGTTCCGCTCGTAAACTTGATTCCCCGTCGTATTGGCTCGATCCGTTTCTTATTCTCTGTTACCTTTGGTGTGCAGGTATTGCTAGTGCGGGAACAGTAATTCGAGCTGCATTCGTCCGAGAGTGTACACCAATGTCCGTCGTTCCATTGTGTTACTGCGCGAGGAAGGGAACCAAAGCTAATAGGATCGTAGAGTTCTCGCATCCGTGTCCGGTATAGTTCCACGGCGTGAAGCTTTTGTGCCGTGGGTTCCCGAGAAGTTTGAGTGCTGGTTCCCGTGTACGAAATAGCACCTTCCTCGTCCAAAAGCAACATTTGACCTACGTGCTGCCCGTAAGGCCCAAAGCCATAAGGAGCACCGTCATAAAATCCTCCCGAAGCGTTGATCAAAGAATATATTTCCTTGCTGTTAACACTTGTGCAGCCATTTTGCAAGTTGGTAATGGTTCGTAGAGGACCAAATGCAATCGTTGTTGGATTATATGTTTTGAGACTCAGCGACGCCACTATGGCAACAGCTGCACCTTGTGAATGTCCGGTCAGGACCAAAGGACAACCTTCTTCTTTGCTCGATGCGTCGCTGTCGATGCACGACCGAACGCAC
>Ga0100380_10004635_pt1 | contig 14351 bp, 13 predicted proteins | sample CryGeymeta201504_FD_80417 | JGI IMG/M metagenome (GOLD analysis project Ga0100380, IMG submission 80417) | Groundwater microbial communities from Crystal Geyser aquifers in Utah, USA - Crystal Geyser metaG 2015-04 | ecosystem: Environmental > Aquatic > Deep subsurface > Groundwater | place... | reverse complement strand
GAGGATACGATGCATTCATGAGCGCCGTTCGAAGAATGTAAATTGGAACCATCAATAGTGCATGCTTGTTCAAATACTCTTTAAAAACCACCATACTATAGAGTCCCGAGACACCCAAAATCTTAAACAGCAAGGCCGTTCCAACCCGACCCAGACTTCCTCTGCTGGCGATCGTTTGACCTATCCCACCACAGCCTGCCAAGACTAATGGCAAAATTAAATACACAACTTGTACCTGAGTAGGTGACATTCCTACTTGGTCTTTGAAGAAGAGTGGGAAAAACTTGACCGTCATTCCACTTCCGAGAGCAAAAACGAGAGAGTGGACAAATACAATAATCGGTACCGTCCAAGCCCATTTGGTCTGCGAAAGGGGAGCAGATGCGTCGACAATCGTTTGATTATTGTTGATATTGTTGTCATCGGAAGCATCTGGCTGTTCTTCGTCATCTAATGCTGGTTCTTCTGTTGTCGTTGTCGTTGCGATAGCGGGTGGTGGATTATTGCCTTGGTCGTCATTGCTCTCGCCTTCTATTACTTGTTCATCTAATGCTTTAGAGTCGTCAAAGAACATCATCAAGATTCCATTGACCACTTCCATGGCGAGTCCAACGTACATGACGATTCTCAAATCTTCCAAATCCCATTCGTCACCCAGTGCTTGAAATAAAACAATAGACACCAGTGGTCCCAAGCAGGAAGCGACTTCGTAACAAACAAACAAATACATATAGTACTGTGATCTCTTGCCCTGAGGTGTCGAGTCTGCAAAGAGTGCCTGAGCTGGTCCATTGACGATACCACCCCCCACCCCCCACAGTGCCATGATAATCATCAAATAGAGTTCCGTATGGGGTGGTGGGACAAACGAATCATCTTTTTCGCTGCTATTACCACCCGTTCCAATCCATTCAAACAGGAGTGCATTTACTACGGCCGTAACGCCCAATAACAGTCCACCACATTTCAAAACCACACTGCGTCCACCTGGCAACGTATCGGCTAAATATCCAACCGGTAAGGCACTTAGCAAGCTGGCCAATCCACTGACCGCTTCAATATCTCCCACGTAAGTATTACCTTCCCTTTTGTTATTATTATTGGTGCTGTTGTTGCTGCTGTTGTTACGAACAATGCGTTGTTGACGAAAAGAAACGGCAAAAAGTAGAATCATGGACGCCAGCGAACGGTCTTGTTGCTGTCCCAATTTTTTTAAATAAGCCGCAAGGACGGTTCCCGTCCAAAGACTGTCAGACATACCATACGTAACGCACAACATTAATTCCAAAAGAACATTGTGATTCATATTGAGAAGCACCTTGTCCGGATGGTTGGAACAACCAGCTGGACACCGAACGATGATATTTTTGGAATCATTGTCATTCGTCGCACTGTCGCTATTTCTATTGTTGTTGTTGTTGTTGTTGTCAAAAGAACTAGTTTCTTCAGATGAAGGATTCGCTGGAACGAGAGGTTCTCTCAGAGGATCTTGAGCTTGATCTGGGTGGAGGTGGTCAAGATGAGAAGCCGCCATTGTACTGTCTTAATGGAGGAAGCAAAAATGAATATGATGTTGTCGTTGTTGTTGTCGTTGTTGTTTGTTGTTGTTGTTTGGTGGAGGATTTTGCAACTTTCTTTCGTCGTGCTTTGGCAAATGATGACGTCACGACCAATTGAGGAAGCACACTTGAACGAGGTCGCTGACTTTTTGAAAGCTCTCGGAAAGCACTGACATCATTTTGCATGCCGATGTCTTCTTACCTCATTTTTTGTTCTCAATTCATATTTTGTCCTCTGGCAGGCAGACAACAGCCATCAGCGCTAATCAAAGCCCTTGACATCAGATTCATTTTGTTTTTAAAAAGTCTACTGAAAGATCCAACTTCATTTCGAACACAAGCCGACAATCGATTTCATTTGCATTTGCATTTATTTATTATCCGTTACACGTCTTCAATTGAAAAGAAAATTGATTATACGGTATTGTTTTTGCAATGAGATGTATAACGATCCTCTGTTTTGTGCAGGCGGCTGCAAATCCTGGCCTGGTTGGCGCTTGGATCACGAATATTGGCACTCGAGCGTCACAAAACAATAATAAATTATGTACTCGGGAAAATCGAATAAATAATTCAAATAAAAGGCCACGAAAAAAAAACATCGTCGCAACCGCCCTGAAATCCTCGAGCAACGAATATGATTCGGCGATGAGTGCCTATGATCGAGCCATTCGGGCCGTGTCGGCACCTTCAGCACCACCAACATCGAGTGCAACTGAAACAGGCGTAAAAGAAGCAACACCGAGTCCTTATTTTTCTCCCTTTGCTCCTCCTGCAACGGAAGAACGCGTAAAAGAAGAACCCACCGTATATAATGAAGCTTCTGCTGCTTTTGCCACCAGTACTAGTGACGATGGTGGCATGAGTGCTTACGATCAATATATGCGACAACAACAAAAGAATGCACCGTCCCCGAAAATCTCAGATTTTTCGCCAAGTGTCTTTCCGAAATCCGTACCGCCGCCACCTGGCGCTGATTTTGTGGCATCGACCTTTAATGATCCTACTACTACCACCACCACTATGAGTGCACAAGCACAAAAAATGGAATTGGAACAAGTCAATGCTTGGACAAATAATAGCAATTGGGACGATGCTGGTATGAGTGCTTATGATCAATTTATGCAGCAGGCCCAAAACAGTGCTGCCACTGCGAGTATGACATCAGAGCAGCAGCAGCAGCAGCAGAAAGCACCACCAGACACTACCATGCAAGGCTGGGAACCACCCTTGACGTTTGAAGAAAGTACCGACCCTGCATCGCTTCTACCGCAAGAAGGGCCCCAAGAAGTTTTTAGTAGGCCTGAAATTCCACAACCATCAGCACTACCACCACCACCACCACCACCACCACAACAACAACAACAACAACCAGGTCCTTTGATTCCACCTCCCACTACAGTCAACACCGAAGATCCTATTGCTCGAATGGCTGCTGCAGCGGCTTCGGATGCTCCAGCTTCCAGCTTGGGCAACGACTCGTTTATGAGTACTGCATGGGAAGATGAACAACCCGGCTTTCTGGAAAATCCCATTGGATTTTTACAAAATATTTTTACTCCTCCAACAGCAAAACCCAAGACACCAAAAGTGGTCGACTTTGGTGTGGTCAAACCAGGAGTGTCCAAGCGTATTTTCGATTCCTTGAACTCGGATCCGTAAGAAAATGTTCCTTTCTGTATCGCGCGATCTGTTCAGACTTTGAATATTACCTTTTTTCTTTTTCGCGTTGTACTGGTTTTCTCATTTTGATAATTTCTTTTACTGCGTTTGCACAGAAATCCGAGAGCTTGGTCACAGTGGGATGCCTTTCAAAATGCCGAAGATCGATGGTACGATCTCAAAAATTCAAAGCCATTTCGGTACGATGCCAAACTTTTCAAACCATTTCAAAATGAAGCAGGTCCACCTTTGCAATTTGTCAGCGACGATTGTGCCATGGGCAACGCAAAAGCATGCTCCAAATTGCGAGATATTTGTGAAAAATCCAACAGCGAGGAATGCAATAACTTTGACTATGTTGGTCCACCCTTGGATGAAAATGGGCAACCTGTTATGGAATATGATGTGGTGGTATTGGGAGGTACTCTTGGCGTCTTTTATGCAATGGCCTTGCAGAGATACCGGCTCAATGTTTGTGTTGTGGCACCTCGAGAGTTGCGAGGTCAAGAACAAGAATGGAATGTTAATATGGAAGACTTGATAGAGCTTCAACGACTGGGCATTCTTACTCCAGATGACATTGAAGCTGCAATTACCACTGTTTACGGCGGTTCAAGGGCGGGTTTCAAAAACAAGGAAGTAACCCCTTTGAGTGGCGGGCCATTTGACAACCAGGGAGTAGGTTTTGAATGCTACCTCAATGATGTTCTCAACCTAGGAATTTCTCCTGCGGTTTTAATAGAACGCGTTGTGGAACGATTCAAGGCCGGAGGAGGGAGTGTTCGGGAGCGGTGTCCATTGAAGGGAGTAGCAGTGTCGAACCAAGTTGGTTGCGCCATTGATTTGGGCAGTTACAATATAAACGAAGACGTCGAACCTATAACTTCGAAAATCGTTCTGGACTGTTTGGGTTACGGGAGCCCAGTGGCAAGGCAGCAGCGCTATGGTCTGAAGCCGGATAGTATTTGTATGGTATTTGGTTCGTGCGCTGGAGGCTACAATCCAGACCGGAACCGATTTGCTGACATTATGTACACGTTCAATCCGCTGCAAAACTGTGGTGATAAAGGCATCCATCAATATTTTTGGGAAGCATTTCCCGTTGGAACTAATTTGACAGCGCCGATTGCCAATGAAAGGCCAGCATACAACGCGTTCGGCGGACAGCCAACCAAAGCCCCGAAAAGAGTAGGGCCGCAAATCAAGTCGGACGAAAAGACTACGTATATGTTTACCTACATAGACGCAGATGCAAAGCGTCCGTCGCTAGAAGAAATGATGGATGACTACTGGAAATATCTTCCTACCTATCAGCCCTCTATCAGCAACCCCGAAAAGCAGCTTGATATTAAGCGCGTGGTCTACGACTACTTTCCTGCGTATCGAGACTCGCCCATGAAACCACAATATTCACGAGTGTTAAGTATTGGCGAAAGCGCTGGAACGCAAAGTCCCATAAGCTTTGGTGGATTTCGATCGCTTAGTCGGAACATTGGTCGCATCAGTGGAGCCGTAGCAGAAGCCATTGAAATGGGATGCTTACACAAGGATGACCTCGGCTATATTCATGAATACAACCCTCAAATAGGAGTTGGTTGGTTTCTGCGAGATATCATGTCAGTGTCAATACACAAGAAAGTAAATCCTCAATTCACCAACCGTGTTCTCTCGGTGTATTTGAAAGCAATGTATGACTCGGGTCCGGAAACAATTCAACCCTTCATGCAGGACGTCTTAAAGTTCGATGCTTTGGTGGGAACAATGGTGACAGGGATCGTAGCAGATCCTGGATTGACGGTGGATATGGTCAAACATGTTGGCCTTCGCAGAACACTAGAGTTTCTTGGTCACATTGCAAACATGGGACTCTATGGCCTTTTAGATGCGTCTGTATCACCCATTATGGAGAAGAGGATAGAGAAAATGAACAACCCACGCGAGCGTTTTCAGTGGCGGCGAAGGCTCGAGGCCTGGAAATATGGCAGTGGCAATGATTACGTGGACAGGAAGAAGGTTCGGCCTTTCTCCCAATAAATTCATTGGAACATTCTCTCATCTATGTTTTGGTTTCATACAGTGATCCTGCAATTGGTTTTGGATCGAAGCCACGGTAAGTAAAAACGATAAATTAATAAGCGCTACTTCCATGTAATTGCCTACTCGAGTATTCAGCACTTTAGAGGCAAAATCGGTTGCAAGTTCAAGATCGATAGGAGACACTTGGCTATAAATGAGGTTGCTCTCTCGTTCTCTGTTTGCCAATTTTCTCTACAAATGAATCACAGTCGCTATGTTGTTGAAAGCGTCAAAATACTGTAGATCGTACCAACGAGTCCGACGGAACCACCAAGAAGAAATAGCACAGTCCCAAGCATCGTGTGTCCCCTCATTTTGTAGGAAAATAGCGCTGGTAAAATGCATGACATGAGAGTTCCTGTAGCACAGCCCGCAAGATTCAGAACGGCTCCCAGACTCGACGCTTTCAATGCCAAAACTAGTGTGGTACACCATAGCACTACAGTGAAAGCAATGTGATAGCCAAGCTTCAACTGACGATCGCTACCGGGGAGGAAAATTGAATTTAGGTCGTCTGAACAAGGATACTGAGAATTTTCATCAGAATAGAGCAATGCCACCAGCTCCTCTCTTACAACTAGAAAGGCAAATGGATAAGTCAACACCACGACGATACAAAGAAAGCATCGACATAAATCAACCGCTTTTGATGCTGGATACAAAAGAAATATTGAACTCGACGTTTCTTCCCAAAAGGTCATGTATACCGGGTAGCCCATGAAAAGAACAATAGCTGTATTCATTGCGGTTCCAAGCGTAGATGCCTTCTCATAGTGCTGTTTCTGACTTGGTTTCATCGCCTGGTAGACAAGGTGCACATCGTACTGAGCAACAAAAACGAAAAAAAAGGTGCCTACACTTTGCAGAGCACTGTGATGCACCACCAGCCAATGTTCGACGAAATTGGGCTCGCCCTCGTCATCATTTGTCGTGTACAGATAAATGACGGTGGCTACAATGAGCACAAGAACGATCACTTTAATTTCTGAGAAGCGTTCCAGCGGCCCAAGGTCGCGCAATAAGCTAAGCGGAAGCATGCAAGTGGTAGCAAAGAAAATTGTCGTGAGATATTCATTTGAAAAAATCTCCTCAAGATTTTTTTTAGAGCCGTCAGAATCATACGAGTATCCATAGAAAAGATGCGAGACTGCCACAGAGCAATTATCTTGCAAAATCTTTAGGGATGCAACGAGCACTCCAAGAGAGTAGAGGCTATTTGAAAAAATGACAGTAAGTCTTCCCTTCTCACCAAAGGTAACAAATCCCAAACTTTCATAAGTAAAGGCCGGCGGATCATGCGATTCTGCCATCAGAGCGACCAGCAAATCTAGTGAATACTTGTTGAGGACTGCAACGACTAAAATCGCCAAAAGGGCGATCGCACCTCCAGATTTGGCAATCGCACTGCCGAGACCAACCGTACCTCCTCCTAGAGTAGAGCTTGTTATGAGGAAGGCAGATCCGATCCACCCTGTACCTGGTTCGTTCCTAACCACAGCTGATGGTGGTGACTTTGGTGGTGGAATTGATTGTGCATCGTCCGATGGGGTTGCAGCTGCCTTGGAAGTACTTGCTCTCCCAGATGGGCTCACTGCCTCCTCTGGATCGTTATTTATAGAGCCGTATTGGCTTCCGTTTTTGCTGACAGTTTTGCTTCGCGCCGCCATGCCAGCTTTTTCACTGGGAGGACGAAATTTACAGGAGCGAGAAAGGACAACATGGATGACTAAAACTACAAGGAATCACGTGTACGGGTGGAAGTTTGTGGATATTTCAAGAAACATCGACAATCGAAACGAAGCGCGGTTTGAGAACGCTTCCGTTTCCTCTGTCACATTTGCATGCCTCATGAATTCGAATGGAAGTGACGTCAGCAAGGCGACAGATACAGTATCTCAATCATTCTCAATTCACGGAGTCAGGTTCTTTATCTTGTTTTAAACCAAACAACGAGGCTTTCTTGTTTTCTTTTGCTTTTACCTCTATTTGACACAATCTCGTGTGAAGTAAACTACAGTAATACTACTGCTGTAGTTAGCAATAGGACGAAGAAGTATCACACAAGAAGCGAGAACAATGCGAGTCCTTTCGTCAGTCCTCTTGCTGTTGGCGGCATCCTCGTCGCCACAAACCACTGCTTTTTCACCAAGCCGACCCACTAATGATGTTGCCCGTGGTTTTTCTTTTTCTTCCTTGCGAGCCTCTGTGGAAGATGCTACCGTTGCAGCAGAGAGTGTTGTTCCTGAGACATCGACCGGCAAAAGTCTCACAGAGCGCATGATGGCCAAGGCCCCACAAGAGGGACAGTAAGTAGAGCTTTTCTTCTTCTTCATGCGCAGCCAAGTACGTACGAGTATTCATTCGAATGTCCTCGCCTCATTCTATTTTTCTCCTCAACCCACCGAATAAATTAAACAGAGCCAATGGAGCTGGAGGATCGTCTACTTACAATGCATTTCTCGCTGCCGAAAAACGATGGTCCAATCTCAAAGCTTCTCAACCATTTTCGTACGACACCAAATTACTATCCAGTATGCAAAATGGCATTCCTCCACCTCCTACCTTTGTGACCGAAGATGGAGGTGAAGGCAATCCTCAGTGTTGGGCAAAGCTGCGTGAGCAACAAGGGAAAGCACTGGATTATGATGTCGTCATTTGTGGTAGTACGCTTGGAATTTTTTTTGCCGCCGCGCTTCAGTTGAAGGGTTTGAATGTGTGCGTCCTGGAAGCCGGGGCCTTAAAAGGACGAGAACAGGAATGGAATATCAGTATGGATGAATTGCTGGAGTTAAAAGAACTAGGAGTGTTATCCCAGGAGGATATTGATGCTGCCATCAAGACCGAATTTCCAGCGTGTCGGTCTGGATTTAAAAACAAAGAAGTCACACCCACGCAAGGCGGGTACTTTGAGAATGGCGTAGGGTACGAAACGACAACCGACAATGTCTTGAACTTAGGAGTATCGCCGGCTGTATTAATCGAACGAGTGGGAAAAAGATTTCAGGAGCTCGGTGGAACTCTTCTCGAAAATTCGCCCCTGAAAGGTGTTTGTATCTCCGAAGCCCTTGGAGCCGCCATTGATCTAGGAGACGACGAGGAGCCGGCAACAACGAGTCTCGTCCTCGATTGCATGGGTAACGCCTCTCCCATTTCTCGTCAGCAACGATATGGAATGAAACCTGATGGAGTTTGTGCTGTGGTGGGTTCTTGTGCGGGCGGATATAGAAAAGAAGACAATCTGATTGGAGACATCATTTACACAAATTCAGAAATACAAGATAAGGGAGAGAATGGAATGCTGCAGTACTTTTGGGAGGCTTTTCCGGTTGGCATCGGTAGAGATGGGAAAAAACCCGGCACAAGCGATGTCAAAACAACCTACATGTTCACGTATATGGATGCAGATGAAAAGCGACCTTCGTTAGAGACGATCATGGAGGATTATTGGAAAATGTTGCCAGAGTACCAGCCCTCTATTTCTGATCCGGAAAAAGACTTGGACATCAAACGTGTACTTTTTGCTTATTTCCCAACTTACCGTGATTCTCCTCTAAAACCAAATTGGAGTCGAGTATTGAGTGTAGGTGATGCTTCAGGTATTCAAAGTCCTCTGAGTTTTGGTGGATTTGGTGCCTTGACACGACACCTCAGTCGAATCAGTACCGCAGTCGTGGAGGCTGTAGAAAACAAGTGCTTACACAAAGACGATTTGGGAGCGATCAACGCGTATACTCCAAATCTCAGCTGTGCCTGGATGATGCAAAAAGCTATGTAAGTGATGTTGTTGCAGTGGTTAGCTGTATCCGCCGGTGCTTTTGTGTCCTAATACTGCTGACTGGCCCGAGTACAAATCTGACTATTGCTATCCAATCCTTTGAACAAACCAGGTCTGTCAGGCTTGGACAAAAGCCTGACCCTAAATTTGTGAATCGGTTGTTGGCTGTCAATTTTCAGGAAATGGATGACATGGGAGAACGAACTATCAAACCATTCCTCCAGGATGTCATCCGATTCGATGCACTCGTTGGTAGCTTGGCACGAAGTTTTGTGGCAGATCCTACATTCATGCCCGAGATTGTGGCTCACGTCGGCATTCCAGTGCTAGCCGATTGGCTGGGTCATGTAGGTATGATGGGTCTCTATAGTGTGTTTGATTCTGCGGTCACACCCGTCATTACTGCTTTTGTGGAAAAGATGGAGAATCCACGAGAAAAATTCCTCTGGAAGCGACGAATGGACGCCTGGAAGTACGGTAGTGGACGGGACTATATTTTACCCGAAGAAAACTAAATACTCGCTGCGACTGCGCATAGAGAATTGTAGTGTACTCAAGCAGTAATATACTTGCGTAGGTGCTATAATCTCATTGTTGGCGCTCCAAAGAAGCATAAGATTAAGCTTTCGAGTCCAGCCTTCCTGGCGGCAGAGTGACGATGACCAGGTATTTGCGCAACGACTTCATCCATTCCTTCTCTAAACTTTTCGACTTGCGTGGGTGAGGGGGGTCACTCTCCAGAAACAATGGGGGCGTGACTGTTGGAACTCTTAGGGACTCCGCCCTCTTTACCATTCCTAGGACGGCTTGGTCGAGCAAGGCTTAGTCGATGGTGTATCTTGGCAATCAGACGTGTCACACGAGAAAATTGCAATTTAGAGGGACGTTTGCTAATAATGCGATAAAAATCAAGCGCCAATAGTTTTTCGTCCTTTCTATATTCCATAAGAAAAATATGCTACCGCACAGAAGGAGCAGAGTATCGATTCTGACGATAAAATACAACTAGAGTGCGCGATCTCTAAGAAAAAAGGCTTCACACTTCACTAAGTTCATCATTAGACTTAGTATTGTAGTGGAGATTAGCAGGTCATGAAATTTCACGGTATGTGTAGATTGTGCTTACAGCAGTTGCGAATAAACCCCAGAGCAATAGAGCCAGGTCGAAACCCAGAGACGAGATTGGGACGCCCCTCTGCCAACTTAGTATAAGATGCAAAAGAGGCGGAAGACAGAAGCCAACAACCGCAACACAGCAGCAGCCAACAAAACTCAAGACATCCACAAAACCTGGCACCATAGCACTAATGACTGCACACACCAAACAAATACTCCACCGGATAGTAACATGAAGGTACCACGCATTCTTTGCCGATAGGGGTGCATGGTCGTGCAAGGCTAGAAGCCGTTTTTCTATTATTTCTCCGCAGGGTACGATAAGTAATGGTGCTGTCATAAGTACGACAACAACCATTGCCAGTCGGGTCAGGATTGGAAGCCAACCTCGGGTCGGAAGTTCATGCAAAACGTCCCCTTCAATATTTGGATAGAGCAAAAGCAGACCCACGCCAATGGTCGCATAGGATACTCCGACAACTACCATGGCCCACTGGGTGGCCCATAAGAGATTGCGGGGCACCTCCATGGCCTCTCGAAAGCTAAACGTTAATGGAGTGACCCCGAAACCAAATACAACGCATCCAAACCATTTGCTGACACTAGCAAATCCGTTAATCGGTAACCAAATACCACGTCCATTGGCAGACACAACAGTTGTATTCACAACTATCCTGTGAATAACCGTTTCTGATAGCTTGGAATCTTCTGCCATTTCGTCCCATCTGGAGTCTATCGGTAGATTGTCGTCATTTTGTGCGTCCGTGAACCCATACCAAGCAATGACTAGAAAGGTAGCCAGCAAAACCGCTAAACCCAGAACACTTGCTCGTGACAAGTACCCTGTGTGCGGAACCAACGATATCGTCGCCATGACAATAACTAGAAAGAGTGAATCCAGTATTCTAACACCCGTCGAGAAAGGAGTGTCCCGCAAGAAGCTTCGCATGGCGTTCAAGTATGTCACAATAACTCCAACCAAATACAGAACCATGACAAGGTCCAAACTGTACGTCCCCGATCGTCCCCAAGCATACCAAGCAAGCTTGCCCAAAGTTGTGGTGCCACTTGGTGGAGCTCTTTCAGAAAGAGAATGTGATTCGGTGTCCATGCTTAAATGCGCTTCGGTGTCTTTTTCGTTGTACAGATGGTTGGTACTTGTACTCCCGTAAGATTTCCCAGTATGCTGAGGTCTTTTTAATAGTTTGCCACTTGATTCGCTGAATGGTTCATCAGATTCAGGAGCAAGACCCAGCGTCGAGCTGATATCTGACATGGTAAGATCATAACAAGAGCATAACAACTGCACCGTGATGGTGTTCCAGAGTGCCACGGCGACCAGTCCAAACACGTGCAGCAGTATCCCAGATTGCTTCGCGGCAAAAGGAAGAGCCAGACAACCAGTTCCCATACACGTTTTGGCCATGTTGGCAATGGTTTGCGGGACAGAGGCATGCCCGTGGCCGTGTCGTCGATGATCTGTCGCTGTCATTGTGGCTCATCTTTGAAGGTTCGTCCATGAGTTCTGTTATATTTTTGATGCGAAAAGCATCCGAGAGAAATTACACGTCTGAGTAAAGTTATACCAGGTACTAAGAAACTATTAAAAGCAGATTGATGGTGTCACAGAATTCAATAGAAAGAAAATGAATCACATTTTTGCGTCGTTTCTTCGCTTTCTTATCGTTAGAACTTTGACGTTGAGTCATGCTTTAAGAAAGTTTAGAGTTAATGATAACATTATCCCCATGTGTGTGATGCAAGAACCGCGGGCTGCCTTGGGATGGCAAGGCGCTGAAAGGGTTTGTGAACACGGAAGTGGAAAATATGCAGCACAGAGATTGCTTACAGAGTGAAATAGCGCTCCTGAAAGGGCAACCATTTGCCAATTAGGAAATTCAGAAGTGCGTTTTGAGGTGAGCTGTCGCGTTTCCGTCAGGATTCAGTTCAGAATGCTTACACTAGTATTGCAAATTAGCAGCAACATCCTTGATCCGAGAAAGTTATTGGCCGCAAGAAACTCCGGGTGGAGGGCACAAACTAAATTACGCAGTGGTCATTATAACACACGTAAACTATCATTCACTTACGAGCCAGCTCTATTAAAAGAACGTATTATTGAATCAGTGAGAAACATCCTATGTAAATTCAATTCAATCACCGATTATGCTATCGCGCGTTGACTGCAAAATCTCTAGTTTACTCGTAGAGGAAGGGAAGGCCGGGGATCAAGTTGGTAATGCCATCATCCAAGGCACCGCCTCCAAAAACAACGTGGCAGTCATGACGGAGTAACTCAATAAAGGCTAGCATGGCAAGACGGCCATTTTGTAGCTCGTTCAGCTTAAGCTCTTCGATATCATCCTTTCCGGCGGGTTTCTTGCCGGCATCGAAATCGCCAAGGAAACCGTAGTAGTCAACAGCACCGATGAAGAAAATAATCTGGGCCCATCCAAGAGCAGGAATGGCATCAATGGCCTTGATTCCATTGGGAATGGTGTCGGTGGAGATCTCACCAGGGATGAAATCATAGTGGGCACGGGTGAATTCAGGGAAGATGTATCCGAGAACACCTAGCATGGCAACACGGCCGTGCTTGAGCTCTGCAGTACGGTATTGGTCGAAGGTCTCCTGGTCAATGTTCTCCGAGAGTCCAAAGGGATCTATATTTTGATAGTAATGAGACACAAACGAAGAAACAAGGAAAGCCTGTTAGACAAGAGTCTTCATCCCAGTCAAAACGAAAAAAATCACAATATGAAGCACGTACCGAAGAATCCAGTAGGAGAAACTACACCCAACTCGTTCTCATATGCGGAAGCAAGAGAAGTGCTGGCCTTGGGCTGGGCTGCCGGGGCAAAGGCAGATGCGGCTGCGATAAGAGAGGTGGCAAGGAAAAACTTCATTTTGATGAGCTGACACTAACGTGTAAAAAATTATAACGATGGACTCTTGATTCTGGATATCAGAGTAGTCTAGTTTCAAGAGAAAATCAACGCCGTCTACGCCCCCCCGATCTTGCGAGCTTCAACATCAACTTTACGAGCTACGAGGTGAAGAAATCCACAGATGACGTTCAGTCGTGGTTTATTTTGAATTCCGCACCTTTAGTAGTCTACTACTCATTGGTATTTTCTACTATGGTACGTACTAGTAGTAGTAAAAAAACATGTTCCAACTCACCTTCACTCGAAACCACCAAAATCTACCATCCGAACAAGCAAGCAGGCAATTTGAGCAGATGTTCCATGTTCATTTCAGAGAAACGGCATTAGGCGACATTAGACAAGCTTTCGCGCTTGTGCATTATATTTTGGAAGTTCGAGTAGCGTTCGTTGGTGCTCGTTCGAAAAATCATCGTCGCTCAACTACAATTTTTTTGGGTGGGAAGAGATGTGACAAAATTGTCAAGGTGCGTCAGCCAGGACCAGCATTACGCACTCTCGAATAATCCAATTGGTGCTGGTTGAATTTTTTAATAACGAGAAAGGGGCATGACGGACACCCGCATGCGGGTTCTGTTGAGAAAGCGAATACCCGGAGAAACTTGAGGCTGCGTTTCCGATTCGTGTGTTTGCAGGGGGTATTTGCCGCCTGCACTTTCAGGGGGTATTTACCCACTGTGCCGAATTTTTTTACTAGCTACTTACTGTAGTAGTAGTATCATTCAGTCCAGTACTCTTTTTGGACTAAGGCAAACACTAGCTACTAGTAGCTAGTGCACTAGTATTAGCTGTTGTAATCAATTGAATTACTAAAGTGTGCCTGGTGGGGAGCTACTAGTTAAATGCTAATTTTTACTTCTTTGACCATTTTGCTTGTATTAGTACTAGTTGTGATACTAAAATCAATCTACTAGTAGCTTTAAGCAACTTCCTCCTCCTACTAGCTACTACTATGAATGCTGGTGGTGGTGGTGCTGGTGCTGGTGACTGGTGCTGGTGGTGGCTCCTGGTGGTGCTTCTTGTGGTGCTTGTGCATGTGCTTGTGCTTGTGCTTGTGCTTGTGCTTGTGCTTGTGCTTGTGCTTGTGCTTCTTGTGCTGCTGGTGGTGCTGGCTGCTGGTGCTTGGTGTGGTGCTTGTGGTGCTTGTGGTGCTTGTGCTGGTGGTGCTGGTGGTGCTGGTGGTACTGGTGGTGCTGGTGGTGCTGGTGGTGCTGGTGG
>Ga0100380_10004618_pt1 | contig 14376 bp, 14 predicted proteins | sample CryGeymeta201504_FD_80417 | JGI IMG/M metagenome (GOLD analysis project Ga0100380, IMG submission 80417) | Groundwater microbial communities from Crystal Geyser aquifers in Utah, USA - Crystal Geyser metaG 2015-04 | ecosystem: Environmental > Aquatic > Deep subsurface > Groundwater | place... | reverse complement strand
TAGTTACTACTCATAGAACGTTAGCTAGTATGTACATTACTGTTTCTAAAATATAAGATAAAAACTAATTACGGAAGCTACTAGACCCTACTACAACATACCGAGTAGTTGCTATATCTCCAACAGCACCTGGTGCAGTAGACTAATAGTAGGGAGAATTACAAAACTCGTAGCGGAGAGAGGAGTTTGTGGAGAATGTGATGGTTATCTAAAACCTTATCATAGGCGCGCCTGGTGATATTTGGTCCGAAACATAAGGACGATTTCAAAAATCCTAAACACTAGCTTGCCTCCTTAAGAAATCTCATTCAAAATATGATCGTTGCTCCAAAACTAGAATACAAAACGACAAACATCCGATAAACGTTCAGTTTCTCGTCCTAGACACTCTCCTTCTTGATTCCATCCAACAGCTCTTAACTGTATTCCTCCCTCCAAAAAAAACAGAGAGTCGTGCATCTTGTATTTGACCTATATGAAATACTACCGGTAGTACTGTTTCACATTTTGCCTGATCGATTGATTTGATTCTCCAACCATTCCAATTTCCAATCGTTCCGCTCTTTTTCCCATTCAGTAATAATACCATGGCTTCCGACTATCCCAGATACGATTGTTCGTCTTCTCCAGGAGATGGAGGAGCTGCCTCTGGTGCTACCCAGTACAAGAGTAGCATCATTGACAACCACCAGAATCAGAATCAGAATCTCTATCCATCATCTTGGCGTACTTTGACGCCCAATAATAATAACAGGAGCGCTGCTTCTTCATCTGCTGCCAAAAGCAACAGTGTCAACCCATATGATCATGGTTACGGTCACCATGTGAATCCACATCATGTGCACCTTTCTCATCATCACAACCGTCCTTCTTCTCATCATCATCATCTTGCAGGACATGCTCGAGTGTCCCACCCTAGTGCGATGTATACGAGTAATGGACATGGACAAAGTCATGCTGTTCATCCTCACATGCACCATCACCATCCTCATGCATATGGTCAACCACCACCACCACCGCCGCCTCCTCCTCGTCGTTCTCTGGGAAATCGTGTCTTTCCCCAGCAACAACAGCAGCAGCAGCCATCACGTGCACCGTTGGTTCCTTCCCACCAACAGAACATTGTCATCGATCCTACCGTGACACAATCGCCCAAGCAATTCCTGACTCGGCCGCTGAACGTAGGACAGTCGACGACAGCTTTTCATACGTTGCAACAACAACACGAAGAAGAACAGCAAGACCGCTCCGTACCACTACCACTACCACACAAACAAGCTGCATCGTTTGCTGCTGCCAAGAGCCCCACCACACGAGTCTTTGAACGTATGTTGGGAGCAGCTGCTTCCATTGCTACTCCTGCTCTTTCCAAGAAGCGACAGTCGCTGTCATCTCCGAACAACAGCAGTTACTTTTTGTCACCCTCCATCAAAGACGGAGCTCGCAAACTATACGGAATGGATCGTAGTAGTAGTACCGGCGGATCGATGATGACGACTATTATCAGTGCTGATGCTAGTGCTAGTGCCAGTAAGACTGAAGCTGTTGCGGCTGTTACAAATGATGGTACAGGTGAAATAATGGATGACAATCCCTTTGTTATCATTCAAAACGATCATGTGCTGTTCAAAAAGTTGGTGTTGACCATGGCATTGCAGCGGCAACCCAAAGATACTGCGACTGCAGGCGCGACGGCAGCAGAAGCACCACCCATAATTACGGAAGGTTTTTATTGGAAAGATTATCCCTCCTGTGAACAAGTTTTGTACGATTCCATGGAAGCTTACTATGAACTGTCAAAACAGAGTCGTCAAAGCAAGGAACAACAGGTACGGGTGTATATGTATGTGTGAATGTGTATGCAGTCGAAAAAATCATGCTATGTTGGTGTTGTTATCGGCTTGCACTTTTCTGTCTCGCCATACTATGAGTGCTCACCCCCGTCTCCTACCCTCAACATTGGTACTCTGCAACAGGCATTCAACAACGAGCTGGTTCGTGCCATTCGGCAAAAAGCCAATGAATACAACTATGCATTTGATGAAACCTACTTTACGGACAAGCGATTGCGCGATCGAATTCGGTGTTTCTTCAAGACCCATTTGCAAAATGCCAAGAAGCGCTTGAATACCATGCAAAAGCATCCCGAATCTACCGAGAATCAGCAAGTCTTGAGGGATCTCATCCGCCAAGCAAGATCTAAAATGAATGAACAGGAATCGGATTTTGAAGACACTGTTACTAATGCCGTTTCTAGGGACAACCAAAAGAAGCGACGCAAGACACGTTAAAGTCCTTCGGGACCGTTCGGAGGCACTCCAACCTCAAGCAAACCTGAAGGCAGATCTACCCACCTTTTCGTCCATCAAATCCTTTACTCTATGATCAATGATACTTTTATGGAATTTATCATCCATTGAATTTTGTATCACGCACACGAGGAACTCATATTTATACTATCTATCTAGTCGGGGACCACACCATTCTCTCAAATAAAGGCAAAATGGTAAAGAGAGAGTTTAGTTATTGAAATAAACTTATAACGTGTCAATCATATTAAAAGAAATGTTAAGTAATTTCCATCGTGTCCAACTGATGCGTACGTAGAGTGGTATGTGCAAAAGAAATATATAATTTTTTGTGCTAGTCTAGTAGACTACTTTATGAAGATGCGGTTGTGTTTCCAAAAGGGGCAGATCTTTCCGACTAAAGGCACAGAGACTCTTATGCTATACCAGGAGTGGGTGTGAAACCTCTGTCATCTTGTTCTTCTTCCTCGTCAGCGTTTGTCTCATCTTTTTGCCCTTCTTCTGTACTCGCGTCTTCCTCTCTCATTTGCTTGCGCATGCTCACATATTCTTTGTACTGTTTATCGCCTTCAAATGGACGCGCTCCAATAGCATCCATTATATCATCGTGCGTAATGGTTTCCTTCTCCATGAGCATATCGGCCACTTTTTGGACTTCAGTTTTGCGCTCGCGAATGAGTGCCACGGTGCGCTGATAGGCTTCATCAACCATGGCTCGTGCTTCTTCGTCCATGGCTTCGCTCGTCGCTTCCGAATACGGCTTGTCTCCTGGACCGACGCTGTCACGGCTAAAGGCTAGCTGGCCCACTCGCTCGTTCATACCAAATGTCATGATCATTTGGTAGACAATATCTGTGACTCTCTTTAGATCGTCACTAGCACCCGTCGTCACTCGGCCGAAGAACACTTCCTCCGCTGCTCTTCCAGCAAGTGCCATGGCAACCATGTCTAAGATTTGAGCCTTTGTTCTTAGATAGATCTCCTTTGGCAAATACTGTGCAAACCCAAGGGCCCCACTCGAGCGAGGAATAATTGTAACCTTCATGACCGGGTCGGCATGCTCCAAAAACCAACCTGCAACAGCATGACCAGCTTCGTGGTGAGCGACGATCCGCTTTTCGTCGTGTAGCATAAGCTTGTGGCTCTCCATTCCTCCAATAATTCGGTCTGTCGCCTTTTCAAAATCTTCCAACTCGACAGCCTTGGCACTGCGCCTGGCTGCCACGATTGCAGCTTCGTTACAGATGTTTGCAATATCAGCTCCAGAAAAACCTGGTGTCAGACCAGCTAACCGTCCAGCAAAGTCTTCCGAAGTGTTCTCCTCGGCCAGGGTAATACCCTTGAGATGCACATTAAAAATTTCTTTTCGTCCCGCCAGGTCAGGTAAGTCGACAGTGATTTGTCGATCAAACCGACCAGGTCTTGTTAATGCTTGATCAAGAATGTCAGCTCGGTTCGTTCCGGCTAGAACAACTACGCCGGTGGTTGGGGAGAAACCGTCCATTTCAACGAGCAACTGATTCAGAGTATTGTCACGTTCGTCCTGTCCGCCCGACATGCCACCTCCTCCTCGCTGTCTACCAACAGCGTCGATTTCGTCAATAAAGACAATGGATGGTGCGTTCTTCCGAGCTTCCTTGAACAAATCACGAACACGTGATGGTCCAACACCGACAAACATTTCTAAAAAGTCGGAACCTGCGACGCTGAAAAAGGGAACCCCGGCTTCTCCTGCCACGGCCTTGGCCAGGAGTGTCTTTCCTGTACCAGGAGGCCCTGACAAGAGTGCTCCCTATTGCAAATGTATTGGCAAAGTGTGCATAATGCGAGAAACATGGATTGGTCAGGCACTAAAGTGTGTATCCGACCTTTATTGAACTATAAGCGATCAAAAAATTACTGCCAAGCAGCAAAACAAAAAAGTTATTGGACGCACCTTGGGAATTCTGGCTCCCAATTTGGTAAATCGTTCCGGATGTTTCAAAAAGTCCACAAACTCCATGATTTCCCCCTTGGCCTGGGTGCATCCGGCCACATCACTGAATCTCACAGAGACATCCTTTTGTTCAAATTTCTTGGCGGTCGATTTTCCCACATTGAAGAATTTTCCCATCGGTCCACCACCTCCACCGGCTGCGGGATTTCCAGGCATGCCTCGCATCATGTAGTACACAGTCCCGACCATGAGGATCATAGGTGCCGCCCTGACAAGTTCCATGGCCCAATCGGTTTTGGTCAAGTACTGCACTTCGACCCACCGTGATGGATGCCATTCCTGCTGTGCGGCCGTGAGTTTTTGTTCCAAAGATTCCACGCTACCAATGTAAAAAAAGAAATGCGGATCCTTGCTGCTGGGACTGGACCGTCCATTCGTCGTTCCTGCTCCTCCCGTCGTGCTGCTACTGTGCCACTCTGTTTGATCCTTTTCCGTCCAGTCGGCTCCGCCTCCGGCACTGCCATCACCACTTCCAGCTGCTGCTGCTGCTGCATGATGCAACATGGCCGCATCGGGTTTCAGTACGACTCGTGCAACTTTTTCATTCACAACTTCCAACCGTTCCACTTGACCCGTTAATAGGAACTTGTTACGGAATTCGATAAAGGTAATTTCATTCCCTTCCACGTTCTGTTCCGCATCGTACATGCTGCGAATCATCAAAACGGCTATGAGCAATGCCACCATACCGGGTAAATTCTGATTGGCATCGTCCTGATCCTTGTTAGTGCCCTTGTTGTTGCGATTCTTTTTATTTTTCTTGTCTTTTTTGGCTTTACTGAAAAGGGTGTTCAATTTTTCGTCTTCACTCTGGTCAGTGCTGCTTTTGTTTGCACTGTCTGGTCTGGTACTATTCTTTTGGTCGTCCATGTTGCCGTCATGGTTCTTGTCTTGGTTGTTTCTAGAAGAGTCACTGTCACTGTTATTGTTGTTGTTGTTGTTATTCCCGTTCTTGGGATGTACTCCAAAATTTTCAAATCCATTTGGAATTTTAGCCCACCACCAAGCACTACTGTAGTAGCTTTGATGATCGTCACCACTATTATCATTACCACCACCACCAGCAGCAGCAGAAATAGGAGAAGATGATGGTAACGGCAAAGACCACCACGACGAAGAAAAGGGAACAGGATGGTGATCTTCGTAGTAGCCCTCATTATCATCCGTCTTGTTTAGATTTTGGGCAAATTTGTTCTGTCCGGTGCTGTTGTTGCGATCGTCTTTTTTATTGCTGCCATTTGGGAAAGAAGAAGAAGAAGTAGAAGACGACGACGACGACGACGACGCCAAGCCACGAAAGACGGTAACAACAACGCTGCCAGTGCTTGGATGACTGGTAAAAGGATACCGATGAAAATATGACCGTCTGAGTCCAATACTGCGGCTTGAAGAGGTACTACTAGTAATCGAAACTTTCGAAGCCGAAGCCCGTAATACAGAATTCATTTTGTTGTTGTTGTTGTTGTTGAAACTACTTGCTCTTGTTCGTGTTTGCTGAATACTCTGTATGTATTTCTGTATGCTGTATCAACAATAGTAATACAGACTTTGAATTTGGTACAATAGTAGCGGAATAATAACAAGTACTGTAGGTTGTGGGATCAACTTCTGCAAGGACTGGACTAACTTGAACAGTGTTTGTGAACCTCGAGTTTTCTTTATCTATTGGGTCGGTTCAGTTGGTTTGAATTGCTACTGCTACTACTACTAGTCTACCAGCTACAGTAGTAGTCTAGCTAATAGAGGAGTGCTAGTACTAGTAGTAGTGTACTAGTAGGTACTACTAGACTAGTACTAATAAATAATAGAGATTAATAATCTGCTGTCTGTTCTTTCTGTGTTGTTTTATTTTTGGCGTCAGCAAGCGTTGTCATCAAAGTCATCCAATTTGTTCTTGAGCTTTCGATAATAGATCGAATTAGAGTTAGCGTTACGAGGGCAGGTTCAATTTTTTTGTTCCCACGCAATCAAATCCTGTTGAGTAAATACAACTTTATTAATTTTTTCCCGATGGGTTACTACTAGTACTTCAACCGTTCCGTTTTCAAAAATTATAGTTGAATACAGCATGGTCGTCTTCCATAGGATAGAAAAAGCGAGCTTAGCTTCAATTGGAGTAAAAATTTAATGATGATGCTCTCGAGAGTGCCATGTTGGGATCCGCGTAGGCAGTTGACGTTTTGCAGCTTCCTGCTATGAACGTAGACCAGATGATTGTGCGAACTACAGTACTGACGACGTCACCAAAACAAAATCCAACGAATAAGTATTGCTGCATCCTTCGAGATTGAGACAAGCGTTCTAGGGAAGAAAAAAAATTCATTACGATACTGTGGGCAAACAAATTCCTGTCTCTTGATTGCAACATTCTGTACAACAGGTACTTGGACAAAACACAGGAGTTTCGCCCGAGGAAATGGTCGAACAGTCGGCAACGACGTCCCGCAAGCGGCCACGCAATTGACAGATTTCATCGGGCATGGTACCCATCAGATTGTTTCCAGACACGTCAAATCGAGCAAGGTTGGTCATGAGAGCTACTTCGCTGGGAATGGTGCCACTCAAATTGTTATCGTACAGTAACAACCATTCCATGTTCGTACAGAGACCAATGTTCGTACTGATGGTTCCTTCAAATTGGCAGGAAGAAATGTCGAATCGATTGGAAACGTCAAATTCGTCCATTCGAGCACAAAGTTCGACAAACATTTCTTCTGGAATACTGCCACCTAGATTGGTAGCCTTGACATCGATTTCTTTGATCTTAGTCAAGAGACCTAGTTCCGTTGGTAGTGTTCCCGTGAGTGGATTGCCGCTGAGCGCAAGATGTTCTAAACCACTCATAGTTCCAATTTCTGTGCGCAAAGTTCCACTGAACAAATTATTTGGTATGTACATCCATTCTATTTGTTGGTGTTATTTGGAACCGAGAAGTCGTACAACAACAATACCATTAACAACGGAGAATTGAGAATCACTTTGTTGAAACAAAATAATCAAATCGAAAATCCAAACCGCGCAACCACCAGCACAAAACTTACTCAGACTCTCGAGTTGGAAAAGTTCTATTGGCAGAGAACCACTGAGCTGATTGCTGTACAAAAGTAAGCGTTGAAGAACTGACACACGGCCAATTTCCGAAGGCAGCGAACCCGTAAAACTATTGCCTCCAAGGTTGATGAGGATCAGATCATCCGAATTAAATAATTCGGGGGGAATTGTGCCGGCGAGATAGTTGAAATTCAACTCAAAATCCGTCAGATGCTTTATTCCTAAAATCTCGGTCGGTATTGTACCCACAAAATTGTTATAGCCCAGAGAAAGAGAGCGGAGGTATTCCAATTTCGACAACTCTTTTGGGATGGTCCCACCGATTTCGTGGGCAGCTATAGCCAGACGAAGAAAAAACGCGACATGAGACTTTTGGTGAAAGAGAAAAACACAAATACATAATAGTGGACAAATACATCGTACCAATAACAATATTTGTGACCATGTTAGAATGGCAGGTTACTCCCGCCCAATGACACTCGTGGAGCGACGAGAGCCATCTATGCGAGTATAAATCATTGAAGAGGTACGAGCCATTATCATCGATCCCGGTAAGGACCTGGAAATAGCAAAAGTCTTTCTGGTTTCCAGTAGCAGGGTTACAACTTCTCCAAGGACCGTTTTGCGACGTTTCTAAATAAAAGAAAACAAGCACAAATCGCTGGATCAAATTTTCGGCATCGGGTTGGATTTTGAATTTGTCCTCATCGATGAGCCAATCCAGTGCTTTTGAATGAATAGAACTTGGATCCTGAAAGTAGTGACGTCCAAAAACCTTGGCAAGTTGGTCTTCCAGTTCCAGAGCAGCCTCCCGAGCGGGTGTCGTAGCAGGTCGGTAAACAGTACTCGAGCTGTTGTCGGCAACTTGTGTGATAACCACGGCAGCTACTGCTGCCAGAAGCACAAAGCAAAAGCCAGCGAGTCCATACAAACGACATCGACGATTCTTGTAGAGAGGTGGTTTCGCGTCGGGATCATACTGGACCGCAGCGGGAATGAAAGAGTCGTCTTCATCCTCTTCAATGGCTGTTGCAATCGCCAATTCATTACCTTCCATATATCCGTATTCCATGTCGTCTGCTTCCTGTGTGGGACAGAAACCACCAGAAACGCCTCCTTCGTCCGTAGAGTCAGTCTCACGATCTTTATTGGTTCGATTTTGGGCCATAACGTCGAATTGACCACCATCGTCTTGTTCTTCTTTGTCCCCTGTCTTGGAGAAAGGGTCACCCGACCCTCCACCACTATAGTCAAAATATTCATCGTCGCCATGAGCGACTTCTCTGTGCTGGCCATTGCAGCCATTTTGTGATTGTTGTGGCTGTCCACGTTTCTGTGCGATACGTTCATCGAAGTACGAAATACTGTTCACGATGGATTGGCCCTGGCTGTGTCGAATGTTTGTAAATAGCTGCGACCGTTCTCTTGAATCGTGGTCACCCAGGTAGATCAAATCTTCCGAAACACAACCTTGTGAAGTGCCTCCGGTAGAACTTGCCAGTAGTGGTGTGGGACGGGCACGATTCTTCGTAGCCAAGTCCTGTTCCAGAGAAGAGAGTGCGGAGTGCCCCCTTGGTGATGCACTACACATGCCCTGACCGCCTGTCTGTGCATTTTCTCGGAATTGTATGAATTGTTCTTTGGAGCTTGATGGGTGATAGCCTGATTGCTGGAATGTCTCCGGATCATTGAGCGTAGCTAGTTCCAGAGCATCGAGCTGAGTGTTCTTGGCAGGTGTGGCACCAGGCACAACGGCCACCCCTGTCCTTGAATTCTGTCGTTTTGCAATAATATCTTGTTCCAGAGTATTTAACCCCTTCCCTCCTGCGCAAGCTGGTGCTTGTGCTTGTGCTTGTAATCGGCCTGCACTCTTGGCCACGATATCATTCTCCAGATTGTCTAATTGTGTATTTTGTGAATTGCCAACATTTATCTTTGCGTTAGCACCTGTCACGGCAGCGATACTACCTGTAGATGTAACATTGCTATTTTTGCCTTGGAGATCTCTTTCAAATTGACCGAAGTAAAAAGCTCCTTCTCCTGGATGCGCACCAGGACATGAGGGGAGGGAATTGGCTGTACATCTAGCAGAGCTATTTTTCGCCACCATATCAGTTTCCAATTGCGTGAGCTGCTCATTGGAAGACCGTAAAGGCCTATCCCTGTTCGTAGTTTTCTCTTGCATTTCATAGGTTCTGCCCCTCGTCTTAGCTTCCAGATCTTGTTCAAGCTGACTAATGCTTGTGTTGTGTCCTTTTGAACAGCACGACGGGTCGGAATCAGAATTAGCATAATGTGCCCCTGTAGGAGAAGCTGTAAGAGAAGCTCCTACAGAATAAGAAGTTTTACTTTTTGCCAACAAATCACTCTCCAGAAGTGTCAGACCAGTATTGTTTTTCGTGGGAGTAGATGAGGGGTATGCACCAGGAATAGATGGTCCACTACTAGTAGCAGACGAGATACTGCTGCCGTGATGTTTGGCCGCCAAGTCCTGTTCCAATCGACTTAATTGACGTTGGCCATTTAACTGACTTTGGCCCATTAGTAGCTGCTGCTCTGGAACCGATGGTGAAATAGAAGGTCCTTCTTGCTGCTTGGCAAGCAAATCTTGTTCCAAGCGCGTTAACCGGTTGCTTCCATTCGTGGTAGTTGCAGTGTGGTTGTTGGCCGTGACAGCATGAGCACCAGGACTAGTATTGACAGAAACATCATTACTAGAAATTTTTTTTTGCTTGCCCAAGAGATCTTGTTCCAACCCCGACAACGCTGGATGTCGTAATGTGCTCCCATCTTTCTGCCTGTTACTGCTGTTGTATCCTCTATTATTGGGGAAAGAAATTTCCTTTTGAGTTGCTAGTTTGGCAGCAGCATTATTGATGGATTCCAGCTTTGAATTTCTATGTTGCATTGATGATTCTTTTTGCTCATGAATATGCCCATCAAACATCACTGTTTCTTCTTGGGCGATAGTGGCGGTTCTACGTTGTGCGTCGGAGCTAGAACCAAACTCTTCCTCGTTGTGGTCTTCGCTGCTGCTGCTTCTGCCGCCGTCGCTTCTCTTTTCTGCGTTCGTCGACATGGCCGACACGATACTTGCCTGTTCTAATAGTATAGGCGATGGTGTTAGAGTCTTATCCCGCTTAGCTTTACACGATGGATTAGGACGTCTTGTCGACCTTACTTCAACTGTTGTTCGATGTGTGCGTTAAAAATCCGAGAATCCAAAAATTCGAAGCAGAGATGGAAAAAAAAAAAACTCTCACTAGTACCGTACAGTAAAAATAATAGTACTAGTATTACACATGATCAAAGTAGACTACCACTCACTCGTAGACAACTCGAGTAATATGGATACGAGTCAGCATCGGGTCTTGGCGGGACTGCTTTAGGAGTGCGCGAACACGGGGCGAGGCAAACAACAGTACAACACGAAAACGAGTTGTAAGAATGTTGTAATAATATTATTGAAGTAAGATTTTGTGCTATTTTAGTAGTAGATATTCCGGCTGTCATAAAAGTTTGACTTATGGATAATATGGAAGCATGTATATATCGCAGATCCATAGAAGATCTGCAAAGGCATGTATTGGTAAATCATGCAAACGTCAGTATGCTGCCCACGTCGGGTTTTTCTTGGCCTGTCCCTAGATATAGAATGTCCCATTACTTTGCGGGCATACTACTTTTCAAATTGTTGCTATGTTTTCCTCTGTTGTAGTTCTGCTCTTACAATGACGCATCGCAAGTAATAGAGACCGTTCGAGGTTGGCGTACCACCATCACAGTATCGTCATGAGATTCTCCAGATGCTGCTGTAGAATGACGTGGATATAGTGTCGAGCGATGGTCCTCTATTTCCGTATTTGACATGGATTCAGTTTCATCCAGATCTGGAAAACTGTCCTCCTCCATACCACCAATATTATCATCACCGGAAGCGGTAGTAGTATTGTTTCGATCGGATCTAATGGCTTCCGCCTCTCCGGCTTCTTCAATATCTTCGTCACCATCATCTGAATGTGCAATCTCTTCATCGTCACTTTCTTCCGGTCCCTTCTGGACACTTCGAAACATGGATCCTAAACTAAACGCAACTACAGTGCGCTCTCTAACATTCAGCGGCGCAATTGCAACATCAGCCTCTTGATCTTCATTGCCTTCATCAATTTCGTCTTCTTCCTCATCCTCGGCATCCTCCTCCGAAACGATATCAGAGTCATCATCGGCATAGTTACGATCACTAGCTCGCTCCAGAGCTGCTTCCAAACGCATCTGATAACGACGTGCAAGGATTCTGTAGACATCTCGTTCTTCTTCTGCCTGTCGACAGCGAACTTCGGCTCGTTGTCGAGCTTCGTGTGCTCTTGCCGCCGCCTGCTGCTCTTCGGCAAGACGACGTCGCAAACAATCCAATTCCGACTCGGGAGTCTCAAACCCTGGTATAAAGAAGGTTAATGAAAATTTTGAAGTATAAGACAAAAATAAAATACTAACCAAAATTCAAAAGCGTGCCTGTTGTCTACTCACAGTCACGATGTGTGTATGACAACACTTCTAACCACAAACATCGCGGTAGAATCCCCGCCGCATTCACTGCTGGTTTGAGTTGCTCGTCCTGTTTGGGGCGAGGTTGATGTTTGGGAGAGTGCGAACACAAAAGAATCTCGCGGCACGAATTGCGGAAGCTGTCTGGATATTGATGATGGATCGCTGGATTCCAAATAGTAGAGGGTAAAACAGTCATTTCCCCATCAGATCCCGCTTGTAATGTAGCAAAACGAACGGCGCTCAACAGCTGTTGAGTAAACTCAGTGGAAGGTAGGATGGTATCCGCATCATCCGTTTCCATCGAAGATGAACTAATGTTAGGCGCATTCTTTTTGGGGTTCGACCTGCATCCATTCCGGGTGATCTTTACAAGTTCATCCTCAACTATCACATGGACAAACAACGAAGAATAATGTTATAGTAGTCGAGGCAACACATGAAAGATACCCTTTTGAGGACAAGAAGAAAGAAAAAGCGTACCTGGACCAACCAAAATGCCACCGGGACGAAGTAGAAATGCTAATTTGGGCAGGTCTTGTTTATTCACAGAAGATCCAACATAAATCCGGTCAAATCCCACGACAGCTTCGCCCTTATTGTGATCAATTGTGAGCGCATTGCCATGGATCCATTCAATGCTGGGAAATGGTCTGTTGTGCGTACTCTTCCAGCGCTCCGTAGCAGCTTTTGCATGCTCGACAACATCTTCATGAAAATCAACTCCTGTACAAGAATAGAACAGTCCATGGGTGAGACGACAGCAAGACGACCTAGATTCGACGGCAGCGAGTAAAAAAGTACATTCAAGCGCACCATAATTATTTGAGTGAATGCCCAGAATCGAGGCGACAATGCAAGATAGGTAACCAGTCCCACTTCCCAGGTTCAGAAAGCTCAAGGAGGAGTTTGGACGAAGATCGAGTGCCTCCAATACGGTCCCATAAATATGAGGTGCTGAAATATGAAGATTTCCCTCCCTCAAAGGCTGATCCGTGTGGGCCATTGACCTTTGATTCTACGGAAGGAAACGAAAGAACAAATGAGAAGGGCTTACTTCCTTAGAACTTGGTACAGTATGATGTTGATTGGATAATAAACAAGAAATACCAAAACATACCTTCGGGACGAAATGGACTCTATCAACTTGTCGAAAAGCTGCCTCGATGAAGGGGGACGAAATCACTTCAAAGCCTGACAGAAAGCGAATCAGGAGAGAAAGAAAAAAGAATACATAAATCATTAATGAACAACTTGACGTGAGAATCACTTTGCGCGCACAAAAAGGACAGATATGGTTGCTCGACGTCCCTTCTAACATCGCCAGAAGGAATATGACATGTTCTGCTATTTGGAGGATATCTGGAGGGGCGGTTACCGTTGCAGAATCCTACAGAGTAAACACATTCAAAGTTCTTTTAACAATTCTACTTTTAAAAACTCACGCTTCAACTTGTCTACCATCTCGGCATTCGTTGTACCGCTGCTTCTCCAAGCACACATGTTAGCTGTTAGCTATCTCTTTGGTAAATGATTTTATTTGATTATTGGTAGGTTAATGTATGTTCGGAAAGTTTGTTTTAGAATAATCATGCGCATCGAATCTACGTAGTAAATAGTAGTGGCTTCTCATGGAAAAACTTGACAAACTCTCTAGCGTACCGGTAGCAATTGTTCTGAGAAAATGATGATGGCTTGATTCAACTCGTGAAAGCTTTGTACTACTTGTGTCTTGCGAGCAGTGTCATCACACTCTTGTTTTGTTCGGAAATGGAACTTCGGTGCCAGCGAGCTGCAGTGGCGCAGTAGGGCTCGAGATAATAATCTGCTTTTAACTACTCCGTACCAGGTAGTCGGAGTAAGTTTTACTACGTACTACTGTACTACTGTAGAGACCATAAAACAAGGAATCCGAATCTGAAGTATTCGGTCTCTTGAACACAATGCTTGGCTGCTGGTTTGTAACCCCGTTGCTTGCCCAGTTTTCGTATGCGTGTTCTTGCCAGTGGAAAAGGCTGGCACCAACTAATACTAGTTCTACTGAGCAACAACAGACTGCTGCCGAACTATCTCCTCTTTGACCTCCTGCTTCTTGTGCCCTGGCTAATAAGTAAAAAATTAGGAATTTTGTTCCCTTCTGCCTGCCTCCTGCCTGCCTCTTGCCTGCTCCCAGCGCACAAAGAAGAGCAACATAGCGCACAAAGAAGAACAAAATAAAACGTCCCATCTTCCAGCTTTCTCTTGCTGCTCACCTCACCCACCAACAAGAAGCAGGAGCAAATGCAAAAACGATGTAACAGCACCTAATTAACATTCATGGCGCTTGGCAAAGCGTCCAATTAGGTAGCGTGGCCTTCCAGCAAAAAAAGAAATGACCAATGCCGGACTTGAACCGACGACCTTCGGGTCTGGAATCCGACTGCAGAGTAATAGGAGTATGAGAAGTACTGAGTAAGCAGAAGATCGGACGACACG
>Ga0100380_10004605_pt1 | contig 14393 bp, 10 predicted proteins | sample CryGeymeta201504_FD_80417 | JGI IMG/M metagenome (GOLD analysis project Ga0100380, IMG submission 80417) | Groundwater microbial communities from Crystal Geyser aquifers in Utah, USA - Crystal Geyser metaG 2015-04 | ecosystem: Environmental > Aquatic > Deep subsurface > Groundwater | place... | reverse complement strand
ATATCTGAGTGAATTAATCTAACATTGTCGATTCTGCCGTTGTTGTAAATCAGAACATTCACATTTTTCCAAATTCCAACTGTGAGGATACGAGGTCCCCAATCCCATCCATATTGATATGAAGCCTTTCTTGTAAAGGAGTAATTTTGAGGAAGGGAGAATCCATACTTTTATTTGAACAGAGACTCTTGTTGAAGGTCATAGTTGGCTGAGGAATTAAATTTAACAATAAGTGTGTTATTTTGTTTGAACTGAACCTACACCTCATAGAGTCTGAACATATTATGAGCTTCAAGGATAAGATCTCCATTCAGGTAGACATTTGTGTGAGTATCTAAACCTTCAAATATTAGGTATTGCTTCTGGTAATTTAGTATGTCCTCAGGTATACTGAATGTGGTCTAATAAGTTGCATCTTTTGTTTAGTAGTTGTAAAAAGCAAGAAAGTTGTCTCGGTAGTACTGATCCTTAATCAATCCATTGTCAACCAAATCAAGGGATAGAGATGAAGGAATAGTGGCTGAATACTTTTGAGTGTCCTCGCCAATAGTGAAGGTCCACTTAGTGAGAGAGTCAGTATACCTGCTTTCAGACCACTTCACTACACCAATCAAAAGAATGAGAAGAACGAATAACTTTTCTTTCATTTGAATAGATATATGATAGGATATTGATAGATTTATAATGTCAAAAGAATATATCTAAACGGCTATCAATCATTTCTTAATTTTGTTTTCCTTAAGAGCAATTCCATTATTGGTGGTCATGATGATCTTGGAGGGGTTGTTGTAGTAGAAGTCAGCTTGGAGCAACTTTCCATCTGTTTTCGAAATCATATAGGTTTTGTCTCCTTGGACCACTTTTCCCATGTTCCAAATCACAGTGTACTCTCCAAAGCCACTGATTATGAATCTTTCCAATCCTTCCTTACTTTCATCAAATTTAGCAGGTAAAAAGCTGAATTCTTTCATACTGTATTGCTGAAGATCTTCCAATGAAATTTCAAGTCTGATAGGATGAGGCCTGTTTTCATATGGCATTTTTTTGCTGTAAAGGGACTCTTCTTGATTGTTTTCAGTGGGAATAAGTCTGAGATATGTTCTGAAGGTTGCAAGTACCCAATTTCCATCCTTCGTCGTATCAAGATGTAGAACTGGTTCACCTGAAGAAGTGAACTTGTTGTTGGCATTCTTTCCGATCTATTTGTAGAACCTAATTTATCCATTCTTTGAGCCTGTTGCGAATCTGCCATCTCCAGTTGCGCTGATGGTTGTAAACTGAGGATTTCCACTGTATTATTTCATGTTTCCCAAGCCATCCTTGATTCTGGGATCTATCTCATAAATAGCATTCTAGCTCAGGGCCTTGAATGTTTTTGAGTTTGTAGCTTCAGCAAGCTTAAACTCGGGACATATTTTGACCACTCCTTTCTTAGGACTTGGAATCTAGATAAAACAATGAGTACGTATTCTTGAATAAGTTTTGATTTTTCGAGATCCTGATAGTAAAGTTTACCATTTTTGCCCTGGAATAAACCTTTTGTATCCTGGTCATGAAGAATGATATCATCTATATCAACTTCTCTGGAATCTTTGTCAAACAATCTCCTTTTATCTTTTGCTTCGATATGGTTGTCTTCACTGATGCTTAGGGTTTCCATAAGAGATCCAAGGGCAGCTATTGAAAAATCTTTGATCTTAGCTTGACAAAAATTGGCATAAAGATGGCCATACTTTAGTTAGTCATCCTTATAGAGATAGTCTTTTCCATTCACGTTTTCCATCTCATCTTTGTGTTTGTAAATTTGGACAACTTTTTGCTCCTCTTTGACATCTTAAGGTTTTTCTTCATCTATTTTCTTCAGGTAGGCAATTTCTTCAGGAGAAGCAATCTCATCAAGCTTTCGATGTTCTCTCAACTCATACATAACTTCCAACATGTTGTATTTCAAGCTCAGAGCAGCATCTCTTTTACCATCAAAGTTAACTTCAACAATAATACAATCTTTGTCGAGATCTATCCAGCGAATGTAACCATATTGAAGGTTTATCTAGTAGTTCAAGTTACTGTCAACAATTCTTTTGTAGAAAGTGTAGCCAGTAGCATTGATCAGACTGAATTAGTATTCGTAGTTGGGAAATGACTTGAGGACAAAGATTGCATATTCCTGAACCAATTTTCTGTCTTTTTGATAAATATGATAAAGTGAGCAGGTGTGAACCATTTTGTTTTCATCTTTCTGAGCCTCCTTGATCAAGATTTCATTTAAATTTACCCTTTATTGACTCATAACACTGCTGCTGACATTGCTGTTGGTGCTTTTGTCAGCGCTTTTGTAAACTGGGACTCCATTGAGCTCTTTGCAAAAGACAAGAGGGTCTTTGATATGCTAGTCATTGGCCTGTTGATGTAATATGTTGCATAGGATCTATCTGAATTCATTCTTGTTTTCAGGGTCCATGTAGCAACCGACATGTTCTGTTTCTTTTTCAAGTTGCCATTCAAAGCAGCTCTGAGGCTTGCCATTTCGATTGATCACAAAAACAACGGCATTCATGTTAAGATGAATCGGAAGTTGGAACTCTTCCCCCTTCTGGCCCAAAAAGTTGATACAGTAGTTATCGTTTTCTTTACCAAATGATATCATGCAGTCAGTTAATCTAAGTAGAAAGCTTCTTACTTCAGGTTCCGAGTCTGCTTGACAACTTCGAAGAGCGTGCCTTTTGCTTTGAAGTTTTTGATGCGGTCTTCGAGACCTGCACCAAAGCCCAGCATTTTCTTGAAAAAGTTCATGATATATATTTGAGAATAAGGAGGTTAATTTGTCTCTGCTTTTATAACTTGATGTAAGTAAGCTCTGATCAATGGTTGGGAGTCCGTCAGTCAGTCCTCGCAAGTGTCTTTCTTTCATATCTGGTAAATCACCCACTTAAATAGTTAAATTTTACTCTTCAATGGATGGCGAGACAGACTCAGTAGGCCAAGATAGTTTATCGGATCAGAAATTTGCACTTCAAAGCATTCATACATGGCTTTTGTGGTAACAAAATCATTATAAAGCTCTATTCTGCTGTAATTTAATTCAAGGAGGGGTTTATGAAGGTCTAATGTGTTGGGGAGTCTTTATTAGCTTAGGCATCCTCCACTATTTGAATTTCAAAGATACAGACGCCAAGAAAAGAGCATTGGGAGATTGCATCTTTTATGCCATTTTATTAGGATGGCTAGTCGGAACTTTAGTTCATTATGCTTTTAGTTATTGATTGTTTTTGTCATGAAAAATCATCATTTCTTGAAGCTAGGAACATATCTCAATTGAGAGTAGGGAACATTGGACAGTTTTCTTCCCACTCCACTTGCTACTTTCTTTAACTCTTTCTCATACTGAAGTAAAAGGCCTTTGCTTGAGTTTTAAGTGTGAAGATGTATTTTTTATCGTGATTGCCTTACTCTAGACTACCTTGAACCTGCTCTTATTCTTGATTATTTAGATTATCTTGCCTTGGGGGTCAAAGCTGGTACTGGTGGGCCTTACTTTAAGAAATTCCACTCTTCTGATTTGTTGATTCTGCTCTTCTTTGGATGAAACTTTTCACCTGAAACTTTAAGCTTGATATCATCTTCGGTTGATTGATCAAATTTGTTGGCCCTGGAATTTTTGAGGTGTTGATTCCATTCTATTTATTATTCATTAACCTGAGTTTACGCGTTTTTCCTATTGATCAATCCTATAATACATCTCAATTTTTCAATCTGCTCAGTATCTCTTTGGTGTATTTTCTGATACATTTTCACCTATTCCTTCAATCTATCATGTTCCATGTTCCTCAGTCGTGCCTTCTCAAGCAACTCCTTGTATTTTGACTCAAGATCGAGGTATCTTTGCTGTAGTTGGAGCATTTCGTTTTGAGAATGTTCAACCTCTATCTTATGGGTTGGAGAAATGTGCATGCATCTGCTCTGAGGGTTGTTGTGTTATTATCGAGGCTTTGATTTTGGCCTTATTGAATCGAGATATTCCTTGAAATGAAGCACTTTTTGAGATGTGTAGCCAGAACTGGGACGATTCATCATTTTATTTAAATGATATTAGCGGATGACCAAATTACCACAATCGCATCGTTACAAGTCAATACTACCAAATATAAAAAATAGCCATTTGATAGTTACAATGAGACTAAGAACGATGAATGTAGATAATCATAGTATTTATTTACCTTTATGTTTAAGCTTGTATGCCAGCTTATGTTAGTTGATCTCGAAGCGACTCAAATGAATGCTGTACATTCCATCGAAAAAAGAGTCTATCTTTGATTCGATGAGTTCATCGTAATTTTTGAGTTATTCGACGATCACTTCAACCTGATTCATTTTTTTCAGAGCGTGTTTCTTCATCTTGAGAACCTGGAGAGCCACTCGATATATAACTTTTTAACCTGGATCAACACATAAATACCTTATAAGAGGAGGCACTCAAGGATACGAAATGCATAGGAGGCTGGAAAACAGTTGCAATAGAGTGTGATGAACCACGATGAAGCATAGAGAATAGGATCGACTTCATAGTTCCTTAGATGCTTCCATAGTTGAGGATACTGTTTCTTGACAAGTTCTTCATTATTAAAGATTTACTATCTAATGCGTACAATTTTTAGTGAATGAGATCCAAATTGGTCAGTAATTTTTAATGGCCCTACCAGTGAAATATATGATAGGCCATGTTGAAGGCTTCTTAATCTTAAACTCTAAGCAGCATTGTGCCCACAATAAAGTTCATTCCTAACTTATGCCAAAAGTACCTTGACAGTAACCTACTTCTGGGATAGCATAGGCAAGAGCATTCAGGACAACCTTCATCCTCTCACATAATTTTTTTGTGTCTTTACTGTTGGGAAAGGTCCTTTACAAATCGAGATTTATATCTTTAAGCTCACACTTGTCTTTGCACTACTTATAGTACTTTAGAGGTTTCTGGATCAGCTGAGGCCATATCTTGTGCCTCAAAGAATCCTCCACTCCTTTTCGTACCTCATTTATCAACCTCCTTTCTGCTGTCTTACCTCCATTCTTGAGCTAAGGAAGCTGCGGAAGCAGTTACTGCCATCGAGAAAGTCTTTATTATTCAACATCAGAGTCTATGAGATATTTGATCGCATGCTCGTCTTGAGTAGTGTCAATGAGAGTTTTCTTTTCGAGACTCTGAGAAGTCCAAGGTGATAGGTCCATGTCGATAGATATTTAATAAAGTACGTCTAAAATAAATTGGTGCAGTATAGTATTGAATAATAATAAAAAAGTGAGGGCGACGGGATTTGAACCCGCAACCGTTGGATTTGGAGTCCAACGCTCTACCGTTGGAGCTACGCCCTCTTACGATAATAGATCTCTTCTCGAGTGGGCTAGTTCAGTGAGGTTCTTGATTAACCACGGCTATATTTTATTCCCTCTCGGCACTTTCATCCAAATAACATTTATACGATCACTTCCCATTATACCCATATTTGATAAATATCATGCTTCTGATTGAAAACAATCTTATACTTTGGTCAAAAGTCGTGGCAGACCTTTGGTTGCTACTTTTGGCATGATGGGAGGCAAGACTGACTACTATTGTTATTAAATATATGTTTTTTGGTTCTTAATTCCTGCTAACTACAGATACTTGCCATTATAGGTCAGGAAATTTAAAATATTAGAATGCTATGCTTAAAGAGTATCCTTAAAGAAAGTACGATAGTATTCGATACCGATTATTATCTTCTGCTTGATTTTACCCATATCAGCAGACACAGTGAAATTGCTATTCTCAATGTAAGTTCTGATAGGAATGACTACTTTGTCACAAACTAGACTTCCCTCAAAGAATATCTTCAATATCATCCGAGGACTTTTAGAAGGATTGATTTTGTCTTGAGCTTTCAGCAAATGATGTACACTTTTGCTGGCAGGTTCGAACTTTCTAGCTGGAATAGAGTTGCTTTGAGCTGAATGAAAAGTAATTTATTGATTCTCTGTGATGGTCCTTTTGCGATTGTCGATATGTCCTCCTGACCTTTTGGCTATTCTTTGTATTTTTTACAGCAGTATTCTGTTTGACCTTTCTATCTAAGTATTCTTTTGCTCTTCAATCATATACTTCTTCTCTTTATTCAACCCCACCTTCGAATAGTTATAGTGATCTCCAAACAACCTCTTCTGCATTGCTCTACGCTGCTCTCTTAAAGTATTTTTTGTCTTGAAGGAATTTATCTTGGACTGCCTGCTCTCAATGTGGTCTCCTGATGTGTACTAATCAATCTCGCTAATAAGTTTACTGTCCATTTATATTTATTTTATAAAGAATCAGCATCATAGAAGCAGGCGATTTTAGCTACGATCTACCCATTTGTTAGACTGCATTATTTGACCTACGTAATCCCCTATTCCTTTCAGTTGGAGATTGTCTAAGTTTCTTTCTATTTGCTCACGAACTTCTCTTTCTGGATTGTGAATCTATTTTTTGGCTCTTCTTTGTTTCAGGTCAGCATTGTTTCCTTCAATCGTCTCCACAAACTTGTGGGCTGGTTCAACAGGAATCTAGTCAAGATTTTATTCATCGCTATCGCCCATATCAATCGTATCTTCATGAGAAGGCTCTTCAATGAATCGAGGCAAACCTTGCCCAAGCGTGGCTTCAGGGGGGAGAGGGTTTCTTTCCGTCGAAAAGTTAAAGCCACTGAAGGTGGTATAAGGGCATCCAACATTTCTTGAAAACTTATACTTAAGAATTTCAAATTATCCTCCTGTCCATCCTTCAAATTAATCCTGGATCGGTCCACTTTCCTCTAATATTATTTCAGGATCTTTCTCATCGTAACAGTTGTAATTTTGATATATTTTGATCTTCTGATCGTCATAAATGAAGTAATGAGCTGGAACTTTGATTGGTAAGGAATAGACTGAAGTCAAGCTATCAGGATTATATGAATCTAATGCTGAAGTCTTATAGTAAAGCTCTTCTTATCCCGACTGTCTTCCTTCAGGAATCTTGGAACTATGATAGAAGTGATCAGCAGGATATTGCATTGGAGTTAGGTTGAATTTATCGACTCTATGTGCTTCCACCTATTTTAGTTCTGTTAGATCATCGAAACTGGTTTTTCCTTCCGGCTTTAGCTGAATCTTGATTTATTTCTGATTGCTATCTTCAAACTGCAATTCGAAGTAGCTTGGCTGAATGCTGTTCATTCCAAAATCGAGAGCAAACTCATCAGACAAAGATATACCCTGTTGTTGATCTAAAGCCTTAACATGGCTCTCATCAACAAGCTTTTTAACCTCTTGCCTTGTAGTTCTATCACCAATTAATTCTTTAATTTTTTACAGTCTCTTCAAAAGTCGATATTTGAGAATGACTTTGGTTCCCGCATTCATGAACCTTGTCAAAGCTTTCCTACGATTGAGATGCTCATCATTTTGTTTGTCGTCCCAGGTCACTGTTTTTTGAGGAACAATCTTTAATTCAACATCAACATCTGAACTGTGTTCAGGGTTGTACCTTTAGACACAAATCTTTTCCATGGCTTTCATCCTGATCTTTTCGATTTCCTCCACAATCTATTTTTCATTTTGGATTTCTTCTTAAGTCATTGCTCTATCTCCCAAATATTAGGAAAATTTGATCTATTTTTCCTTATCTAGCTACTGAACTCTTGTGAAACGATTCAAGTATTACCTCTATGCTATCTTCGCAGGGTTCAAAGGTTTGCTTTCCTACTCAACCTTCTTAGTGCTCACCAACTTTCTGATTAGAGTCTTCTTCATCGTGACTGTCCCGGATGGGTTGGGATTGATTGTCCCTGTAGCGGCAAATTGTTGCTGCGTTGCAGACATGCTTCCTGATTATCTTCTTTTTAAAAGAAGCTGGGGAGTCTTTTTGCTTTACTCTCCATCTTTAAGTGGAGCTAGTCTTGATGATTTGATTCTTTTTGATTGATTGAGAACATTTTTTTGCATTCCTGATCCGATGATTTTGATGGGAAGAGGTTGAAAGTCAAATTGCTGAATTTGTAAGTAAACCTCAGCTGAGGAGGTAGATTTGGCTAAAGGAACAAATGTAATTTATACAGTCAGGGTTTAATTGGCAGGAATGACACCCTTGAGAGGATTGATGCTGATCTCTGGGCTTTCCTTCTGATAGATAAATTCAAATTAGAAGTTGAGAGGAACCGAGTTCACGATAGGATAATACTAAGTAGCTTTATTTGTACATATGTAGCAGGTTCTTTACACTACACTGCTCCGAAATCTATCATCTTTGGGAAGATAGCTCTGAGATCAGGTAGAGTTGGATAAGCATACAAAGGAATGACGAAATTCTATGTTTCGGTGCGAATGCTTATTACATCAGTTTGATATCTGTTTTTAAACTCTATGTACTTATAATCGTTGCTCCTGAACAGTACAGTAATGGTTTCTGACATGCCAGCAGCGATGGACCCCTTTTTGTTGGTTCTGATGGCAAAAGATTGACTTTCAGGTGGAATTATAGCGATACGCTGAGGGATGGGTGCTCGATTGATGATTCTTACTGTAGAAGTGTAGCTTTTGTCCAGTTAATATCCTGCATATTTGATTTCAGGTGGGTCGATTGTGATGAATGCATTTCCGGTGGTTTTTTAAAATTCATCTGCATGATGCTGCGAGTTACATTTTTGTGTGAGGGAAGCGTTAAGTTTGTTGTGACTTTTGCGTAAGAGGGAGCTTGGCAGAAAGGTGTTATTGAGCTCTTTGCCGAGGTTAGGAATTTGTTCTGCCATTGTTTTTTATAACTTCGTAAATTGTATAAAAGCAGCTATCGTTCCTAGAATCCTGACTGCTAATGATAAAAGACAAAGAAGATTCTTTTGAATTGACCTTAATAATGGGTGCTCTGATTATAGTTACAATATTTATGAGTAAACTATCAGTCCAACCTGATACCAGTCCAAGCAAAGGTCTCAAACCAACAGCTTTCCCCATGACCAACATCAGTCAATTCTCGATCAGCCAGTCCTCTATTCACTCCAACAGTCCGAGCCGAACTTTCCCTGACCACAGCGATGTTAAATTTCAGAGCACCACAATAAGTAAACTACCCAATCTATTCCATTACAATGATCGGACTAAACTAACATTCAGCAGCGATGAGGAAGACAATTTTTCTCCAATATCTGTTCAAAAGCCAATATCTTTAGCATAAAGTGTAAAGTAAAAATGTGTTTGGGAGCAAGCATAAAGAGATGAAATAGAAAAACGGAATCGATAGATCGAACGGATTAAAGAGGAACTAAGAAAATAAAAATAAGCTGAGTAGAGGGTACGACAATAACAGGCAGCAATATAGAGGGAGAAGTCGTTAAAAAAACTAAAGATAACTTAAGGTCAGGTCAACATCAAAATCCTTTAAGAGCAGAAAACGAACAAGCATAATGGACGATCAAAGAAGTTAAATGTTGAATCCAAAACATTCTCAAAAACAATAAAAATGGACATCGATCTTGAAGATGATGAAAATCACAACTCCTCAGTTGAACAAATATCTATCCATGAGACCCCAACAAATAGCAAAATTATTGAACAAAAAATACCGACACACCCTTCGCCAAGCTCAAGAATGCAGATGGATACATCTTCTCTTGAAATAATTGAAGGTGTGCCCGCTCTAAAGCATCTATAATAGCTTGTTGACAGAAAAATACCTGCATAAGCGTCTATAATTCAATCCAAAGAAGAGCAAGCACCAGTCACACCTACTCGAAGGAAAAGACATAGGATATTCGATCAGAGCAGCAAGAGAAACTACAACTACATAAACACGGAAAGAGAAAAAACTCCAAGAGCAGTACAAACTGAATAAAAATTAAAAAAGGAGGATGAGTCTTCATTTTCAAATGGAAGAAATTACTCGAATACTCCTCAGGTCAAAGCCCTCAATATTTTGGACAAACTTGTAGATCAAATAGGCAATAACAATACGGCATGCTTGAGCATGAAATGTGAAGAACCCATAGATAATTCTTTTTATAAAAGATTGTCCTAGTTTAATCAGGCATGTCTGGAGGAATTGACGGAAGTTGAGAATATTCGGAGCATAAGTACTTTACGAGAAAGTGATCTTCAGAACCGGCTATCCAATTTATTTGAAAGGTCTCTGAAATGGAGATAAAGTATCAATGGAGAAATACTGAACTTATCGTTTAGCAACACGATAGAGTATGAGATTGTTAAAAAATTTGAAAAATTGAATTAAGGTACTGAAACTTACAGCAAGTTAGCAAGCGACTATTCGTAAACAGTGGAAAGACTGGAATAGGTTCAATAAAAAATGGAATAATACGTTCTTATCATGCAGAATAAAGATTCAAAAGGGTTGTACAGGCTAATGAACTGGCTCAACACTGAGCTGGAAAGAATTAAGCAACTAAAGGTAGGGTGTGGAAAATCAAGGCCCTAAAGAATGTTCAGTGAGTATCTCAGAAGAGAGATAAGTCAACTTGAATAAATCAAGCAGGATATTGATGACAATTTCATGGGGAACTTTCCTAAGTTACTATATTGATGTTTATATTGATGATGGTGAGAAAGAAATTGATAATGTATATCAATAACCTTTGTAAGCTCCCACACAGTCCAACAATCTTCTTGGACTGTCTGGTGAATCTCTTCTTAGCCTACAGCGGTCAGGATCAATGGTTAATTTAGGTCTTATTCTGGCGTTTTCTTCTTTGCGGTTCAAGACTCGGCTAGTCTTCAAGCCTAGCAGATCATCTTCTGGGATTCTCTTCTTTGGGAGAGTCGGAGTTCTTTTGATAGGTTCTAACTTGAGGAGAGAATTTTTCTTTTCTTTTTTGTATTCATCAAGCTTTTCACAAGTTGTATGTCGATGAGTATGCTGTTAATTTTTCAGTGTAAGGTAGTAAAGAGCATGGAATCTATCTAATCTGCAATTTTTCACACTGTCATTGACTCTTTCAGGGTTGATTCTGTAACTTTTGCCAAGAACGTCAACAATTTAATTTTCAAGGACAATGCTTTCCCTTTTGAAATCGATGTATTCAGGCCTGCTGGCTTCATAAGTAAGACTGAACTCTCCATTTTTGAGATCTATCAGTCTAGGTCTCGATTTTGCATCAACAAAAATGCTGCTGAGCAATCTCTGAGCTCTTGAAGAGAGAAGAGGATGAGAGTGATATCTACAAGACAAAATATTAGCTTTCTTTTTCTAATTTGTCTCTCCTTCGAAGGGCAGAGTTCCAGTTAGCATAGCATAGAGCGTCACTCCAAGTGACCACACATCGGCCAATTAAGCATCGTAGCTGACTTTTCGGATGATTTCTGGAGAAATATATGAAGGAGTGCCACAAACAGTTCTCCTCAAGCCTTAAGCTTGACAACTGAAGCCAAAATCAATGAGCTTAACATTCCAATTTTAGTCGAAGAGAACATTTTCTGGCTTGATGTCTCGGTGGCTGATGCCATTTTCCTTGAGATATAGAAGGGCTGATAAAATCTGATTAAAAACTCTACCAGCTTCCTTCTCCGGGAGAGGCCCTGATCCATTGATTCTATCAAAAAGCTCCCCATTTCTGCAATACTCCATGAAGATATAGATTTTGGTATCTCGTTTAATCACTTCATATATTTTAGCAATGTTTTCGTGCATCAGATTTTTTTGAAGTTGCACCTCCTTCTAGATAGCCCGACGATTCTCTTCATCCGATCTATCCACGCAGCAGATCTTTACCGCCACTTTCTCTCCTGTGAGTTTGTGAATACCTTTCTTAACCTTTCCGAACCCTCCTGAGCCAATAGTTTACTCTGAATAAATTAAGTGTTACTTAGTTAATAGTCCTAAAGTTCCATTCTTTTTTGAATGTTCCTCAGTTGGAAGCTTCTTCCTCGCGTTTTAGGATCTGCTGAGCTTCTTAAATCCAAGGGGTTTTGCATATTTAACATGTTTGATTTATATTATACGACATTTCATTGTTGTCGCCTAAAAAAGCATTGCATTCTCTGTAATTTCTCATCAGGGACTGAGATGGACTTACATTCTTTGCAGTTAAACTTGATCTGCTCAGAAAATAGTCGTGAAACAGAACTATCTATGTAAGCCTTGAATTCTTTTCTTTTCTGAAAAAATAATATGAGCAAGTAAAAGTCGAAGTGTAATATATATTTATTAGCAGTTGTTTCCAGGGTATCTTTTTTGAGAGAAAACGTTTTTTTATCAATAAAGGTAAAGCTTTAGATGGATATTTTTTTCAAACTGAGAACATTTTTGTTTAAACTGAGATTCATTAGATATCAATTCTCTTAATATAGAAAACGGAGTTTCAGGCAAGAAAAGTCAAAGGACGGCAACAGTAACGATGAAACATATGTATTATGTGACGCTGAGAACATCTCTATTGTTGAACTGATTATAATCATTTAGTAGTATACTGCTGATGAAATCATGTAAACAAAGATTCATTAGTTAAAGTATGTAACACCAAAATAAAATGTTGTTTCCTTCTGAATTTCATGATAAGAAGCACAAAGGCTTTCTTAAATACTCTAAATGAGATGTGTATTATGCAACGGCAATCAAATAACTTTGATTAAAGAAAGAATTAAATCAATAAAGTTATTAGAATTAATATCACTTCAAAACTAATGACTTATCTTGAATGATTATCTAAAGATTTATGCTATAGCTATACAATATTTGAAATGGATGATTTGAAAACTCAGATTCCATCTTAAGAAATACGGTCCAAGTTGGAAAACATTTCCAGATAAATCAACGAGCATGCTCTGGAGTTTATACCTTACAAGTGTAAAGTCAGGCTAACTGATGCATACACAATGGTCTACGATAATTGTGTCAAAAAGCCATATCGAAACTAATAGATGTTGACGCTATTCAAGCAGCTCCTTATCAGTCATCTGATGTCGACAGTCAGATCTTATTCTGACCCAAATAAAATAAAGGAATTCAATTATTACCATGAGAGCTATGTGGGATATGCATACATTCTCATCAAAAAAGTGTTTTCGCATCTTGACCGGTACTACCTACCATCAAGAGATCTTGGATCACTTACAGAGTTATCACTCAATTTTTTGCATAGAAATTTGTTGGGAACTCCTGAACTGAGAGCAAATTATCTTCAATGCTTTATTCAAACTTTGGGCGAAGTAAAATGATAACTATGTAGTTTCGAAGCAGAATGGTTCTCTCAGCTAATTAATTGTACACCTTTTCAGTCAATATGGCCAAACTTAATCCTGATTTTTACATGGAGATCAAGGTACATACAAGTCTATTCAGAAAGCTTATCTCTTTGAGTCCCACGCCTTCTATCATGTCAAATTTAATGAAAACAAGCATCTGTCACCAGCTCACTACTATCCAAAAATCCACAATTTGTCCCTTTTTGAAGATGTGATTACAACCAAATGCTTTTTGTGGAGTTTTAATGATCAGGGTTTTATAATCGAGATTAGAAACCTTTATATCAAAGAGCTTATTTAGCCATACGTGGACATTCTCCTGAGTCATCACTAGGGCCTTGTTTGGATCCTTTAGAATAGAAAATACCAGGTAGAGATCATTTTACTTAGACAATGAATTCAATTATTGATGTTTACGATAAATTTGAAGGACTAGCCAGAATTAAGGAAAAATACTATGAATTTGTTGTGGAACAGGCTAACAAAGTAGTGAAGGCTCAAAAAGATGAAACAGACTCAAAGAAAATAATAAAGTTAATTGTCTAATTCTTTGAAGATCAAAACAAAACTCTGACTCAAGGATGGCTAAAAAATAGAGAGTTTCAAGTAACCTTGAGCAATGCCATTGAAAACGTGATGGCAAGATGGGACAAGTATGCATAGATCCTATTCAACTATTGCAAGGAAATTGTCACTAAAGGATAATTCCAAGGGATACAAAAGTCGATTGAACTTGCCTTTGAAAAACTGGCCAACAAAGATGAATTCATATACAAGTGTTAAAAATGGCTGGAAGATAATATTCTTGCTGAAAAGGTTTAATTGACAAAACTGAACCAATTTTTCACTGTTCTTCATGAGCTGTATCAGTTGATTTATGTAGGTGTGGGGCTTAGAATACACTAAAACTTCAAAACATCACGAAAGATTATCTGTCTGAAAATGATTTGCAAGCCAAGAGTCCTCTCAGCCCCAAAGTCATTTCTTTCCACCTTTGGGAGAGAAGGTTCAAGGCTGACTTAGCCATTAATTTTACACTACCAGAATCCTTGAATTCAATTTGGAAATAATTTGAGACGAAGTATATAGAGAGACAACCGAAGAAAAAACTAACACTCCTACCTTTGTCAAGCACAGTGCTCCTTGGAGCAAGAATT
>Ga0100380_10004591_pt1 | contig 14418 bp, 5 predicted proteins | sample CryGeymeta201504_FD_80417 | JGI IMG/M metagenome (GOLD analysis project Ga0100380, IMG submission 80417) | Groundwater microbial communities from Crystal Geyser aquifers in Utah, USA - Crystal Geyser metaG 2015-04 | ecosystem: Environmental > Aquatic > Deep subsurface > Groundwater | place: USA... | reverse complement strand
GCTCCTGCTACCGCTACTGACTTGTCTGCTTCACTGCAGCGAAAAGAACAAGAACAAGACCACCAAAATGAGCAACAGCTGCGAGAATTGTTGGACGGTGTTATACTGTTGTCGACCACCAGTAGTAACGATCGTTCTATATTATCTTCTTCGTCGTCGTCGTCGTCTTGTTCACAATTGCAACAACAAGAATTAAATGAACTTGTTCGTGATATTAGTCACGCTCTACGTTCTCATCTTCCTCCAACTGCTCCAACTACTGCCAGTATCACGACGAGAGCCAAAGTAGCACAAGAATTAGAAGAAGCAACGCGGGAGTACATGTTGGCAACGACCATGTCAGTCGATTCGTCTTCTTTTGACAGTAATGACAATTACACGGATAATACAATTACTATTATTCACGAGAAGAAGCAACGAATGGAAGTTTTGGCACGTCAATGCCGAGACATGCTGCAACAACAGCAACAACCAACGAACACTACAGACGATGATGATGATGATGATGATAAAATTTATAATGATGATACCACTACTGCTGCAACTGATTCCGAAAATACTCTGAAAGAACTACAGCACAGATATACCATCATTCGATATGAAATCGTTGCGTCTGCTGCTGCTGCTGCTGCTGCTGCTGCTGCTGTTCCTCCGGCACAGGAACAACCTTTTCAGCAACAACAACAGCAGCAGCCACCGCAGATGAAGATTGATGAGAAGGAAATGATTTCCAATACAGCTGTTAAGCAATCTATTACATCACCCACGACAATGCTACCAGTATTGGAAATTCCTCAATTTCAAGACAATGGTAAACCAGATCCTGTCATTTTGCAACAATTATTAGATGATGCTACCCTCATTTATGATCGCATATCATCATCGTCCGCTCATCAACAACAACATGAACATGAACAAGATGCTATAACGGTTCTGGCACGTGATTTAGTTTGTGAAATTGGGCATTTACTCTACTATTCCACACATGATGATGATGATGATGATCATCATGATGATGACAACAACGGCAATAATAGCAACGGACAGCATCGATCGTCTAAAGTTATTGCTAATGAATTGGATGGTGCATTGCAAAACCTTTCGAAAAAGATGCCCAGTCATGATGACCAAGAATACTACCAATCATTAGATCGTAGCGTAGAAGAGTTAGCAGCCGAATACCGAGCTGCCAAAACTTTTGAGGCTATGAATACCAGACCAACAGCAACGACGACAGCCGAAGAAGTCATAACATCTCTACAAGAACGTCTTCAAAGCCTGCAACGAGAAATTGTCGAATTCAAAGATGTTACGATGGACATTCCCGAGGTTGTTACCGAAGATGTATTTGCTGACAAGGACGCCACATCGTCGTCGTCGTCGTCTCGAGATCCCGTCACTGCTTCATCGTACGAAACGAAGGAACCATCCTATCGTCGTCGCCAGAAGAACCGTCAGGCCAAGAAGGATGCCACAACACCTTTGTCCAACCACATTGACGAACAACGGAAAGCATCCGCAATTGATGTAGACGTTTTTGCTCCCAAGGGTTTGTTACCATCAGATGCCAGCCCCGGGGCCAATATACTTAACATGTCCGTCCAACAAGCCGATGAGTACATTCAAATGTTCAAGGATGCTTCTGATGCCATCAAGGCACAGCAGAACAAAAATAATGACATCGGCAGTCATCGTAGGCCTTCACTTAACACTGAAGAAGATGATGACAATGACATTTCTGGTATTGATTTGACGGATATGACGGCTGCAGAAATGGACGAATACATTGAAATGTTCAATGCAGCTTCGACGTCTCTGGAACAGGAAAGTAAACAAGCTGATACCACTGACAGTACGAGCGAAATTCCCTTTAGCAACATCAATGTTCTTGCTGCTGCTACTTCGTCCATCAATGACGGTGGTGCTGAAAATGATTTTACAGACATGACGGAGGCCGAAATGGACAAGTATATTGAAATGTTCAACAAGGCTTCTCTGGAACTCGAACAGCAAAAGATGGTCACCAGGGATGAGATTACCAGGAAGAAAGTCGACGCTGGTATGGATCCAGTTTTTCCCTCTGGCAAAGTTGACTTGGGAGACTATCTTGGAGAACTCGATATCTCAGGCATGTCCGAACAAGAAATAGATGACTACATTGCCATGTTCAATGAGGCCTCTGCCGAAATGATGGAAGCCAAGGATATGGATGTGGAAGTACCCGTCATGGACACCACAGCTAGCAGCAGCAAGGGTTTGTTAACTCCTCCTGCTGCTCCCGCTCTTCACGATGCCGAACCAAACCTATATGACGTTGATATTATGAAGGGTATGACCATTGAAGAAATGGATCAGTATATTCAGATGTTTAATGATGCATCTAGTAGCATTGTGGAACAAGAAAGGCTCAAACAAGAAGGCCAAGCTCCAATCATGGAGGGTGACATGATCTCAGATATTCCCTCTGCTCCTGTCGATCCCGTGGCCAAGCAACAGACCAACGAGTTCGATATTATGCAAGAGATGAGGGAAGAAGAAATTGATCAGTACATTGAAATGTTCCATGCTGCATCTGCTGAAATCAAGAATGGCAAGCGTGCTAAGCAGGAGTTCAATATTATGAACGACATGACTGATGAAGAAATGGACCAATACATTATCATGTTCAATACAGCCTCCTCTGAAATAAAGGAACAGAAGAAACTTGCTAAACAAGAAAAGGAAAGAAAAATGGCACGATTCGATATCATGAAAGAAATGACTGACAAAGAAATGGACGAGTACATCCAAATGTTTCATGCTGCATCTGATCTCATCAAGGAAGAACAGACTGCTCCCGCTGAAGAAGGTACCACCAAGGAGGAATTTAACATTATGAAAGAAATGACTGAAGAGGAGATGGATGAGTACATCGAGATGTTTCATGCTGCGTCTGCTCACATCAAGGAGCAGAATAGACTTTCCCAACAAGATGAATCTCCAAATAAGAAAGTTGACGTCAATGCTGCTTCCACTGGAGTTGAAGAGGAAACAAAGATTCCCATTGATACTAATACTCCTTATGGGGAAGTGGATACATTTAACCTAACCGAAAAGGAAATGGACGAGTACATCAAAATGTTCGATGCCGCTTCTGCCGCTATTTCGGAAAAAAATCACGCTTCTCCTGTTACTGAGGACCTAGTTAAGGACGAGTTTGCTCCTAGTTCGGCAGTAGTCATGGAGGAGGACGAGTCATTGTTCGAGCAGTTGTCCTCTTCTTCTTCTCGAGCGGATGATGAACAATACATGAATGACGCCGACGATTTACCTTCCATGCCCGAGCCAGTTACTGCGGAAAACCCAGCAACTATCGCCTTTGTAAACAACAGATCTCGAAGTTTGAGCTCGCCGATGGCTCCGTCCGCATTCAGACCTACTCGTTCTCTGCTCGCAGATACCCGAGTTCGTGCTCTGACAGCCATGTTGCAAAAGTTAAATGATAGCCAAGTTGATGTGTGGTTCTCACCGTTGTTTCAAACTGATGTCCATCAACACATCGAGCGAGTACAACGAAGACGTGATACTGTGCGTGAATTGTGGATTGCTACGATTGATCATTTGCATTCATTTTCAGGCAGTCTTCAGACGAAAGCTCAAGAAGTCACCGACAAGACTTCCATCTTTATCAGCGGACTGTGCGATGACAAAACAATGGCCGATGATGCTCCTACTAGTACTGACGGCTCATCGTAAATAGCTGAGAGATTACCAATCCCGCGACAACTATAGCCTTTTGCGCTCCATTCAAACTGCGTCTGGCCTATTATGTATCTCTTGATTGGCTCATTGCATATTTATGCCAGACCAGGCTAGGTTCAAGTTGCGCAGCGATACCCCGAAAAACAACAACTAAGAAAAGGTCTCAGAAGCAGCTGTTACACTCTCTATCTACTGGAGTACCTACCTACATACTATACACATTTTACACGCGATACAAAGTAGCCCTACTACGAGCTAAACAAGTCATAAAAACACAAAACTAGCTGTAGCTTGTAATCATTCGTTTCCTTCATTCTTGCGTATCGAGTCAGCCACTAGAAAATAGCAGTAACAGGTAACAGCTACGTAAGTACATTGGATGTCATCGAGATTATTATATCGGCGAGATTCAAAAGGCAATTTTGTTGGATTGCATACTCTCATCAAAGGCTGCAGCAGTATCATGCTCTCCGAAAGACCTTGCTGAAAGGATGCCATCGTCCAGTACTGTCCTTTGTCATTGCGTCGTCTTTTGCTGTCGTGGAGTTTGCTGCTGCATTATCATCCAACCGTACATTGTTGGTAGTAGATATTCCGTTGAAACTATTAATGTTGGATTGAATAGCATCGTTCATTTCCTTTATCCAACTTGATAAGTTGTGAGCAACGTTATTGTTGTTGTGATTGTGATTGTTGTTGTTGTTGCTACTACCAGCACCGGCACGAAAGGTAGACGACACATCTCGTAACCACCACAAACTCGTACTGGTACTGTTTTGTTGGCGTTGTTTGGCTTGTTGCATGGCACGCGTTCGTGTCATGCGATCAATACGACCAAATATATTGGGTACCAAAATAGAAAATAAAAAAACGCGAAACATGTGTTCGATGATCCATTCAATGACGGCGATCATTTTTTGGTATACTGATGATGCCATCGGATGACCACGAGGAGCCGTTTGTGTCATGAAATGTGATACAATGGTAGATGTCGTTCCGACAACAACGGGTAGTACGGCCAACAGTGACCAATAAATAGCAATGCGACTCGTAATAGGAGCACACGCCACAACGACAGCATTGGTAAATTCTGTTTCATCCAGATATCCTGATCGATCGTGATCTGCCAATTGAAACAGTTCTTCTATCTGATCACGATTTGGTGGATGACAGGCAGCAACACCCACGTACTTTGCTAAATGCAAATGCACCAGTAACATTCCGCTATAAAAGGCATTGCGATCAATTTTCTTCTCCTTGTTTTTGTTTTCATTTTTGTTGGTGTTGGTGGTGTCATTGTCATTGTCGTTGGTATTGCCATTGGTATTGTCAGTGGTAGAACAAACATCAAAGGCCCACAATGCTAATTTTTTAACCATAACCAACCGTGTTTTTTTGGCACGTCGATCAAAGGCATCCAATCGTCGTTGCAATTCATTTCCAATCATTGTATCAGTGTTGTTTTTGGTGGTGGTGTTGGTGGTAGTGTTCGCAGCAACATCAGCAGCTGCAGTATCAGTATCAGTATCAGTATCAGTATCAGTATCAGTAGCTGTTGTCGTGACTTCTTTGAGAATAGACTTGCCAAGTTTCTCAATTCCGTTCATGCTGTTTTTGTTAGTAATCGTTTCCTTCTGTTCCATTTCTTGCTCTTGTGGTTGTTCCTGCTGCTGCTGCTGCTGCTGCTGCTGCTGCTGCTGTTGCTCTGAGTCTAGCTGTTGCTCCTGCTCCTGCTGCTGCTGCTGCTGTTGTTGTTCCATTTTTATTAGTTTTTTCTGTTCTTCTTCTTCATCTAACAACCGTTCGATTTCTTCTTCATCTAAACCTAATTCTTCACTCGCTTTGGCTATACTGGCACCCGTTCTCAATATATCCAGTGCTTTTTTTATATCATTATCGTACAATATAACTCGTTGTCGTCGTTGTTGTTGTCGTCGTTGTCGTCGTTGTTTGTAATCATTGTAATTGTTGTTTTTGTTTCTGTTGTTGTTGTTGTGTTGTTGTAATTGCAATTGGAAGGAACATAACGAATGACGACAAGATGATACTGTCGTGGTTGGACCAAAGTTTGCTGCTCTTGCAAATGCAGTACTCGTAGTAGTAGTGCAATACGAATGTGATTGCAGAATTTTCGTCTGAAAAGAGGCAGCAGCAGCAGCCGTTGCAGCCATTGTCAGTATGGTTGTTGTCAACAACGTGAGAAACAGTAGTTGTCGTACTGGTAGTATTGTACAATGGCACATCATAGTAATAGGAATCTTCTAAGAATACAAACAATCAGGAGAGCCCCTCCTGCCCAAGAAAAAAGAATGTGTTGATTTTGAAATGAATGACACACTTAAAAAAATTTACAGGAGAGAATATATCATTAAAAAAAACTTTAAAGAAGGAAAATTGTATGTGATTGATCGATTGATGGACAGCCTACTAGCTAGCTAGTGGTAGCGTAGCTGCTAGCAGAGTAGCTGGCCTCCCATCTGGTCGCCTCAAAATTCAAAAAATGAGGATTTGTTTATCCCGAACCTCAACTTCAAATTACATTCTTGCTTTACTGCAACGAGTACTTTATGCAAGGGTATTCAAAGGGTGCACAGTTGTTCACGATATTTGAGTATCTTTTTCCTTTCTTTTAACAAAAAAATGAGTACCCTACGCTACGGCGTAATAGTGTAGTACCTCTACCACTACTACTAGTAGCTAGTAGTAGTAGTGCCCGTGGTAGGTACAGTACGGAAGTAGACAACTGAATGAGTAAATATAAACCTGAAATACTACCGTAGACTACTACACTACTATTGTTTATAAAGTTTAAACACTACGTACCTGTCTATCAAAGAATAATTTTTATTAGACTCAACCTGGTCGTCTTGTGTGCGTATTATTGATTTATAACCCTGCACACACCTGCACACAGGACACAAACTACTAGACTACTGTACTATGAATGGTTATTATTTTGTTGTTGTAGTACTATACTACAGCATCTTCCTTTGGAGTAGTATTGCTTTTGTTCGTGGATCGTCACCTTTTTTCCGGCATCATCATCATCATCATCGTCGTCGTCGTCGTCAATTCTACAGGGATGCATTATCGAGATCCATACCATTGAATATAGGTAGTAGTTGTAGCCATAATGACAAGAACAAAAGAAACAAATCGCCATTCAATGCTACAGCACAAAAATATCTATCAAAAGCAGCAGCAGCTGCTGCAGCTGCAGCTGCAGCGCTTCCATACGAATATAACGAGAAGAACACGAGGAACGAAGAATTGTTAGAAGAAAGTAGGAAAAGCAGCAACAACATCCATTCGTCTCACAGACGAACTACTACTATTATTCCTCGTGGTGGTCAAACTATGGACAACAATAACAACAACAATAACAATATTGGTGTTGCCGCTGGTGTATTTGTCAAGGCTGTAAGAACCGTCACGTACATTGTTATTGGATGTGGTAAATTGATCTTACCACCGGTGGTTGCCGTTACGAAATTTATAGTGGGTGTGTACGCGGCCTTGCCAAAAGATGCCATCGTTGCACAAGTTGGTCTGGTCAGTTGCTTTGCTGGTGGATACTATCCGACGTTATTTTCGAGTCTCAATGCGGCACAACAGTGTGGATGGAATATCATGATCGATGCCATATCCGATTTGACCCATGAAGCCATACGTGTCATTGAAGCTTTGGATGATGATATTCCAACAACGACCACTACCCACCCATCGTTTGGTTTCCATCATGATCATCTGGATGACTACCGTAACGACAATGAATACAATTATAATGGTAATGACGATGATGATGGTGATGATGATGATGATGACGATCGTACCACCAAACGGAACAAGCGTTCGCGTCATCGTCGGAGTAGCAGGAGCCGTGGTAGTAAGACGACGAACAGATCGTTCGCACAGAAGACTCATATTGTCATGGCAACAGTCGATCCTGTGAAAATCAATACCGCAGCTGGTGCACTGTACACGACGTGGTTGGGCGTATCGACCGTACTGGAACGAGAATATGCGCGTGTTATTACGCTGTCCATGACAATGGCGCGATACATTGAAATTGTTGCCAAATTTGTATTCGGTCCTCCAGCCTACCTGGTGGTTGCCGAAGACTACCATCCATGGATTCCCGTCGTGATTGGTTGGATCTGTAAGGCCACAGCTATGAATATAGCCTGGCGCATTCAACGTGTCATGACTGCTGCAACATCAGCTATTGCGGGTGGGTTGCTGTTTGCTCATGCTACGAGTCGTATGCTTGCCAAACGTGGTGTACGACTGTTTGGATTGATTCGAGGGAACGGAAACAATGATGACAGAGACAACAACGACAATAACAACAACGAATCGACAGGTGCATTGTGCGAGGTATTGGGGTTTGTGGTTGCGGGGATTGGATTTTACACACAATTTGAAGCTCAATATCGGAACGGATTTTCGTTTGAAGTACCCTTTCCTATAAGCTTGGTAACATGGCCCTTCGATTGGGCCGAGCGTTGGATTCAATGGCAAATTACAAAGTAATATATATATGTATATAGGGTTAGGGTACATATATATACATACACACATGCTACCGTACCGCAATAGCTTCATCATAGGAATTGTAAGAGATAGTCGTGTGCTGTTTCTATGCTTAAATTGGTATAAATGGCTAGGTTACCAACAACTTACGAACTACTAGTAGTAGCTAGCTAAGCCAGCCTTTGATGCATCAGAATCTATCGCTTCCATGCTGCACAATGCCTGCGCAAGTTTTAGCTGCCTGAATTCCGCTGGGTTGTTTATCAACGTGTTGTTTCGCAATTGTATATGCATAACACCGCGCTACTCTAGTGTTGTCATATGTAGTGGTACCAGTTACTTGGTTTGTTTTTGCGAAAAGATGCATGCCGAGGGCTCATCAGCAAAAGAGATGATTCTTATTTTTTGTATTCAATTTTGCTGTATTTCAAATCATCGATTTGCGTTACCTGGTGCACTGGTACCAGGTATCTTTGACTATTGACCACACACTCCACCAGTCAAGCTATTATTGTTTATTATTGATTTGATAGCCTACTAGTGTTAGTTTTATCTACTACTCTCCGAGGTAGAGAGTACTACAGACAGCACCGGAGGGAAGCCAATTCTTGTTGGAACAAGCTCAGCTTACCTATATTACTACCTGGTACATGGTAGTCTACTATGGTACTATGAGAACTCTACCAGTTAGTACCAGTACCATATTATTACCGTACGTGGTATAAAGTTCAAGTTGAGGCAGAGAAAAAAGAAGATGTGTTACTTTGGTCAGATTTGTCTACTGGTCAAAATCTTCGAGAATTTTTTTTGACTATGGTAAACTACTAGACTACCTGGTACATCATACCAGGTAGAGTAGACTACTGTACCTACCTGGTACATAATAATATTTTCTACTACCAGGTAGTCTAGTACCTGGTAACAATATCTATTTCTTCGTTTCTTTTGTTAATAATCGGCAACTAAAAATGAAAGAATCTTCGTAACGACACATATGCGTGCGTTCGTTGAGTTTGGAACGTATTACCTGGTACCACGTACAGTACCAGGTCTAGTCTGCTCTGGTAACAGGTCGTGCTACCAGTTATACTACCTGATACAGTTCTAGTATTGATATTGAAAAATATTATTACCATACCGTAGTAGTGACGGGAGATTACGTACTTCTGGATACCATACCATTAAAATAGTAGTAGTATAATAGTATTACCACCAGGTACAGTATTACTTAGTAACAGGTACCACTAACTGTTATGGTACCAGGTATGGTACCTGTTACCAGCACGTGTAAGCTGGAGTAAATGTTTGAGTCAGAAAACATCAACATGGAACGAGTACGGTAGTGGTACCAGGTATGGAAGATTTCAAAGTGTCTACTACCAGGTAGGTACGGTACCAGGTAGCTTGAAGTAGTACCATACCAGGTATGTGTTCATACTTCCGACTCCATGATTTTACCATTGATAAAAAAGTCTCCGATTAGCCACTAAAAAAATTAAAAATTAATTATTGAAAGACATTATGCCTTCAGCTTGGTGAGTCAGCTCCTCGAACGAATGCACATTTTTCGTTCGCTTTCTTCACTTTTCTACTACTACCAGGTATCAAGTACGTACGTTTGCGGTGCAGAAAGAAAACAACAGAAAGATGATTCATTCGTCTTCCGTTTATCAACAGATGAAACAAACAAACACACAGAGAGACACACACAAATGATAGTCTAGTACCAGTAGCAGGTTTCCATCAACCTCTTTCATTAACTTTCGGTCACTATCCATACTGTTTAAAAACTAGACTACTCTGCGAAGATTCTTTATTTTTTCATTTTGTTGTCGTGTAAAACGAGAATTATTATAAGCGAAGCATATTGAACAGCAAAATAATGGAAAAGACAACAATGTCCGCTAGTAGTGCTAGTACTACCAGTCTTTGGGATGTAATCTCTACCAAGCCATCCCGTCGCAGTAGCGGTACTCGTCTTCATAGAAGATCGGTGAGACGAAGCAACACAGGAAACTCACTTGGAACTGCCCTGAAAGGTCTGCCTACTTCTACTTACGATACTAACATCGAAATGGAAAGAAGTGATCCTGCTCTAATAGCTGGTGGACAAGTTAGGCGTCATACAGACAACTTGAGTGTACTACCTGCACACTCACTTCTACTACAAGACGATGAAAAAATGCAGCGTGAACAGCTCTTGATGAGCCTCGATCAATTGGCCTGCCACGTACCTCGAACTGTCCTGGATCAGATAATCAACCAAGTTGTTCAAGAAGAAAACAAGAATAAGATCCGAAGCTTGCTGCAAGAGAGTTTGCAATTGAGTGAAGGAGTTACAGATGACTCCTCTCACAGTGAAGGCCATCACTCCGTTGCTAGTTTGTTGTACGATTCCTCCGCGAACAGCAAAGAAGAAGAAGATCCCGATGCCAAGGTCTCCAAGCTCCGTCAAGGAAGATTGTCCAATAGCACTATGAAGCCGCTCATGATGGACAGCTCGCTGCTATCGCTTGGAGTCGAAGGTGAATCGTCTCATAGTGAAGCTGATACTGGTGCTCCGATTGATCTTTTACCAAGTGTTGAATCGACGTCTGCTCTACTCTTTATTGATGTTTCTGGTTTCACCGAGTTATCTCGTTCACTAGAAGTTGAACAGCTCTCCAAGGTCATCAATTCTTACTTTGAACAGATATTGGAGATTGTACACGCTCATCAAGGGGATGTGCTCAAGTTTGCTGGCGATGCTCTCTTGGTCGAGTGGAGGGATCATCAAGATAAGAAGCATCAGCAACAGTCATCTGCCTGCTTGTTAGCAACAGAATGTGCCTCCAAGCTTGTCGATGTGTGTTCCGACCTTTCCGTCAAGACTCACACTGCTGCTGGAATGCCAGACACAACATTGCTGAACATTCACTGCGCAGTAGCATACGGAGCTATTGTTGGGACACATGTTGGCAACTCCAAACGAACGGAATATGTGGTTGTTGGCGATGCCATGAAACAGCTGTCGAAAGCCATGGAGGTGGCCCAATCGAGCCAAGTTGTCGTCTCTCCTCAAGTTATCCGTGCTTTAGAGGGCCTAGTTAAACTTTCCAAGCGTTGTCACGTTGGAGAGAGACCTGTTGTTTTGGCCTGCAAGTCTCAGGTCTTTTACAAGGCACAGCACTCGCCAACCCTGCTTGCCAATCAGAAGACAGCATCGACCTCTACTGATTTGTCTAGAAAGTGCGAGGATTGGACTACGAGCATGCTGCAACATTGTGAGGCATACCTGGATTCCTATGTGCATCCAGCAACTACATTTTCAGAAACAAAGCGATTATCCTTCTCTACGCCTTCCCGACCATCCAGTATGGGTGCATCCGAGGTTGCGGAATTGCGGGACGTCGTAACTGTATTCCTACAGCCCATTTTACCGGAAAATTTTGATTTGATGAGCAGCCCTGTTGACCAAGAAACGCTCGACCTTTTGCAACAGATCATGGCTATTGTCCAAAGCGAAGTCGACCATTTCGGTGGTCAGCTCCGGCAGTTCATTGTGGACGACAAGGGATTGGTCATAATTTTCAATTGGGGACTCCGAGGAAGCACCTTTCCAAACATGGTGGAGGAACGAACCATGCCTTGTATGAGAAACATTGGGTCGCTGTTGAGAACCGAGCTTTCCGTCAAGAGTCGGATGGGCGCAACAGCAGGCAAAGCTTACGCTGGTGTTGTGGGGGGTTCCTCGCGTCACGAGTACGCTGTGCTAGCACCCGCAGTAAACCTGAGTGCTCGTCTTTGCTTTAACACAAAGAATCCTGGTGTGTTGGTAGATGGGGCTCTTCGGTCCAGTGCCAGGTCCAGCCAGTTCAGGGTACGAAAGCCCATTCTTGCAAAAGGCTATAGCTTTCCTGTGCGTATTTATGAACCAAAGTTACCAGTGCGAAAGTCATGGGTACACATTGAGAGGAGTGAATTCGTTGGCCGTACCAAAGAAGTTGCCGAGCTTACTTCCTTGGCATGCAATATGATCAAGGGACCATCAAAGGAATCTTCGAAATTAGCCTTCGTTTCCGGTCCTGCTGGATATGGAAAGAGTCTTTTGTTGTCGCGGGTTGCTAGCACAATCGAGGGTCTCTGCAAGCAGTTAAATGCTACACACGTGGTTTTCCGACACGTGTTTTCTGAAGACGATGCCTTCAAGCCCTTTAGCATTATTCGGCCCCTATTTTTAAATGCACTAAGACAGAAGCAGAGTCCATTTCTGGGCTTCGCAAACTCTAACGGTGAAATCGACTCTGCGTTGCAAGAGGAAATGGAAAAGCAAGCCAACGCTCAGCTCCATCTTTCATTTTTGCGGACCTGTATGCAGGCGAGCATTCCTATGCAGTACGTAGAGATGCTTGCCGGCCTCATTTTCAGTGATAAGCTTTCGAGTGATATTGGTCAGTGGTCCGATAAGTCACGGAAAATGTCCGACTGGAACACTCTTGTGAAGCACTTTGTTCGCATTTACACTGAGCTGACGAAGGATATGGATCTGGTAGTCCTTGCACTCGATGACGTGTCGGGCGTGGATGAGATGAGCTGGAAGATTTTACAGCGACTGGTAGTGTTACCAACAGCATGCCGCTACCTCGTTCTTAGTGCGGACAGAAATCAGTATGGACTCAACACCCGGGGCAGCTTTTGGGATGAGTTGACCAGCAATGACAAAGTTCGATTTGTGCCGGTAACGAAAATGACGGAACAGGATATTGTGAGAATGACCAAAATTTATATGGGCAAATACAAGCTTCCAGATCTAGAACAGTCAAATATCGCTCGTTCCGTTTATCTCTTATCCGAAGGCATTCCATCTGTTGCTGACGTTTTTCTGGGTCTTTACATGTCAAGAGATTCGGATTCTGGTGACGAAGTCAAGGATGTGCTCCTCAACCGACTCGATACGCTGGATACGTCGGCACGATTACACTTGCAGTGTGGTGCCATGTTGGGCCGTTCCTTTGCTATGAAAGATGTTGTCGCTGTTATGGAAAGCTACAATGACATTTCGGTAGAAGACGAAGATGCCCGAGCATCCCACTTGGCTCTTGTGAGTGAAAGCCTCGATGAAGCTGAGCAAAATGGATTCCTTTCCGTTAAAGAACTTGCTGGGGGTGAGATTGTACTTTATTCATTTACGCATTCACTCCTGAAGGACGTTGTTTCGCAGCAAATACTTCAGGAGTGGAAGGACCGAGTGCAGTGTTTAATTGACGCGATTATAAATCCACCCATGAAGAAGAATGACACGATGGCAGCACCTTTCAACAGCGACTTGAGATCCTCTTCTGTCAAAAGTGATTTGAAGAGGGAGGTCTCTCCCTATAATACCAAGCCAACAATGAGAAGATTACCACTTCGGTCAGACTAAGACATCCTGTAATTTATAATATGTGTCCGTACTCTACATTTATGTCTCAAAGCTTCTCCTTTTAAAGATGCTTCCTGGCCACCCTTATCCATACCTTGCTAGCGTGCTATTCCTACAATGGCACTAGTTAGCCGTACATCATGTTGCTGGTGACTTCTTGTGTGACTCCATTCCTAGACATGCGAAGGAAAGTATCCACGATAGTTGGAAGGTCTTTCATCCGTGTCAACTTGTACAAGTTGCTGCTGCTGCTGCTGCTGCCACCGCCAGTTTCTGGTTGATTTTTTAGGTGTTGTTCTTCCATAATAAATGTTAGGTGCAATGGTATCGTCGTGGAGGGTTGGACCATTGCTCCTTTTCATGTAACGTGATGTATTGGTTCTGCCGCCACCACCGCCGCCGCCACCACCACCACCAAAACATCTCGAACAAAGGTAGTGCAATACATCATAACAGGCACTACCTCGAATCAAACAATTTGGATTGGGTGCCATTTCGTGCGCAAACTGCGACAATAAAGAATTGGGCGATCGATTCCATGGATCATCATTGTCATCAATGCTGCTGATATTATCACTAACCATCCTCCCATCGTGATCGTACTGATGGTTGTTATTGTTGTAATGGTAAGGACGAACATAATCAGTGTCGCGGACTACCTGTACTTCTTGAGGTGGTTTGGTACGACCATCGGTAGCATCATTACTGAATGGTGTTTCCAATGGTGGGTACATATCTTTATG
>Ga0100380_10004589_pt1 | contig 14425 bp, 9 predicted proteins | sample CryGeymeta201504_FD_80417 | JGI IMG/M metagenome (GOLD analysis project Ga0100380, IMG submission 80417) | Groundwater microbial communities from Crystal Geyser aquifers in Utah, USA - Crystal Geyser metaG 2015-04 | ecosystem: Environmental > Aquatic > Deep subsurface > Groundwater | place: USA... | reverse complement strand
GGATCCATGTTTTTTTTTTCTTTGTTTTTGTTCTCTTTTGTTGTTGTATTGAGGAGAGGGGGTGGCGTGGGCGGGGGGCGGGGCCGATCGAAGGGCGCGGGGGGGGGGGGGGGGGGGGGGGGGGGTCATAGTAGCCTTCCCTTTGGCGGAAGCAGGTGATGCGATACTTATTACGGACGATGGGGGGAAGCTTTCGTTTTGGCAGAAGTAAACTTTGGGGTGTGGGTGTCACTGACGACAGTACCATGTCGATTTGTGCTTCGTTTTGGCGGAAGTGAACTTGATACAACAAATTGCTACCAGTAGTCTAGTACTCGTATTCGCTGTCTCCCTTTCAGTAAAAACATAATACTCCGTAATATTGTTATCTACGGTAGCAGTAGCACAGTGGTGGTAAAAAAATACAGCCATGGTTGGTCTACTACTAGTCTAGTCTACCTGGTACCAGGGTAGTATAAACGCTTTGTAACAACTAATAGTCGTAGGTCTACTACTAGCTACTGTAGTACTACGATAGCAAGACGTCCCTATTAAAACCTGCTACCTGGTACACTGCGTAGTTTACTGTACCTGGTACGAGGTATTACTAGACTTTCTGCTACTAGCTAGTCTCAGTCTTCAGTACTGTAAAGTACGTAGTCTACTACCGCCCAGGTACCGTGCTGGTACTACTGTGAGCTTTGTGATGGAATCTTTGGCAAGGAACGTTTAGTTAACAAAAACCTCCATTTGCACAAGCAGCTGGTTGTACATCTCTACTACTTTGGAACTCTATCGATTGGATTCCATTGTCCTGGACTTGACTATAGAGTGCAGTACAAGTACTAATACGGGGTCGCTGCTACCAGGGTAGGTCTACTAGTAGACTACTACCGTTGTTCAGTAGTACGGCTATTAATGCTAGCTACTATTACTAGCTAGCTCTCGTAGAGTGACTGCGTGTAGACTATTCGGCTCTATCCCATAGAGTAGACTAGCTCAGCATGGTGGTAATAATACTATGCTAAGGTCCTCTACTCCATTATTTGAATATCGAATACCATTCTCAACAATACTTTACTCGTAAATAGTCTAACTAACAGCATCAACTATCCAGTCACACCCATGTCACCACCACCACTGCCCTACGAGCAAATTGAAGAAAGCAGCTCCTACGCTATCATCAACAAGATTGCTCTGGCAAGAGTGGAAAACCTTGGCGACACGTTCAGATCGTTTCATTCGGATACTGGCAATCAAGAACAAGGACAGGAACAACAAGGCGAAGAGGTGGTGGAGAAGGCGCAGAACAAACACAAGATTGTATTGGTTGATGTTATTCGGACTCCACAAGATACTTCTAATACGTCCATTGCATTTTATCGTGCCTGTCATCGTCCCAATCAATTGCACTTTGATCCCCACACCGTACGGGCTGCTATTGTTACCTGTGGTGGACTATGTCCTGGATTGAACAATGTGGTCCGAGAGGTTGTTAATTCCTTGCGCAATATATACGGCGTAAAAACAGTTTGGGGCGTTACGGGAGGATGGAATGGATTCCACAACGATCGGTACGAACCGGTACCATTAACACCCGCAGTGGTACGACACATTCATCACGGTGGTGGATCATTCTTGCGGACCAGTCGGGGAGGATTCGATGTCGACAAGACCATTGCCTTTTTACAAAACCGCAACATCAATCAGCTGTACGTGATTGGAGGAGACGGGACGCATCGAGCAGCTCACAAGGTCCACGAGGCCTGTCAGGAACGGAAATTAAATATTGCCGTTGCCGGTGTACCCAAAACGATTGACAACGATGTGGACTATATTGATCGTAGTTTTGGTTTCAATTCGGCGGTAGAGGCAGCACAGAATGCGATCCGAGTCGGCTTGACAGAAGCACAGTGTACCTTGCCCAATGGAATTGCCGTTATTAAACTCATGGGACGCGAGGCAGGATACTTGGGAGCCTTTGCGGCACTGGCTTCGAACGATGTCGATTTGGTATTGGTACCAGAATGTCCCATTGTACTGGAAGGCGAGGATGGAATTTTGCCATTTCTATTGGAACGAGTGAAACAGAAAAATTATGCCGTTGTGGTGGTCTCGGAAGGCGCGGGTCAAGATTTAGTAGGTGCTACACAAATGAAGGAAGCTGGGAGTGGCAACAAAATATTGGCACCAATTGCCGAATTCATTCGTGATCAAATCAGTTCTTATTTCGAAAAGCAAGGAGTCGATGCTCGCATGAAATATATCGATCCTTCGTACATGGTTCGGGGCGTACCAGCCAACTCGTCGGATTCGCTCTATTGTTCAGAACTCGCTCAAAATGCAGTCCATTGTGCCATGGCTGGTTTTACCGGATTCTCGGTTGGTCTCGTCAACAATACTCTAGTCATGATCCCCATTCCTCACCTGACAGCTACAAGTCCCAGAGCCATGAATTTGGAACAAAAGGGAGGAGAGATATGGAACAGAGTCATTGCCATGACAGGACAACCGCGGCCATCACGTAAAGTGTGCGACAACAACCCAGAAGCACCTCGTCGACCTGAGCCCGTTTCGCGCTAACTATTACGGTACACTGACCAATTGGAATCATGGCATCTAACTAAACATCGAAAAAGGGGCAACGTAACCAAACATTCCAATAATGATCCAATTGTCCTTTTTGTGAATAGAGAAATAATACATCATTTTTCTACAGCACAACGACATTGCAAATATACTGTTATTGGCAGCTTGTGTCGTATCCTGTCAACAACATTTCGTTTGTTGCATGTCTGTATACGGTAAATGGATTGCTTCACGAACACATTTGCAGCTGTCTTTTGGGATAACAAAGTGTACCAGATTTATTTGGACGGACAGATTTTGTTGTCCGTGTTGCTGCAAAGATAGAGATGGTAGAGCGCTGAAGGCAGTAGAACACGCCCACCCACCCTTCAAATGATGAACACTATTTTCGTAGCTGGGCGGGCGGTGTTACGCAATGATTCTTTACTTGTTGTCGCCTTTGAACGCTGGTAGCGAGCAACGCATTATTTTTTAATATTCTCTCCAATTGTAAATGGTGCAACCATGTATAGAAGTAGAAGAAAAAAAGGCCATACCGTCGTCACTTGATCCGAATATTTTGACCTTGGATTACTTGCAACAGTGCCAATTCTTCACGCTTTTCTTCCAATGTCAAGTCATTCCATTCGCGATCATCCAAAGATAGGGTTGTTCTTTTTAATTGTTCGTCCTGTAACAGCTGACCAAGATCTTGCGATGTGAGTGGACGTCCTAGTCCTCGATTAATGGCAGCATCCGGCTGGGTTTCTGCGGAAAGTACTGGTAACATGGTATCGAATCCCATAAATTGAGCAACTCCGATCCATCCAGCCAACAACAGTCCCAAAATTCCAGTGAAAAGTAACCCTGATAGAGCAAGCATTCTTTGAGTTTGATTTGTCTCGGAAGCATCATTTCCAGTGGTAGTGAGATTCTTGTTCGTTTTCAATACCGTGGCTTGAGTACTATTATCACGTAGTACTGATTTAAGATTCTTTCCATATTGTATCGCGTCAATACCCGGTATTTGCTGTAACAATCGTTCGTATCCTAATGTTTCCAAGAATGCTGATGTTGGTTTTTCAATGGTCACATGATCACTATCTCTGAACGACGGGGTTGGATACGCCAGGGCCACAATTTCTGTCGCACCGGCCTGTGCGGCACGCTGTTCCAATACCTGAAAGAGGCGTTCCAAGATCGTAGTGTCGGTGGTTGTTGATGGATTTGACAAAGACTGTACGTTTTGAGAATGACGACGACAACAACAATAACAGCGTCGGACTGCCGCTACTACGGTTTGTGGTGAAGACCGCGACGAACCCGACGTATAATATTCTACAGGCGTTCCAACAATTAAACCCGCTGTACCGACAATCTGTTCCTTGTTTGCTGAGAATGGTTTACTAGCATCATCACCATCTTCATTTTTGTCATTATTATCGGTATCGAGTATTATTGTTTTGGCAACTAAAAAGCATCCTCCATCCTTGGTATCATAAGATTCTTGCAGCAGTTCGCTCGTGCTGCAATCCATTTCCAAGCTCCCTTCAGGATTAAATTTGTCATCATCATCTCCGATCGATGTTACCAAAAAATTAAGAATCATGTCAAACTCATTGGATTGCCAATCTTGGATTTGTACGAATGGTGCCGTCGTTGACATTTTCCTTATTATTCGTTTCTCCCCTGTGGTTCGATGACAATGAGGAGTTCGATACGACGATGACCACCACGGGTCGTGACTTGCACCTGCAACAAGAATATATTTTGTGTTTGCTCTCGAGACAGCAGGACAGTTGTTCACTATTCCTAGAAAAGATACCGTCGACGGAATTATGAACAGTAATAGCAACAGAATAGTAAGATGACATTTTTTGAATGGCATACTATTATTTTTCTTCTTCTTCGTTTCTCCCTCTGCCACAACTTTCTTTTTTAATGGCTAGCTGTAGTAGAGAGAGTACTAAAGTGCCTTGCTTCGAGTGGTGGTGTGGACGGCAAGAAGATGCATGTGATGATGAGAGACAGATGATGAGATGATTCCGTTCTTGGCTCATTCCGACGAACGATTCAATACGTTCACATCATCGTCATTCTCTACACCACAGGCCAATAATCAGATTCTGGTGACCTTGTTCTTGTACTCTATTAATTATTATTATTATTCCGGGCTTCGACAATCACGACTGAAACTCAATCCCGAATTTGGTTCGTGGACAAGACTCAGAAATTAAACAGCCCACTCTGAATAAAAAAGGAGAGCCGTTGTGGATTTCATCACAACATACATCATCACGTGTTGTTGCACAAGACACACACACACAGACACACCAACAAAAATAATAATCAAAATTAATACTAACAAAATAATACTTTGACACACTACTTTTTACTATAATAAAGATGGGCAACAAGGTATCATTAGAAGAAGAAATGATCAATCTACGGATTGTATCGAAACAGATGCAGCGATCGGCTAAGAAGTGTGAAAAGAATGAAAAAGCGGCGCTGGAAAAGCTCAAAAAGGCCATCAAGCAGGGCAATTCCGAGGGGGCGCGCATTTACGGTCAGGATGCCATTCGAGAAAAGAACCAGGCTCTCAATCACTTGCGCATGGCATCTCGTATCGATGCCTGTTCCAGTCGTATCGAAACAGCGGTTCGGATGAATCAAGTCACCGATGGAATGAAGGGCGTCGTTCGTGCCATGGACAAGGGACTGTCGTCCATGAAGATTGACGAAATTTCTAAAATGATGGACAAGTTCGAACAACAATTTGAAGACTTAGATGTTAAGACACAGTACAGTACGTGTATACATTTATATATATATATTTTGCGACAGGCGGTGGTGTGTGTGTGTCTGTGCTTGTTCTTGTTTGATTCACTTTTTTTTTTTCTTACCCAATTTCTTTCTTTTTTGAATATTACTACTTCGCACTTGCCTGTATTCAACAGTGGAAGGTACAATGAATGCTACTACCGCATCGACTACACCCGCCGAACAAGTCGACAGTCTGATTTCCCGTGTTGCTGATGAAAATAATTTGGAATTAGGAGAAGCCTTTTCGCAGGCTGGTCCAGTTGGAAAGAAAACACCAGCCGTTTCGGAACCAGCACAACCGGTGGCCGATGATTTAGAAGCTCGGTTGGCAAATTTGAGAAGTTAAAAAAGCAAAGCCAAAAAAAAATTAAATAGTCGGAAAAAGAGAGGCAAAATGACAAAGAGTGCTCACCATAACAAACAATTTTGTGTACAACACGATACAGCCTTGCCTGGATTTGATTTACTGTTTACAAATGGAAACTGTTACAACGAAAGACTTGATTCTGGCTCAGTTTGTTGCGAATGAATATTCTTGGTACGATCGCGTGGACATTTTTTCTTCATTTCACGAATTATCCAAGCTGGGATATCTACATTATTATTATTTTGAGTCGCGAAGACATACGACGATTGATTTTCCTTTCTGCAAACAAGTAATTGAAAAAAGTAAAAACAAATAAAAAATCACGAATGTAAGAGAGAATATTATCATAGATCAAAGAAAAATTCGCACAACGGAAGGATAATTCCGAGAGTATCTTTGGAACAAAGTTTTCGCATCCGAAAGCGAAACACCCCGGAGTAGCAGTAACAGAAGTAAAAGCTAGCTTACAGTAACGACACTTGCGTTCACCGGCACTATTCCGCCAGTGCTACAAGTACTCCAAAAAGAGCTCCTCCTAAAGTCGTCCTCCTGAACTTTTTTTAATGATGCATTTTGTTCTCTGGCAAAATTGATGATGATACAGTAAGGATAGGGTAGGGTCGCTGATGTCGACAGAAACAAAAGATCGCAATCCCTGTGAATCAGAATATCTCTCGTCTCATCAATAATAATTAGAGTATTTATTAACAATCGATTATCACGCTTTGCCAAACTACTGGTACTTCGGTTTTATAAATATTATCATTATACTCTGCTACGCCAATACTGCTGTACTCAATAGCTACTACTAGCTATTCTGCTAAAGTAGTTATCTTACCTGCCAAAATAGTCAAGGTATTTTCTTTCTGTTCTACCAAAAAAAATGCTGAGACGAATACTATTATGTACGAATAATGAATCATCTGTCGTCCTAGTAGCATTATTCTGGCTGTTCTGGTGCAGTCTCCCGTTCGAGACGAGTGAAGCTTTTTCAACAGCAAACTCAATAATAACAACAACATTCCAGAGGACGATGCACGTTACGACTACGAAATGTCCTGTTGTGCAACCATTCTTATTGGTAGTATTACCCTCGCCCTCATTTCTGCTCACGCGAAATGTCAAAGCCAACAACGACAGCAGTGGCGAAGAAGATGATGATTCTGAAAATGATAATGACGACAATGACGATGACGATGACGACGAAAATCTTGATGATGATTCTTCACTGGGAGATTGGCGTAAATTTCGGGCGTCTCTTATTGATGGAGGATTACCAGGTGGCGTAACAACATCCAACCAGGATTCATCCATTTCTTCCGCGTCCTCCTCTTCAATGGCTCAGAAAAAATCTGTGGCGGCACAAAATGAAGCTCTGTTGGCCCAGCAGAACAAGCAATTAGCCGAAGAATATCGTGCCGGTGTTTGGGCCCATACCATTCAACAAGTAGAAGTGGGTGGTTTGTTGTGTCGCATGCCCTTGGAAGCAGAATTGTACTTGGGAGGAGACAAAAACATTAAAAACAACAACAAGGAGAAGAACGGAAGTTATTGGAAGGAAAAATTAAACATCATGTTGAGCCTGGAACCACGGTCTGCTCCTGCTACTATGGATAATGACAGTACCAGGAAGCAGAAAAATGACGACGACGACGACGACGACAATGCCTCTCTACAGGAGGTGGATCATTGGTTCGCTTTGGCAGAGCGAATGGTTGCCCGAGAATTACAAGCCATTACAGAAAGTGGGAAAATTCAAAATGGAATATTGAATCCCAATGATCTTGGTGATAATGAACGGATCTTGTTGGACAAATACATGGAATACAAGGTGCGTGCGTTTTTTCGTTTTGCTTACACCCTTGAAAAGTGAAAATGTAGATTCTTTTAGTAGTATTTTTTGGACACAAAACACAGACTTACCTTTCAACGAATGCAAATTCATATGCAAATTCAATATAATGATGCAGCAAACATGGCAAGAGGTGTGCTTGGTGACATCTCACAATCCAGAATCGGGTTGCAGTGAAGCTCTTATTCTGAATCGACCCATTACCAAATCCATTAACAAGCAATTGGCAACCCTTCTGTTGGAAGGATCCAACGGCAACGGAAAGGGTAGTTTTTCGTACGACTTTGTGGACATGATGGTACAAGCCTTTGGAACAGAAGCTGGAGTTTACATGGGAGGTCCCGATGGACAAGAAGATCCTGCTAAATTAATTCATGGCATTCCCGATCTGCCGGGAGCAAGAGAAGTAGCCCCCGGGACCGCTATTTAACAAGGTGGATGGGAAGCCGCCGTCGAAGGAGTTTTGAAGGGAACGTACAAGCCTTTGGATTTTCGATTCTTTCTGGGCCGACAAGAGTACAATCCTCGAGAGAATCCTGAACGTGGTCTTCTCAATGCCAAAGTGCTAGATGGCGCCTACCAACCAGTGGCATGCGCTCGTAGCTTGGCACTGAAACAATGTTTGGGATTACCCAAACCACTGTGGCATGAAGGTACGTCATGAAGAAGAACGCAATAGGAACCATCTTTCGTCTGTTGTCTATTGATGGTTGTTGCTCACAAAAATGTGTGTGTGTGTGTGTGTGTCTTCTAGTTTTGGAACTTTGTGGCGGAAAACTAAAGGCACTGTCCAGTATTGAGCTACGAAAGCGTGTAGATTTGCAGCAGTAAAATTTTAGAATTACTGCATATTTTACTACAGTAGATTTCTTCTTGACTTATTTCTTGCTATTTTGCAGCAAACATTTTCTTCAACCGCACTGAACTTAACCAGTGTGGAAGGGTATAGTACAGAGTAACAACCCAGCCCATTCGATGTTGATGTCTTGAATGCATTTGTCGTTTAGAGAAGCTCCGACTTTATCATTGACTTTAAAAATCAGAGCCAACAAGTAAAAAAGTGGCCACAGAAAAAAACTGTTTTGTCCCGTCCGAGCGAGGCTTGGTTCCAAACGTAGTACCTGGTAGTCTACTACCAGGTAGAGCTCTAGCTAGAATGCCCGCCCTGTGTAAACAAGAAGTACAAGTAAGAAGTCTTCCATTCTGGAGTAAGTCTGCGTACCAATCTTTTAAAATCCTTCCATGTCAAGTTCCCATCGTCCTATTAAAAATATTGAAAACGAAGGAATGATGTATTATCATTCGGAGCATAGAAACAAGGAGTATGGGGTAATATGAAAAAAACTTCACAAACCAATAATCACGGTGTCCCGCGTCTCTCTTTTTTTATCTAACATAACGGATCGATGTGGCATTTGTTGCAAGTCTTGATTCATTAGCAGCCTTGCATTGGAAGAAAGAAAGAAAGCATTAAGTAGGAGTAGTAGTCTAGTTTAGGGAACTCCTTTTAACCACTAGCCACAAGTTACGACGACAGCGACAGCACCACAAGAGCATCACAGCAACAACAGCAGCAACAACAACAAAGATGGAGTCACCGGGAAGAAAAAATAGTAGTGCAAGAAATGAACCCGAAGGAGGCGTGAAAGTTCCTTCGGAAAACGATGTTTTGTTGGGACGTGGGGATAAGATCAATTGGTACGTACATGTATGAAGGTATCGACCAGGCAAGACGATGCTCGCAAGACAGATCGAAGTGATACTTGTTGCTTACACACAACTTTGTATTTCATTACAAATTAAATAAATTATTGTACGGCATACTTCAGACATCCAGCGTAAGTTCAAGAATGATTAGAAGCATATATTATAACGGATAGGCATTGGTATCAGAATTCACCTGCGATTGTGAATGGATCCAATGATTTGGTCGCCTAGAATGCACTTTTTTATCCTGTTTTCTTTTCCACTTCTCTTTTACTTATCTCTACTGTTGCTGTCTGCGTGTTCGCTTTTATAGAAATGTTCAATTCCGCAAACTGGTGGAGTCCAGGCGCCGTGTGTATCTGCACGCTAGGTTTAAAAAGGAAAAGCGTATGATCGCGGAGGCTATTATTTCCGATATCAAGAACAATGATCCTCCTGGAAGATTTTTGGCCAAGGATGCGAGTACGGGTCTACTATGGCACACCGTCAGCGATGAAAAGGCAAGAGACAAGGCGTCCCAGGCACTACGAGAAAATGCCAAAAAGTTCAAAAACGAGCTGGAGCAAGAAAATCTCAATGTCACTATTGCTGCTAGCACTGAGAAACCAACAGCAGCCCCCGTTCCTGTTATCGGCCATCTGCCCCCCTATCCTTGTCGATCCCAGTACCACCAGAATGCCCAACCAACTGCACCAATTACAATGCAGTACGGACATCCATGTGGCCATGCTACTTATTCTTGTACTCATGCTGCCGGTCATGAACATCATTCTTGGAACTTTCCATATGGATATCCCCAAGGACATTTTCCATTCCAAGCTCCAGCTGCCGTTCTCTCCATGCAGCCCGTTCCAGTTCCAGTACCCCGACATCATATCCAATCTCATCATGATTATCATCATCACTATCAACACGACGAGCAGGCATATGGGATGTCCAATGGGAAGAAAGTCCACCAGAGCGATGCTCCTGTTCTAGAGCCGTTTGAACAATGCTTTAGTTTGCAGCCTCTTCCAAGAGGTGCATGTCAGGAGCATTGCTGGGTTAGTGAGAACGAAAGTAACAGCAGCAGCAGCAGCAAGGACGAGGGTCGTCGACGCCAACCGTCCATTTTGGAAACACCATACCATGTCAATGGCACTGTACAGCAGCATCAAATGCAGCCTACACCGACAAATGGGGTAATTTGGAGTCCATCCGAGACCGGTGATGCAGCTGAATCTCTGGATCCTCCCTATGTAAGTGAGATGTCCCACAACTATTCGAACACGGTTGAGCCCTGTACTTCGACGGAACGCGAAATGAAACGTGGAATTCATTCTTTGAACAACAAGCCTGATTCTCTTGGCATTGACGAGATTATCATTCAAGGTATTGGTTCGAATCCCTGGTTCGGAGAACCCGTGAGTCCCATTCCCGTCGAATTGAATGAGAGGCAAAGCCAGAATAAGCGTCCTTTGTCTCCTTTTCTACTACAGAACTCGAGCTTACGCGACGTCAACCATTACGAGTTGAATTCCAAAAAGATTCCCAAGATCGGGTCGCCTTTTCTTGATAGCGACGCCCTTGAGGCTATCGAGGAAACCCATCACAATGGTCATCATCACCCTGAACAATATCAGGACGTGGAAGCAGAGCATGATTTGACCGAAAACTATTCGCTTCGTCATGATGACTGCAACAGTTGTATATTGAGCGCTTTGGGTACACAGTATGCCTTGAATTCTTCCCTTTATGGAGGAGAGAGGTCGTCTTTGTCTCCTCTGAACTTATCACCCGGTCATCCAAACGCTTCTCATGCCGTGGAGGACAAGCTACAAAATGGTGGTCACTGCCGAGGCGGTGGACTGTCTCCATTGTTTGGTGGATTGTTCATGGATGAATTGGGCAATCCAGTTCCTCCTGCTTCCCTGTTCCTGCCTTTGGATGGTGATGACTCTTTTCAACCAACAATCTTTTCTCCAAAAGCCGCCTAAAACCTGGATTGGAATGGAGCATGCTTGGTTTCTGCTCATCTCAATAATGATTCTCGTGCTGTTTTATCAGCTGGGAGTCCGCTTTAGTATACATATAAATGTAAAAACCGCATAGAAGACACTTATCGCCACATTTCCCCCCCTGTTCGTTAAACTTACACTAGAGGTCTATGTATTCCATGTTGTTTGTGGTGATGTTTATTAATGGGGGTTTAGAGCCTTACGGTGGTGTGGGAAGATTTCGAAGAAGTTTGGCTTACGGCCATGGATAGTATTGGCCGTCTCACATGTAGATATCCGTCTGCGTCGTTTCTTGATGTCCGGTTCCACTGTACGAAACTCACTGTTCGTTGAGAAATCGTTTAGTTGTAGGAGTAGTATAAACCCATTGGCCGTTTCACATGTAGATATCCGGGTTGTTTCTTGATGTCCGCTTCCACTACTGTAAGAAACCTACTGTTCGTTGAGAATTCATTTAGTTGTAGGAGTGGTATAAACCCATAAGGTAATCGTGAATACCCACATCACTGTCACGCACAGAATATTTCCGTTCTTCTGGCACCAGAATGCAGTAATGCTGGCTGGATCTCAATTACAGAAACATTCAACTCGATCATTTCTCGCCTTCTAACCTGCACAACAAATTAGAAGCAAAATGATTCAGAAGCGCAGTCATGACAACGTCCAAATGGCTTCCTCCACCTTATCCAAAAAGGTCAAAGGTGGCGACACTAAGTCACTGGGAGATCCTGCCCGTCAGGAAATTCTTCTCGGTATGATGCTTGAATACCACATGGACGGAAATGATTGCATCACATACGAAATGCTCCGCATTGATTTGGGAATCGGGCATCGTGTCAAGTCTTGGCTTGGTACTTGGAAAGCGTTACGTGAAAGTGGTATATTCATTGAAGCATCCACCACGAGTAACAAGGCTGACAACTATTTGAAGGGTGGCTATCAGCTGACACAGCAAGGAAGAGACTTTGCTGCCACGGACGATTATCGTGAGTACTTGAAGGACTCCAGTTTCGTTCCCTTTTCGAATGCAAACAAGCATGAACGCATCAAGAAGCGCCTGAAATGGCAACGGATTGGAATTCAACTGTTTGATCTGCTTTTGAAACACGGCCCACTCACTGCTGCAGAGCTTGCAGCTCTGATAGGTGTCAAACGTGGAAGCCCCCATTTCTGTTTTGCCGTTTGCGAGTTGAAGAATAAAAGCATTGTGGAGTCTGAGCGCTCGACGGATACCTCGAAGGCACTCCGCTTATCGGATGAATGCTTCCTCAAGTCGGCTGATCGTCCAGAGACTGTCCCAGTTGATGCTGCTGAACTCTCAAGAAAAGTCGCAGCAAATGAAGCTTGCAAGGGACTCTTTCAGAGCATGACAAAGGCAACGCTGCCAACCCAGAAGAGGATGTTGTCGTGTGACGTCAATCAGGAAGATGATCACTGCAACATCTGTGAGGCATCCAATGCGGAATGTGAATGTGACGAGACTAGAAACTATCTAAACAGGGTCACCTAGCTATTACGAAAACATTGAAACAGCCCGCCAGCCAATAAAATGGTGAGCAAGTAAGTACTCCGGTAGGACAGTAGCTGCGCGCAGTCGGGTATAGGGCATTCAGTGGCTTAAATTTATAGTTCATTTTCATTAACATTATTGGCAGCAGCCACTAGCACGGACCATCATTATTGACAGTCTTTTTTGTAGTCAAACGAAGCAGGAGCTCCCAAATTGTAATCCGCAATCACTTTATTCAATCCTTCCAACAACTCCCAATTCTGGCACTCAATTGGAGGAAGAAATGTTGAGGTACCACCACCACCACCATTGTTCAAATAGCTGAAGCACGAGGCAAAGTCGAATGGCGTCGCCGCAATGGGAGAAGCAAAGTGGCTTGTGACAATGCGATCAAATATAGACTGACGAGAAATTTTGGTAACCCATTCTCGTACGGCATCGGGAGCTCGGGCAGCGGCAAAGGCTCGCAAAATGGGTGCCCGTATCAAACGATTCTTGATAGCAATGTAGCCAGGATATGCCCCCAATGGATCTATCCGAAGTGGCAAAAAGACCGCTTGAAGGACCGTACGTGGCCAAAAAGTATCCTCTTCGATAGTATTGGCATCAAAGTATGTATCAAAAATAGGTGGTGCTTTGGGCGGAATGAATACTACCGCATCCGTAGCAATCAGTGTCTTAGAAGGTCGGTGGCAAAAAGCGACTTCGGAAACAGGTCCTGCATTTTCAGGAAGATCGACGTATAACAATGCCATGTCGAATTCGTTTAACCAACTCGGCGGTACTTCCATGGCATCACCGAGGATACCATCGACACGATATCCCATGCTCTTTGATGTCTTGGTTTCATCAAAGTCTACATCTTGTCCGCATGCTCCAAACGGTCCGTATTGACCAGGAGAGATCCATACTTTGGCATTGGGATATTTTTTACAAAAGGCACCTACCGGGGCCTTGTGTTCCAATGCATTGCACGGCAAAACAATGTGTTCTACGTCTCCCTCGAGAGAATCCAACAAGTGACACAATTCTCCCGTGGGCCACTGCGGACTGTGCACCCACAAATTACCCGTGCTTTGCAATCGCACCACGGTCGAACGAATGCTGGCGGTGACATTGGCAAAGGCCAGCAATTGTTCCAAGGCGAACATGTCCCTGCCCAAGGTGTGCAGATACGTGGCTCTATTGGCAATGGGCGGAAGAAGCGTTGGGAAATAAGAGCGACTAAACTCTGGAGCGGTTTGAGGGATTTGAAAGTATTCGTCTACAAGATAGGGAGCGGTAGTTGCATAACTCGGTTGAGGAGGAGGATTCAGCCATATTGCGGTTAGGGCAGCTGCAGTTGTTGTGGAGTGGACGACTTGACGTCGATTGGGATTACTACCGGTGATGGGTTTTGAAAGTGCAGAAGCTCTAGGACAGAACAATGTCAAACTCAAAACAGCTACTGCCACTTGAACTGCCGACCAGAGCATTTTATTCCACTACTACCAGGTAGTTTGGAGAAAAATAAATCTTGTCGTTTGCTAGATATTATTGCAAGGGGGGCAAGGATCCCGTTGGAAATTGGAATGGTCAATGGTCTGCTCATCTCAGAGTGTGTGAACTGGATACCCTTG
>Ga0100380_10004588_pt1 | contig 14426 bp, 16 predicted proteins | sample CryGeymeta201504_FD_80417 | JGI IMG/M metagenome (GOLD analysis project Ga0100380, IMG submission 80417) | Groundwater microbial communities from Crystal Geyser aquifers in Utah, USA - Crystal Geyser metaG 2015-04 | ecosystem: Environmental > Aquatic > Deep subsurface > Groundwater | place... | reverse complement strand
ATCTAGCAAAGCAATAAATAGGTCCGTTTAAGGTGCCTATCTACAACAGTCGCAACGAAATCGGGCCCAACAAAATTGAGCGCATCTCCAACTACATAGAAGCAATCGGCAATAGTATGGATTCCCTTCGCAAATCAATGTAGCCTCAAGGCACATGGGACCCCAAAGATTTCCTCACCTATGAACCTGAATATCTGACGCTGAAGAGAAAAATAGAAATGTACAAAATGCGAAATGAGGAGTTGGTCGGTATTTTATAGCGAAGAGTGTCGGAAGAAGTTGAAAAGATGGTAAAGGGTGGATAAAAAGTATAAGAAGGGGAGGATTATGTTGTAATGAAAATAGCCAAATCGAGCATCGACAATTACGGCAAAAAGTAGCAGTAAAATAACAGATCAGTAAGGAAAAATCAATTGCTGGATGTGGATAAACAATACCAATCATTAATAGAACCCAAAAAACGTTCAAAATCGAGGAGAACCAACCTGGAGCGAATAAACTAATAAGACAATGCCAATGATTATCTCAACGATAAACCAACAGAGGCCGACCTCACGTACTTTTCCCTCTATTCAGTGGTCAAATGGATCTGCATATCACTAGTTTCCAGAAAAGTCAAAACCCTAATACATACAGTCGCTTGTCCAAACTCGATCAAAGTCAGGGAGATCTCGATTAGAATGGCAACTTTGTCTATATGGTCAGGAAGGTCAGCCCTTAGAGCCAATTGAACTCTAGCATCATTTCCTCTATTTCGTCTTTGCGATCGCTGAGGAAGAAGGTCTTCGATGACGATATTTGGGATGAATTCTAAAAACTATGATTATTGATGTGTAGTGCTTGTAATCACTTATAATTATAATTCACAGGATGAGCAAACTAAAACAGGCAGATAAAAAATTTAAAGCAGGCCAGGAGAACCTGACGACCGGCATTTTCCAATGGTCGAAGGACTACACCTCAGCCGCCTCCAACTTCCAAGAAGCAGGTAACTTCCTCCCTTACCTCAGTTAAATTATACATCGCATAAGGCGATATGCAAAAGGCCCTCGAAGCTCTCAAGATGTTGATAACCTGCAATGAAAAATTGCTTGAGTAAAAGTGTTGATATGCAGCAATTGGGCTGTTGCCAGAAATTACGAACAAATGTTGGACATTTATTTGAAGCATTACCCATAAACTAGTGTTGAGGAGCTGAAAAGGATTGCAACGATGGGGTTCAACAGTTTCAGAATGGCCTAATCCATCGACAAGGGTCTCCTTATGTTGGGTAGAGTGGCCAAGTATATTTATTACTCTATGCAGGGAAATGATCGGCAAAGGACAAATCAAAGAAGGTATTGACATCCTCGAGTAGTCCTACAAAGCTGCTCTAGAAGAAGAAAAATCCTTCAAGAAAAAGGATTTGTTCCATCAAATCGTCCAGGTCTATGTTGAGAACGATCTCTTCCCCGCAGTCGAGAAAATCTACCAAGATCAGATACAGTACTATAATGGTCAGGATTGCAGCCAATATGGATTAGTTAAGGTGCTTGCCATTTTGATGCAACATGAGGCCACTCGGGCTGAGAAAGAAATGTACGAACTTTCCAATCTGTACTTATTATTTTATTCCTTAGTATCACCGGCTTTTTGGAGACCCACGAATGCTAATGCGCCGACTAACTCATCAAGGCCTACAAGAAAGGCGACCAGGAAAAGTTTATAAAGTGGACAACCAAACCTTAAGTGACCAGCATTTTCCCAGTCATCGTAAGTATGCCTTGACTCAGATAATAAAGAAGCTAAGAGATGTGAAGGTGCCATCAGGTGGCATGCAATAGTAAGAGAAAGAAGAAGGTGACGCCATCAAGAACCTTCTATTCTGAGTGATGCGGGTGTTTGAGCATATTATTCATCATTAATTTTATCTATTCGGACCGACTGAGCTGCCTCAGCTGGAATTTATGAGGTAATCAATTCATATATAATCTGTTATTTAAGAAAAAATACCAACAATATCATGATAAAGTAGTCGTTCTGTCTACAATTGTTGGTTCCTGTTCAGAAAAAAGAGGACAATTATCAAAGGATGGGTAAATTACGTTTACGATCAGGTGCATATAATCCATAATTCATTGGGACCCGAATATGGATTGATTTTATTTTAAGCTCATTTCATCGAGTCATGGCTGTCCATCTGTTAGGATTATTAGTCACAATTTGTTCTGCTTGATTAGAAAGGTGAGCTTGGAGTCAGTCTACTGAACCTTTTTATTTTGAAAATGAATAAAATAGAAATAGCTTTATTAAGATTTATATGTTCCGAACACTTCTCGCTTGCTGCCTGCTACTGGCACTCACCAACTCACTGCAATTAGCACATCAGGTTAACTCTACAATCCCCTGCCCACCTCCCGGATTCTTCAATGCCACCACACTCACCTGCACCTGTCTCAACAGTTCAGTCATCAACCCATCGACCGGTCACTGCATCTGTCCTCCCTCCTTCCCTTGGCTTAACAATAACGTCTGCTCACCTTGCTCATATCCCGCTGTATTCGAAAATAGCACCAATAGTTGCTATCAATGTCCCAATGGTTACACCTATGATTTGGTGGTGGGATATTGCATCCAAATCAACTGCCCGAGTGGGTTTGTATACAACGCCAGCATCAATAACTGCAGTTGTCCAGCTACTAAGCCATACTTTTACAATAACACTTGCAATTTATGCCCTCACAACAGCTACATATCTAACTCAGGTTGTACCCCTTGTTGGAACGGATCGGTCTACAACATTTCGATCAATGGCTGCCAATGCAACGAAACTGACGGTTTTTTCCCTGTTGGACCTGCAACAAACAGCTGCCAAACTTGCTATAACCCTCACTACTTTAACAAGAAGTAGTATAAATGTCTGAGCTGTCCTTTGGGACAACTGTTCAATATCGTCTCCAACAAATGTCAGTATTGCCCTCTGAACCTGCCCTACTTCAATGGAGTGCAATGTTAACTTTGTCCTGGAAATAACAGTTATTGGAACCAGACTTCTAAGGCTTGCTAGCACTGTTTTGCTGGAGCTGTGTGGAACCCCACATTAGCTCAATGCTAATGCAATGGTACCACACCTTATTTGCTACCCGGTAACAAATGCATCGGCTGTGCTGCTAATCAATACTTCAACAGGGCCACCCTTTCATGCACCAACTGCTCCTCTAACTTGATCTTCAACACCACCACACAGCAATGCGTCTGCCCGTTTAATCTTCCTTACTTCTCTATCAACAGCACCTGCATTTCATGCTTCTTGCCATAATACTTCAACTACAACAAAAGAATATGCGAATACTGTCCCACCAACTATATCTTCATCCCTACTATCCAACAATGCCAGCGCTGTCCCATTGCTACTCCTATTTTCAATGGCACTACCTGCTCTACTTGTCCCAATGGCACATTTTTCAACTTGACCAGAGATGCCTGTTAGAATTGCACAGGAGGCCGTTACTTCAATAACAACCTCAAACAATGCTAATGTCCCAGAAGTGCCCCTTTCTGGACTGGCCATAAATGCATCCAGTGCTTTTTGCCTCAATATTTCGATTTAGCAAAAAAACAGTGCCTCTCTTGTCCTTACCCTGAACTATACAACCCAGTGGTCAAACAATGTGTCAGATGTCCACCCTCAAAACCCTACTTCAACAACCACTCATGCCAGGCCTGCCTTTCGACCGAAATATTCAACAACACTTCCTATCAATGCCAGAACTGTACAGGTGGACAAGTAAAGAATCCTCTGACCAACAGCTGTCAATGCAAAAATTCACTCTACTACTACAACGGAGTCAATTGCATTCCTTGCTTCTTCCCCAACTATTTCGACTATAATTTTCTGGTTTGTAGATTATGTGTGGGTAATCAAATCTATGACATCACCTTCCAAAAATGTGTAGATTGTCCACTCCCTACACCACATTTCAATGGCACCGGATGTGGATCATGTCCCAATAACACTCTTTGGAATAACACTGCTAGAGTTTGCCAAGGATGCCCAGGAGGTCAAATTCTAATCAATGGTACCTGTAACTGCACAGCTGGTACTTACTGGAACGGTACCAACTGTATCACCTGCTTTGTGCCTAAATATTTCAACCATACACAACAAGCTTGCGTCTTCTGCATCAATCACATGATTTATGATCCTGTTTCGAGCTCATGTGTGCCCTGCCCCTCTAGTGTGCCTTTCTTTAACGGAACTCAGTGCACCACTTGCAATTCCACTCAGCACTTCAATACTACCTCTAGAATATGCGAGTCTTGCCCCGTGAACATGATCTATCATATATCCACCAGCAATTGTGTATGCCCTTATGGCACTTTCTGGAACAACACTGTTTGCGTCCCATGCCATATTCCTCAATATTGGGACTACAACACCCTTAAATGTCTCTACTGCCCCACTGGTCAAGTCTACGATCTGATAAGCAAGGTATGTACACCTTGTCCCTCAGTGACTCCTCTATTCCAAAACCATACATGCGTGAGTTGCCCCACAAACCAATACTTCGATCAGACCAGCCACACATGTTTACCATGTCCTATAGGTCTGACCTACAACTCTGCTCTTGGCAAATGTGTATGATTGTCCAATAGGTTATTAATAGTTATCAATGAAGGTCAAAATATATTGAATATATCCATAGATAAATGATGAAAGGAAGGTATTAAAAGTCAAAAGAAAGGATGGCTCGATGAATTGGATATATATTTGGACTTATCGTTCAAATCATGATAGTTAATTTTAAAAAAATAGATAGAGATGACTAAGCCGAGCTGAGGATTCTGATCAGAATAGAAGATAGTCCATCTAAATTATAACAGGATCAAAGTTTTCAAGGTTTATCCCCAATATCGAGCTTAAGTTTATCCAAATCATCCCTCCCATTTAATAATCAAATTAATATTGCATATGCCTTATTAGCTTCTTCTCTAGGATCTTATCCCAAAATACCTAGAAAGGCTACTCACCTCCTCAGAAAGAAAAACTACAGAGTTGCCTGAATTGCAACTCAAACCTTCTAAAATTGGCAGTGACAAGTTTCTTCTTGGACTCATGCGCAGTTTGTAAATAGAAGAAGAGGTGATCTTGGCAGGGCTTTTGCTGGCGAGAGTGGCCATAGATGCTAACTTGAAGGTGGGTAAAAGAGCTCTGAACAGGTACTTGTTGGCTGAAGTAGGTTGCTGACCATTAGTGTTCTACTGGCCTAGAAGTGCTACTGTGAAGAGCAGAACAGCATCGAAGCCTATTCCTTGGCCACAGGAATCCCCATCAAAGAAATCAACTCGCTGGAGGTAAAGTTGATGACGCTTGTTGACTACCGGCTTTTCATCAGCTAAAGGGACTTCAGTCTTCTGGCTCAAGGAGACCTTTCTACTCTTTTTGGAGACAGGCTTGTCGCCCACTGAGCCTTTCTACCCTTTTCCTTTGGTGCCCGGCAACATGAACATTGATCGATTTCGACGTTACTCACCATTCTTCATTTCTGTATCCCTAAATTCATTTCCTAGGTTGACCTCCTCTCCTCCAGCCTTCCCATTAAATCTCCCCTCTTTCCTTATCACTTCAATCTTCCTCAATGAATACTTTCTTTTATTTTTTTCGATAACAAACCACCTTCCAATCAGTCCACAGGCCCTCCCCAGTCACCAACTCTTCCCAGGACCCCTTGAACTACGAAACAAACCTGATACTCAATATTCGTATCTGCAGTATGTTATAAAAGAAAGCATGACGTTATACTGATGGTTTATTATAAGCTACTTTAGGTAGTTACCTCACTCAATTTAAACATATAAACAACAGCTGATGAACTAAGAGTGAATATAGAATCAACTGTGCTATAGACCACGCTTTGAACGACTGCCCGAATTCAAAGGAGCCAAACGTTTTACCTTCTAAGTTGATTGGTAGTTTCGACGACCGTCGTGCTCGGTTTTGTAGATATCGTACTTTTTGGTGCCCACTAATGAACGCCACTGAGCTTGGTCACCGTAATTTTTCTTGTTCTTTCGCATGAATTAATGGTTACCCCTCTATTCCTGCACCTTTCGTCTGGCTAGGATCTCTATCAGTTTTTTCCTGTTTTGTGCCTATGTATCATCAATTCGCCTGATTGACTCGTCTATAGCCGCCACCATGTTCTAATTTTTTTTGCTATTCTTTTGGGAGACCTCCTTCGCTAAATTATATTGCTCCTTCGACTCATGAAATCTCTTGAGATGTTCCAATTCAATGGCCAAGTTATAATGCGAAAGCATCTTGATATTCCAATACGATTTCTAACCATCGGATTAACCTTCTTTGAGATTTTTCGAATCTACCTTCTCCAACATAGTTAGGGCCAGTTCAGCATGCTAAGCTGATTACTGATGCTTATTGAGATGTGAATATATGGCGCAAATGTTGATATGCGTACCTGCTGTACTGACCCAATCCTCTACTTTATACACTTCCAACTAAAGTGCTTTTTTGAGATACGCCAGTGCCACCTTTGGCTTGTTGTGTCTGTATTGTAGAGTGAGTACTTTTTGTAGTAACAGGCTAAGTTATTGTAGGTTATCCCTGCAATTTGATTGACTTTTTGATTGCTAGGGTTGATCTTGAGTTATTATGTAACTGTTCGCTCAGCTTTTTTGAAGTACTCGAGTGCCTCTCCGAATTGACCTGAATTATTTGAGATAGATACAACTGACCAGATAGGCCAGACCGCTTTTATTTAACTCCAGTATCAACTTTTCCATCTTCTGCGTCGATTCTTCCTCAGCCATCTTATTATAAAACTATTCTAAGCACCCTTCTATTCATTAAACTCAGCAGACCTCAACAAAATCAAAAATCTATAGCAAGACATAATTTGGGACAGATCATAAATTGATGCGGGAGATGGTACTGGGATAGTATGGCGAGTTATACTGACTGACGCACTTATGAGCGTATGGGTCGTAGTATTGACTGTAGCTGCAGGAAACGCACTTGTCGGTTGTCAGGTCAAAGTATGGGGTAGCTGTAGGACATGAGATACAAGTCTGGCTACTTTTTTGGTAGTAGGGCTTGTTGGTGGGGCAATTTATTGGAGGATGAGTGACATTTTCGGCCTTATTGTAACTATTCACATAACTTTTGAAGAACCCATTATCAATAAGGTTGTTCTCATAAGGTGAGGTGATAAACTTTGTAGTGACACAATGTCCTGTAGCATAGTCAAAATACTGACTTTTCCCGCATTTGTGCCCTTTCTTCTGACAAAGTTGAGTGGTCTGGTTGAGGAAGGAACCCTTCGGACAGGGAACCTTAGCCACACACATTTGCATGACATGGTTGAAGTAGTGACCTGTTGGACAGCTTGTACTGATAATCGAACATGTGTGATTTGTTCTGTTGTAGAATTGGCCTGGTGTACAAAGCAGGCTACGAGCGAGACAAGTTTTGTGCTTGATGCTGTAGTATTGGTTGGGACCGCAGAGGAGATATGTTGGCTCGCATTTATTTAAGTGAGGCACAAAGATGTATCCTGGTGTATTGGTTGCACAAAAGTTGAAAGGAACGCACTTTCCTACAGTACTATTGTAGAGAAAGCCTGCGGCGCATGCATGGTTGGCCGTAGCAGTTGTGCTAGTGGATATACTCGTCACATTCTTGGTAGTGATGGTGTTATTCTTAGCTAAAGAAGTGGCATTTGCAACTGTCGCATTGTGGATATGCGTCAGGTTGGCGACTACTCCTACTTTAGAACTTATGTTTTGACCTGCAGAAGTGTTAGTGGTGACGTTTAATCCTTTGGCTCCAATAGTTGAACTATTTGTTGAGTTTGCACTGTTGTTAACTGTAAAATTCCCTGGACCGGCAGACCCAGCAAAAATTACAGGATAGACAGTGATAAGCGCGGCATTAGCAGGTGTCACAATAGTCTGATTAGCAGCTGAGTTATTAGCAGCCAAATGTACAGCCTATCTACTGAGCGATAGCCCAAGAGCGAGACTGGTCAGGAAAAGAATCGTCAGGATTTTTATCATTTTTAAATAGATTATGCCTTAGCTTTATTTCGGGTCAATAAATATTTATTCAAAATAGGATGGTATACACGATCAGAGGGAAGGAAATCAAGTCCAGACTATCTAGTGGATGTCGGTTTTGGTGAATCTGATGCCGCATATAGGACATTTTCTGTTCCTGTTGGCTGTTGTATCGTCAATGCATTTTTTGCAAAATATGTGAGGACATGTCTTCAGCACCACCTCTCTCTATCTCTCAGCTCCACAACGACATAATATTTTAGCCTTATACTCCTCGAGTTCCATCTTCGTCACTTCTATTTCCTGAGAATCGAGTTTCACTTTCAACTTGCCAATTTCAATATTTTTCTTTTCTTTATCCTCTATCAACTTCTCTATCTGCTTTTCTTTGTCATCGATTGTATTGTTGAGTTTGCAGATTTCCCTATCTTTATCCTTGAGCTCCAGTCTCAACTGATTGATTTTCTATTTCTCACTGACCTGATACTCTTTCATCTTTTAGTCGAGTCCCTTAGCCAGCAATTTTGCGTTTTTTATCTACTCGTCAAATTTTTCGTAGTTTTTGACCTTCTCCTACAATTTTATTTTTACTTAGAGTTCATTTTTGAGTTGGATGTTCAACAGATTATTTTCTTGTTCTGACTACATTTTTATCTTGTAGTTTTATTCCGATAAATTTTGGATCTCTTTGTTCATATTTTTCATGTACTCCTAAAAACAATCCAACTTTTATTTATATTTTTAGTAAATTTGTTCAGTCTCAGTCATTGAACTTTTGAGCACCTCTTATATTTTCTGCTTCTGGCCTAGCTCCCTATCTTTTTTCTTGATCGCCTCCTCCATGGCTTTAATCTTTTTGTCACGAGTTTTGGTGTATTAGAGGAGCTACTCCCATGTCTTTTTGGTCTTATCAAAATCTTAGCTTTTTGGGCAGCTCTTCAGTATCTCATTCATAGACTTTTCTAGCTCATTGAATCTCTGATGTCTAAACTCCAAATGTTCAACATTTTTAGACTGTCTCTCCTGAAGATCCCCTAATCTGCGATTCAGGTCCTCATTTTCTTTCTTAAGAAATTTCAAAGAATCTTTGTTGCGCTGTAAATTTTCCTCCTTCTAAGTCAAGCTTTTAAGGATTCCTGCGTATATCCTTTTGATCTATGTACAGTTTGCATCGACCTTATCTCTGAAATTTTGTAAGAAAGAGTGGTCAACATTGACCACATGCTCCGAATGATGCCTGTGTGAACTGGATTTAGCTTTCTCAGATTTCTTCTTGAACTCCTACAGTTCCTCCATTCGAGCCTTCTCTAATTAATTCAAATACTCGTAACTTTTGTTGAGTCTCTGAGTCAAATCATTTGTGTAATCCATCAGATCTTTAAATTGACTCCTCAAGTGCAAGTAAAGAGGGGATTGAAGAACCAAATCGTCAGTCATCTTGTTTTGCTGTTTGATTTTTTAACATTTTGCTAAAATTTGCACATTTCTCTGCATCAAATACTGCTTTTCCATCTAGAGCTCATTCATAGCTTTGATCTTCTCGCGTAAAGCTTCATCAGACTAATCAGCATGATGAGATGATTTTTTCTTATCGAAGGCAGTGCCTTCCGTTTTGATACTTTCCTACCACACTCGTCGGTAGTATTATAAAGGGGCTCCTCCGCAAAAACATTGATAAGTATCATCGTGCTCCAGAATGGCACTGATATTTCTGGTGCTATAGTCAGTCATGTAGTTGATCCTCCGGGCTTGCTTGTTATTTTTGTCTTTTAGCAGTTAAATTTCCTCCTCTTTTTGGACAATGATCCCGTCGAGTAATTTATGCTGATTGTAGCTCTAATAAATTTTGTAGTTCTGGCTAGCACCCACCATGAATTCCTCAAAGTCTTTGATTCTCTGCCGGTTCTATATCGATTGATTAGCTATTTGCTTAAATTGGAGGGGTAGGTTATTCTCTTTAAGCATTTCGCTGTTGAACGAGATGCACTCCTCATTAAATTTGAAGAAAGCGTCAACAAATTCCATGAAGAATAGGTTGTAATTGCTGACAAAGGAAGTCAACCTAGACTTGGCTTCGATGGTAGCTTTGTCCGAATGTCCTTAGTTGGTAATCTTATCTCCAAGATTCATGATGATCTCATCAAAAGTCTTGAAATGATTGATATATTTAGAAATCCTTTGCTTGGAGGACGGGTCTGTCTTTTTCCTTATCAAAGTAAACAAAGCTTACTCGTTATCTGTGATTATTTTCCAGGCAGCACCGATGGAGGCAAACACTTCCGATAAATTTTGAACCCAGCTATTAAGATCACTATTCTTTAACGTCAGTTCATGGTTTTCCCGTCTGTATGATTGCAATCTAATGGCCATTTCTGTGTTCTGCTTGACTAGCAACTTGAGCTCGAACTATTGATTCTTCATGTGTGTTGATATTAAATATAACTCAAATGTCGATAGTGTCATTGAAAGGAGGAGCGGAGGGCTAATATTTTAGGGGGAGGACATCAAAATAAGGGAATGGGTTTATATGCGGAGGGGCATTTTGGTCTGGGGACATATTAAGTCAATATTTGGTCAACTATAATTATCGTTAGTAAGGTAATATTGGCTCAGGCAAATCAAAAAGATGGCAAAGTGCCACCCATTTATAATTATTCATAAGCCAACCGCCATGTTTAAGTATAGAAACCCTAAAGATAACAAGAAAGACAATGAGAACGGCAACGCATTGCACCCCTCACTTAAAAAAGACCAACGAGGACAGCCTCGACCCATCCGAGACCTCCTTCACAATAACAGCAACTCACAGCAAATTGAACAAAGTAGTACTTTGAGCGAATCCTTGAAGGAAATGCCTGGGATTGCCTTGAAAAAGGTGTTCCTGGTGTTCAGTCGCATGCATTGGGGCTTAAAGCTTCGACACAAGACCCTCTTCTTGGCTGTCGAAATATACCTCAAGTACATGCAAGGTGTATCCAAATATGACGACATGGGCATGCCTTTAGATTGTCTGCTACTTGTCTGCGGCTACCTTGCCATGAAATACTAGGAGATCTACCCTCCCACCCTCAAATTCATCTTTCCCTTCGTCAAAAACAAAATATCTCAGCAATAATACGTCCAATACTAACTTATGGTGCTGCTCAAGCTCAAAGCCAACCTGAACATTCCGACTGCTAATCATAAACTGCAATAAATATTGAAAGATAACTCTGACTAAATTTACAACCATGCATACTTCTTACTATAAATGGCCTATATTGACCAGAAGATCATGCAGGAGCACTCCATTGAAGTCATCTGTCAAAGTATCTGGTTTATGATGCTTCCTTTGAGAGAACAACTGGAATGTGGTGACATTGGAGATGCCACCAAAAAAGAAATGGAAGATTGCGCGAAGAAACTGATTATGATCAAACACCGAAAGAGCAATGATCAGTCGTCATTTGTTGCCAGAAAGTATGCTTCAAGTCGATTCATGGGAGTGGCCGACAAAACTTTTCCCACAATTTGTCAGTAGTGATCGAGTTTAACATCATATTTTGCACCGATTATGCTATGTATTCCTGATACATAAAGATCAATCTAAAATATACACAAAACAAACAATTTTCTTAAACCTCCATCCTTCACCTTCCCTTAGTCTACTCCTCCCTGACATTTGACAAGAAGCAGGAAGATATTTCTTGCTTTAAGTATGATAATTTAAAAAATTAATCGATGAAAAGTAGAAAGCATTGGGAAAAATAGTCACATACCTCCACAGCTTGCGATAGCTCATCTGAAGCAGATTAATAATTGTACCCCATGAAGACCAATCCTCTTAAGCATAAAACTGAACTCTGCAAAACTTACTCAGAAATGGGTTATTGCAACTACGGCTATAAATGCCGATTCGCCCACAGTCGAGATGAACTAGTGGTGTTGCCCAGTCGACAGGCCTTCAGGAAGAAAAAATGTCAAGGGTACTGGAACACTGGTCAGTGCCATTATGGGCTCAGATGCCAATTTGGACACGCTAAACCAACCTGGTAGAACAAGGCTTGTATTATGGGCATTTAAGCCGAGCACCTGGAGAAAGAGAACGTTCGGGGAGACTCCAAATTGTTGAGACTTCTCGTATGACAGTTATTTATTGGATTTATTTCAATTATTATTTTGAATCTCAACATTTGGCGTAAAATTGACTGTCGACATTACAACAATGGGTCATAAACATATCATTTACTGGGTTTGTGCTTTTTGATGGGCTCAAGGTCTACGTATTTTTCTTCAGAATCTGAAAGCTATGAAAATAGATCCTTCATCAAAGCACGTTTAGGTGCTCTGAGTTTGACCTACTCTTTATAGAAAGGGTTTTCGAAGAATTAGCCCAAAATTAGGAGAATCGTGATGCAATAAGTTTTGAAAAAATGTGTCAAAACTTCATGATGTTCTGGGTTTTTGTGGTTTTCAGTGAAGAAAGCCTTGAATTTCGGTACAAGTTTATCCTCCGCGATTTCGCCTCCCAACTTGATTAAGTCATTGACTTAAAGATCATGTATCTGATGAGGGATATAGCTAGACCAAATGCTCTGTGCCATCAGGATAAACTTCGTGCTTTATTCAGGACTAAGTGTTTAGACGATGAATTCAAGAAATTAACTCAATTTTTGCTCGAAGAGAAGGTCTTTGAGAAACTGCTTTCTTTAAAACTGGTTCAAACTGAAGTGTGATTCTTCAAGCAGAGAACTGATAGTTGGATGCTATAGATCGCTTCTTGTTTTGATTTATCCAAGCGCTGACTTTTTTGATAGATTATGCTCGTTAATTCTTAGGTATTCTTTGTATTTCTAAAATGAATGATAAAACGTAGCCTTGTGTTCCCTCAGAAAACTCTTCTAGAAGCTCATCTCGATTGGAGGCCTCAATTTTTTAGTTGAAAATGTTTCTAGTTGATCATCTCCTTCCTGTATTTTTTTACCTTCATTTTCAATTTTTTGAAATGATGAGAGGCAATGGATCGTCGTGTGTGAATATGAGTTCTCGAGGGTCTAACTGGAATACAAACAGGTCGGTAGGCAGAAACTATAAGACTTATTCATGTTTGCAAAAATATTATAAACCTTAATAGTTCATGAAGTTATTGCCTCCGAAAATAAAATTAAATCGCCTAAAGTAACAATTCAACCTCACTACAGGCCATCATTTCAATGTTTTTTTAACTCAGCTAGCTCTTCATGGCAAAATTGATTGTCTTTTCTCTTACCTGTACCTCCAATAAAATTATCATAGTGTAAAGAATTTGGAATTTGCAAATAACAGAAAAATAACTTCAGGAAGACCAGTCAAATAAAACTCGCTTAGTTGCTGGATATAATTATTGATATTAAGTTACCATTTGCTGGCTGACTAACTGGAATAGATATGATTGACGGCTAAGTTGTATAGTATACAGATATATGCTCATTTACCATCAAAATGCACCACGAGGTTTAATAGCTTCTCTCAGGATCTCGATGCCGTTCTTTCTGACAATTTTGATAGTAAAGGAGGACTGGCTGATCACAAATCTCTCCTTCATTGTGTTCAGACATTTCTCAATAACTTTCAATCCTTGCTCTTCAGTCATGTCCTTGCTCTGGTATGTATCAAGGATACTCGAAGTCAAAAACTCAGCATATCCGTGGCAAGCCTTGGATGTTTCGATCACTGAGCCGAGATAGTCAAGCCAGTACAATCTGGGTTCATCTCCTTCGAAACCTGCTAAGAGGCAGTTGACACTATAAGGTCCTTTTCGGATGGCTTCGGCAAATTCAGATCTGATGAACTGTGCGGTATCATCAGTGGACAATTTGTATCCATTTTTATACTGCAAAAAGGCAAGATTCTTCTGAATGTAGTCTCCAAAGACGAGAACATCTGAGTGTTCACCACCAATGGCAAGCAACTTTTCTCCATCAAGGTTCCAGATTTTATCGTCATGGTTCTACGTCATCTAAGACTTACCTTCATCCTCAGTACTGAGTATGCGTTGGTGGTGTCAGCTGCGATGATCACAAAATCCTTGCCTTTGAGTCCTATGAGCGAATCCATTTTAAATAATTTTTGAATTATAAAGCAAAATATTAACATGTTGCTATGTGCTCAGCACCTCTCAAAAGCACTACCTCTGCTCATACTCGAACTGTTACTGTTGAGATCATCATGGAATACCTAGTATCTGCTGCGACCCATCTTGTCTCCCAGAAGAGCGTCAAGCTGCAAATTAGCGTTATTTACTCCCGAACGAGTAAAGTTGTCAATATAGAGAGTACCATAGTTATTAACGTCGATGAAGGAGTTCCTGTCGTAGGGTCTGTTGGTGTTCTGAATGGAATATCTGTCAACTT
>Ga0100380_10004586_pt1 | contig 14428 bp, 11 predicted proteins | sample CryGeymeta201504_FD_80417 | JGI IMG/M metagenome (GOLD analysis project Ga0100380, IMG submission 80417) | Groundwater microbial communities from Crystal Geyser aquifers in Utah, USA - Crystal Geyser metaG 2015-04 | ecosystem: Environmental > Aquatic > Deep subsurface > Groundwater | place... | reverse complement strand
TCCGATTTCTCCCGATGTGTTCCTGTTTCTGAGTGGGAGACGGGATGGGGCATTTCGGGTCATTCCGGTGACGTCGGATTCGGGTCTCCTTGTCTCACGTTCCCTTCGGCTGGCTCTGATAAGCCACCATGATTTCAGAAAATTCAGTTTGTGTGCGTCCAATGATCACTAAGATTTACTACTCTCAAACGAAACATAGCCCTACTACCTACTAGTAGCAGAGTACTGTACCTGCAGCAAAACCGCCGTAACTAGAGTTCTACTGTAAAAAATTAGAGAACACATAACAACCAAGCAACGAGTAAAACATCTCCCACATAGTCTATGGCATCCTCGACTTTTCTGCTCTACTAATCAAAGAATGGCGAACCGCCCAGGTTCCCATGGCATCCTTGATGAAGAAGAGTCAAGCCGATATATTCGATGCATGAAGTGCGAAACGGTACATTCTTATTTTCTGAGTTGGAATTACGATTGGCTACCTGTTCTTTGGATCTTAGTTTTCTACAGTCACAAAACGTTATTCCCTTCATCTGCTAACCTCTTTCCATTTAACTATTCATTAATCACGCATACTTTAGATTACACACAGAATAGAACGAAGCATGCTTGGCAAAAAACGGATACCTTTGACAGTTCCTGGCAAGTCGCTTCGTGGTGTGTGCCTCGTGTGTACTGGGCCCAATGCTACCCCTAATATCATCCCCGAAGCATCCCAAATGATGTCTGCGAGCGTTCTGGACGCCCATCACCAAAGCTCAGATGTTCCACGTGAATTAGTAGTGGCGGAACGACCAAAAGATGACGAAACAGTGGTCTCTGGGATTACTCTAGACCATCGCTTTGAACCCGACGAATCTGACGATGAGGAATCTGGGCAATTCTTTCTAAGACCCGGATCTCGACGGCCCGAGCCTAGTTTAGGAGACCCTGACGACTACGAAACCCGTCCAAACCCACTGCGTCGTATATGTGGACCAACTCCTCTCCGCCCTATTTCGCAGCAAGGACATCAGCAGAATTCTGGTCCCTTGAGACAAGTGACTGAGGAAGGCCTCCGAGAACAATTTTCCAGCCTCGATGCCTTCATGGGCGGACCACCCCCGGCGTCTGCCTCGCCGTCTTCTTGGATGATGGAAAATCGAAGATCGTACTTTCCCCCTGATATTCAAGAACATGACAATCTTTTCATGTCCTCGTCCCATAAGCTCGAAGAAAAGACAGAAATCGAACCAACTCCCAACCCGGAGAGCAATTTGCAAAGGAACGGTATGGGTACCTACCTGAACCAATGTGTTAGAAGCTCTGATATTAAAGACAGTCCCCAGGCACCATCTGTTCCTCTTCACGGAACACCCACATTCGGCCAGGGAGGAACTTCTAAATCCTTGGTGGATATTCCGGTTCTCATTACGCATCTCCAATCGTTCAACGACGAGGACCACGTGGTGGCCATTCAGACTCTTGCCGACATCGTCTGGGAATACGGACAGCAGGCGAAAATTTGCATAATTGATCAAAAAGGACTGACAAACCTCACACAATCCATGTGGAATTCAATGGCAAACGCTTCTGTCCAAGAGGCCGCCTTGAATCTCCTTTTTGCTCTGGCAGCCTCAAGCGATGGACTGGGGGCTAGCGATGTGCTGACACTTGGTACGAGTGCCGAAGATGCAATCGATGCATTGCTCATCGTCATGCAAACGCATTTGACTATGGAGAATATTCAACATGTTGGATGCGGCATCCTTGCTTGTCTATCCGTGGCAACAGCAAACAACCCCAACGTTGACGATGCCTCCATGTCAGGTGCATTAGTATCGGTGGTGAGTGCCATGGAAGCGCACCGAAATTCCCGGGGAATTCAGGAATGGGGTATTCGGGCTCTTTACAATCAGTGCGTCTATTCTCGCCATGCAGAAAGCAACAAACGAACGCTTGCAAAGTCTGGAATGGAAGAAAACAAGTGCGGGGCCGCTGTCATCTACAGAGAGACGGCGACCACCGAGAATGACATGGTAGCAGTGGAATGGGCTTGTCGCCTATACTGGTGCCTTTCCGCCAGCGAGGATGTCGCGGAATTCCTCACAGTGACACCCCATCCCATTCAGGTAATTCTAGAAGCACTCCAGCGTTACCACCAAGTGACAGATGCAGTTGGACTGCTTCTGGCAATCTTTGGTGCTCTAGTTAATCTCGTAAAAGTGAGGGGAAATCACAAAGTTGTCGATTCCAATGTTCTTTCCCTTGTTGTAAAAGTTGCTCAGTCGCATACCAACGAAGACTTGCTTATTGAAAGTTGTGCACTAGTTGCCAACCTGGTCTCACTAGCGCCAGAGAATGCCCGATTTGCCGTGAGTGCCGATGCCATTGACGTTACTTTCAATGGACTGCAAGCATTCCCGGAAAATGCTCAGTTGTTCGAAGAAGCTATGAGATGCCTTACTTGTCTCAGTATCGCGTCGGAGGAAGCCAAGGAAATTTTGTGTCAAAAGATAGTTTTGTCTATTCTCACGAACATGCACACTGAGTCAGCTTTCGGCCAGGAAATGTTTGTAAACTTGATGGGCTCGATTATGACACGAGATGGGCCGCAACACACAATTGTTGCACACGGAGGAGTGGACATGGTCTGCTCTGCTATGAAGGCACATCCGAGTGATAGGAAAGTTCAGGAAGCAGGTTGCTTGTCTTTGCGCAACCTAGCGTGTCACAGTGATGAAAATCTTAGGATCGACTTTCGAGAAACAATAAATTGTGTTACGATTGCAATGGCTAAACATGAAAGCTCTGAAAGTATTCAGTTGAATGGCTGCTGTATTTTATGGCAATTTTGGTCGAGAATCGGCAATGGGATCGATTGTGAGTCTAGTGACAAGGAAATGATTAATTTCATTGTCAAGGCCATGCAAACCCACATGGAATCTGCAGCTGTCCTTGAGATGGCATGCGGGGCTCTTTGCAGTAAAATTAATGGTTCCCCGGAAGGCAAAAAGTGTCTCGTTGACAGCGGTGGGTTGGATGCTGTCACTTGTGTTCTGGTTATGCACCCGAACGAGTCTGCTGCGATTGAGAACGCTTTGGGGGTGCTTTCTTGTATGAGTGCCTCGTCCAACTTTGCGCTCGATGTTGCAAACGCGCAATGTATGGGCAATGTGGTGGAGGCTATGCGAGCCAATAACTCTTGCATCACACTCCTGGAATTTGGGTGCCTGGTACTACGGAATATCATTCTCCTTCAGCCAGAGCACTGTTCGGAATCTTCTGGAGTTGTGGCCACAATTTTAAATGCTATGAGCGAATACACCGATGACATTGCCTTTCAAAGGGAAGCTTGCAATTTGATTTGGACTATGGCTGCAGCTGATGGCGAATGCAAGTCGAAAGTTCTCTCTCTGGACGGAATAGCAGTGCTATTGAATTGTCTCGAAAAGAACAGTCTTGAAAAGGATATCCAAGATGCTGCGTTGGGCGCCTTTAACCAGCTGTCGACCGGTAGTACTTAGATGGAAAAACTAGGAAATGATTGCTCCTACACCCCACACTTTTGCGAGACTTAGAATTACTCGACTACGAGTACTACTCGAAAAAGCAGGAGTAGTACCGGTAGGGTCTGCTGAAGTATGGGCGTGGTGGCCTTAGCCTTGTTAGCTACTGCTTGGACCCTTGGACCATTGTAACCACCCGGCGGTCGGATGACTACTTCTTCGCTTGTACTGGCTTGACTGCATCAGTTGTGCTGTACACGCGAAAGTACTCATTTTCGCTCTCCTAGTAGCTAGCAGGCTCTAGAAATGCCCCTCCATAGTATCGAATCCTCCTCATCAAGATAATTACTGAGTAGACCTACACGGCATTCAAATTTGTCATTCATCTTTTCGAGTTTCGTCACAATCGAGCACCCGCATATTCCAGTGAGCTAGCTAGGTACTGTGCAATCGATTACCAATCTAAAAGGAAGTTATAAATTGAGCTAATTGGACTTTTGGAACCATTTACATTGCATTCTATTAGTATTTGACTATTCTAAGAACCAGCAGCCAGCAAAGCTTCAAAAATGGCTTACGATAAGATGCACTTGAGTGTTGGATCAGTTCGCTGTATCAATGAAAGACGACAATACGGAGGGCTTCTCATGTTGACAGGTCTTTGTGCCGTTTTCGCTCCCATTGGAAACATTGTATCAGCCATCGACTCGGGTGGGCTGTCGGAAGCTTTCACAGATCCAAGCACCATTCCATTTTGGAGATTTGTGGGCGCCTGCTGCCTCATGGCGATTGGCGTAACTGCAGTCCTTACGGGTTTCGCCGAATGTGTTCACGATGCAGGAAATACAAGAGTTACATTTTGGGCCATTATTCTAACACAGGTACGAAATGATGGCGTTTCTTTGTTTTATTCAATGTGTGCCTGGGATGACACCTGCACTGCGTATAGTTGATTGATTATTGAGCACTCATGAGTTTCTTTCTACAGACTGCATTTATACCTTACATAACGGATATGGTGAATATTGGGAAGATGGCTTCCAAAGATGCGCCCGTCTTCTGGAATATAATCGACGAACGAGGGGCTGAGTACTCAGCCGAAATGACCAACACTGATGTCAAGTTCATTGGCGCCATGGGGTAAGAGCAACCAATAATTCACTCAAAAATGACGTTGTTGCAAACGATGGCAGTTCTCTGACAGATTCTTTCAACTGTATTTTATGCAGAATAATGGGCATCGCCTCGTACGGATTTGCTTTTATTGGTTCCATTGCTTTTATGCAATTCTCTCTTTATACATTCTACAATGCCATTCCTGAGGACAGACATTCTGAATATTTTGCAGGGCGTCTCAGTCTCTATTCTCTTGTCCTATGTATTGCGGGAATAAGTCAGCTCATGCTTGGCAGCTATTTACTTACCAACTTTGGCATGGATGATGGGAGACTGTCAGGAGGTTACGTTAGTGTTGGGCTCTACATCAGCACTATCCCCTCGATGGGGATGGTTGTAGGAGGGCTCCAGATAATTAATGGGCTTTGGGGGTTCGCCAGATCTTTAGACGTAGCCCACGGAGGGCCAGATGATATATTATACGCCTTTTCCATGGCCTTTCAATGGATTGTGATGCTCGTCTTGCAAATCATCGCGCAAATAGGATATTTGCCAGCTGGCGAGCTGGCAGCTATGGCACCGATGTTGTTGGCAATGTCCTTTTCTTTGAACTTGATGCCAGCATATTTGGACTACAAAATGAGAAACACTCTGCAGGATATCCCAATCGATTACTATGGCTGCTCGGATGAGTACGAACGCGATCATACTTTAGAATGAAACACATCTCCATTTTGAATTGGCGCCAGGCTTTCCGGCAGACAAGCGCATGGGCACTGCGACTGATTGAATTAGCGGTTGAAGTATGTAGGCAAGCGAGGATGCGGCCACTGGAAACTGGCTCGATTTGCTCGCCTACAATCAATGCATCGCGCTATCACGAGCATGCGAACGGCAAGATGCACGCCGCGTTAGAGAAAGGATGCTGGATGGATCAACATTGAACCGATCAATCAAGTATTGCAGTAGATCAGAAGTAGCATGTTTGATTGGAGCAGATATCTCTGAATAAGAATCGCTTCATTATGTTGATTAAACGTCCAAATCGCCTACGTTTAGATTTTCCGCATGAGTGCTGATAAAATTCCGTCTGGGGGCAACGGCATCGCCCATGAGAATGCTTAACGTTTGATCTGCAACAGCTGCGTCTGCAACATTCACTCGAATGAGCGTCCGCAGTTCAGGGTCCATAGTTGTCGACCACAGCTGTTCAGGCATCATTTCTCCCAAGCCCTTGAATCTTTGAATTGATATTTTGCCGGAGGACAGGGCCGCATCAACTTCTGACCTACCATCTACCCCCAGGATTTTCATTGCACTGTCTTCTTTCTCTTGTTCGGAAAAGCAGTAGATTTCTTTGCGAGCGCGACCGGAACCCCCACTGACTTTGTACAAAGGGGGTTGCGCAATATACACATGCCCCTGTTCGATTAGCTCTCTCTGGTACCGAAAAAAGAAAGTAAGAAGAAGAACACGAATGTGTGCTCCATCGACATCTGCGTCCGTCATGATAACAATTCTACCATATCTCAATGCTTTTGAATCGAATTCGCTTCCCTTGACACCCAGACCTAGGGCCGAAATTAGACCTTGTAATTCTGTATTCTGGTAAATACGCTCAGTTGCTGCCCTTTCAATGTTCAAAATCTTTCCGCGCAAAGGGAGAATAGCTTGCGTCCTTCGATCACGGCCCTGTTTGGCGCTTCCAGCGGCCGAGTCACCCTCCACAATGAATATTTCAGATTCTGCAGTGTCTCTTGAAGCACAGTCTGCCAGCTTTCCCGGGAGTACCGTGGACGATAATAGCGTCTTGCGTCTCACCATGTCTCTTGCAGCTCTCGCAGCTGCTGCGGCAGCCTGCGCTTCGGTAGCTTTGCTGTAGATCGCATCCAAAAGCTCAGGACGGAAATCAAAGAGCTTCGTTAATTCTGCCGCGAGCAACGAGTCGACAGCAATGCGAACCTCGGGGTTTCCTAGTACAGAATTGAAGAACAAGACATGTTGGTCAAACTGTAGGAAACAACGCAAGCAGTGGCAACACACAACCCAATAACGTACCTAGACGACCCTTTGTCTGGCCCTCGAATTCTGGCTCTGAAACTGATACGGATATTATGGCTGTCAGTCCTTCCCGAATAAATTCTCCAGGGAGATTTGAAGCTCCTTCCTTTGCTCTCCCCATCTTTTTCGCCACTTGATTGACTGTTCGAGTCAAGCTCGTCTTGAGTCCATCGACGTGGCTTCCACCGTCACGGGTACGAATGTTGTTACAAAATGAAAGAATAGATTCCGTATACATATCCGATGACCAACGAAGAGCAACAGAAACAGAAATAGGAGCCATCTCATTGTCCGCTGGGGTACTTGTGCCACTGCAGAGGATCGTCGCTTGGTCATCGGACAAAAATCCACTGATTGGGTCAACCGATATGCCACCCTGACTCGCAGATTTTTGTGAGTCCTTCTTGGCATGCTTGTTTGACTTTTCTAAAAGCGGCGTCTTGGTTTTACAGAGTAATTCAACATACTCCGAAAGACCACCCGCGTGGAAGAAAACTTGAAAAGAAGGTATCTTCGCTCTCTTGTCTTTCAATGTCAATACCAGACCAGCATTTAGATAAGCAATTTCGTCCATGCGCGATGATAGACGCTTTGGATCGAATGTAATGTCAGGATTTCCCTTCTCGCCCTTGAAGACCTTGATATCTGGAAGGAAGGTGACAGAAGTCCCAGTTGTACGTTTCTCCTGCAAAGATTTCAGCAATTCCAACTTTTCAATCTTTTCATCAAATTCGTTGTTGATATCCAGTTCACTCACACATTTCTTTTTTTCTTCCTGTAATCGCTGGATCTCTGCATAAATATCCTTGTCCACCAAAGGAGGTCCCAAATCAGAAACATCCAGTTTCTCTGTCGCAACTCCAGCTTCGAATGTCATTTTACTTGACTTTTCATTTCGTGATACATCGACAGTAACGTACGAGGAAAGAGCATTAACGACACTGATGCCTACACCGTGCAACCCCCCCGACACTTTGTAGCCGCCAGTTCCGCCTTGATTGTCGAATTTTCCACCTGCGTGCAAAACAGTCAACACAGTCTCCAAGGCCGAGATTCCAGTCGTGGGATGAAGGTCGGTCGGAATGCCTCGGCCATCGTCTATCACTGTGCAAGATCCATCTTCATTGATTGTTGTTGTCACGAAGGATGCATGACCTGCCAGTGCCTCGTCAACAGAGTTATCCACCACTTCCCATACCAAATGGTGGAGGCCATCCGGTCCGGTGGAGCCGATGTACATGCCAGGTCGCTTTCGAACTGGATCCAATCCGCTCAAAACTGTGATCTGCCCAGCATCGTAAGATTGGCCAATCGGCTCCTTCTTCCCATTATCCTTTTTAGAAGAAATTATTTCAGTTTCGTTGGCTACAGCAGATCTTAATATTATCATTGCGGTTGGAGGACAAGTAGAGCAAAATTTTGGCTGGGGCCGAGGAAGGGCAATGAAGCCTTCTACAATGGAAATTCCAACTGCGCAGAACAACACCACGGTGCATGCGCATATTTGAGGTAATACGTGTACCATGGCTGAATTGTGCAGTTCCGAGAAATTCCTGTGTTGTTGGATGTTTTCGATGAATACAGTGTCTCGACTATGATTCCGTGCTTTTGCCTGTACTCAACTAAACCCTCTCATTGCCAATCAATTTTTCGAAGAAAAAGTTTTTCTCCAGCACGATTGGCGGAAATGTGCGACCTTGTGGAGTGTTTTTGGCATGTTGTTTTCGAGTTTCCATTTCCGGGTTTTGTTTTGATCAGCCAGATACCAGATACGCTATGATTGTACTTCCAGCTTCCAGCTTCCAGATTCCAGATTCCAGTACTGGCTGACACTACGCCTTTGAGCGACATCCAAAGACGATTTTGGTTAAATATTCATAGAGGCCTATACATTATACATGATTTACTATGCCATTCCTGGTGCAGCCATTCGACGGCAAGAGATGTTATCCATCCACAGCAGCAACAACAACAAATGCGTCGAAGTCCAGTCGTCCAGTTACCATACACCATAGTGGACAACATCAAGGGGACTCTGCTTTCACAAGAAGAAATTTGTGACTCTCATTAAATCTTGAAGATATAGTGACTGTATTTTCCTGAGCTCTGAGGATGTCGATTTTGGAACAATCGGATTTCTACCATATTTCTAGGTGACAGCTCTTCTCAGTTTTCTGCGATTGTCTCCTCCGAGAGTAAGCGTAAAATCTGATAAATCATTTGCCAGTTGCTCAAGGAAGCCGAAAGCTTCAGGTTCTCCTGTATTAGTACAGGCGATGAAGGTGCAAAAGAGATCCTCAAACGGGTTATCTTCCTCGCTGTCGATAGACAAATTGACTGAGGCTTGCGCTTGAGGTGCAGACACGAGGCAGAGAATTAGCGACAAGAGCAGACTTGTTTTCATGGAATAAGATACTTTCATCACTAATTCAAGTTTCAAGTAAAAAAAAATTTCTAGTGTGCAATAGGGTAATGCAAGAGATTCAGCGTCGAGGAGTTGTGAAGTTATGTTACAAGTTATAATTTATGATGGCAAAAAGTGGAGAGGAAATCGTGTTCTTGTTTTTGGATTTTAGCGAAAGGTTGAGTCGAGTCGTGCACTCGGTCCAGCAACGACAAAATTGAAACATGGTTGTTACCTGGTATTATTATTTTTGACCCTACTGTCTTTAGAAAGTCATGACATCATCATATTTGAGTCTCGCTCGTCGTTCTTCGCTACTACTAGACCCTACTACTACTAGTAGAGACACGTTCTCCAGCAATGCATGAACGCGCTTCTTGACAGTATCGGTATCGATTTGCTTTTGGGTTCCCTGTACAAAATTAAAACATTGTTATTATTTTTGACCCTGCTGCTGTCATTAGAAAGTCATGACATCATCATATTTGAGTCTCGTCGTTCTTCGCTAGAGACACGTTCCAGCAATGCATGAACGCGCTTCTTGACAGTATCGATTTGCTTTTGGGTTCCCTGTATTAGCAGAGTTCGACGAACTTGGTCCACGTGCATTTTAGTACCGGTTGCTCGTTGCATAGAAATAATTGTTGCCCCTTTTCTTCCAATGACAATTCCGACGTGGTTACCGAGTTCAATTTCGTCTGTCAATACTTCTGTACTCTCAGCATCGGCGGCATCCTCGTCGGGTAGGCCCTGGGTGCTGCCAAGACGATTACGGGCCCAAAATTTGGTTTGCCGGTCATTTGAGCCTGTCGCCAAGAGCCCACCACTGGGGTGCCACTTCAGAGCCCAAATGGCCATATCGTGAGCAAAAGGAATTTTGGCACCAGGTTCTTCTGACCCCTTCGGCCCAATATTCCAAAAAATCAACGTGCCATCCATACCACCTGATGCAAATACACTTTCATATAATGGATGCCAGGCAATAGATGTTACTTCTTTGTGGTGTCCTTTCAAAGATACTAATTCTTTCATGGCCCGAATATCGTAAACTTTGATCAGCTGATCTCGACTCGCTGTAAGAAGCCAGTTCCCGTTGTCATTCCACGCCACTTTTGTGACTGTGTTTTTGTGCCCGTAAAGGGTGCTCAATGTTGTTCCAGCCCGAGGATCCCATAATTTTACCAAATTATCTTTAGACCCACTGCAAATCACACTCGATCGCGGATGCCATTGCACGCACTTGACATCCCATCCGTGTCCTTCTAGTTTGCGTTCTTCTCGATGCATTGCCCAATCCCAGACTCGAACCGTGGCATCGTCTCCACAGCTAACAAATTTGTTGTCAGACGGCGAAAAACTCAAAGCATGAATGGCTTGCTGATTGTGAGAATCTACGGACTGGACGGGGGCAATACTGGGACTCCAGTATTTAATATTTCCACCTGCATCACTGGTGAGCAGAAAATTGTTGTTGTGTGACCTGTACTCGCACAGTTAACGTTTTTGAGCAGCAGTCAAGGTGAGAGAAAAATAAATTCTTCATCAAATACGTCCAAAGTAAAAGTGAATCGGTAATACTTACCATTCCATACTCCGAAAGCTGCTATCATGAGCACTCATGATGAGCTCAAAACTAAAGGTGTTTCCGTCCCAAAGCGTGAACTCCCCATCTTGATTTCCCGTCAAAAGACGCCGTCCACCTGGAGTCCAGCTCAAAGCCATGATTGGGGTTGAATTCTTAGCACGAGTGACATGAGCCAGATAAGTACAAAAGGCAGTGGTGTGGATGGGGTCCGCAACGGTGGAGATTGGCATGCCCATCAACCTGAAGGCAGAACTGTGGGGCTGCAGATAATACTGGGAATGACGGACATGACTGGATTTTGATGCCTTGTGGTAGTAACGATGTTCCAAGTCAATCACAGCAGGATTGTGATAGTCAATAACTTTCCTGATCAGGTTCTGTTCTGCGGCCCTCTGTTCTGCATCTTCGTCCTCGTTAGCGTTGCTAACGCCATGGTAGCCACCCTTTTTGCCTCCAAAAGACGACATGCCGGACGATATTGAAATGTTATTCTGCTGAATCGTCGTCTGTTGCAGACAAATGTAAATTTTAAGGCTAAGCCAACTACCAGGTACCAGGCGCACCCAGGATTAGATCTAGATGCTTAATTGCAAGTGTTGTGAAGTTGTGCTGTTAAAAGTAAAAACTAGAGTACTGTATTATTTTAGTGTAAGTTGCGTTTTGTTGTCATCACGCGTTTTGCGCAGCCGTGATACATCTAACCCTACAGCAGCCACGTTTCTTCGTTTGCGCGGCAATGCTCTCTCCCACGATTTCGTTCAGCGACGCATCCGCTTTTCTTGCATCCTTGACCTGTCATTCCCGTTATTCTTCTACAATTTCGCAAAGTATTTAAATTCTTCCTATCCTTTGATTGTAGCATATATCTGTTAGTAGTAATAGTGAGATAGCAAAAAAGCTCTCTCCTGATTAGTATGATTGCAGATGTGCTTTCGAAACAAAGGCCGTGCTTCATTTCGATTCGCGATGTTACACGCTACCGCACGTGGCGTGGAAGGTAAACACGCTATGTACAGATGTACAGTACGAAAAAGCAAGTGTACTTCGGCTTTGCCACATTATTCTTTCATAAAAAACTTTCGTTCACATCATTACATCAATTCATTTTAATTATATCAGAATGACCACCATGAACGTCTACAACAACACAAAAAACAACCACGGCAACATCGCGCGCAATACAGTGAAGCTCGCGCCGCCTTCCAGCCTCGTATGCTCGACCACCAGTATCTTTGGTAGCTTCTTTGGATCGACCACCATGAAAGAAACCGATAAGGCCGTCAAAGAACCTTTTGATTTGTCGTCGGCCATGGCGACGGATCTTGCAAGCGAGCTTAAGGTTACCGACAGCAACAATATTGTCCAAGACGGCAGCAACGGCGAACGAGATACTATCGGCGACTTTTTGATCGGTCCCAATAAAGGAGGCCGAGTCTACAACTCTTGGAACATTAAGACCAAGCGGGTGAATGTCATTAAGTTGATCAAAAAGTCCGACATCACGGGCCCATCGGCCTTGGCCAAAATCAATAGAGAAGCATCGGTAATGAATCACCACGGGTATCATCAAAACAACATCATCGCAATCCGCGAGATCCTCCACTCTCCCACGTACATTGCCTTCGTCATGGAAGACGGTATTATGACCCTTGATCAATTGATGTGTAACGACGAGTTCCGGCACCAACACGACCTTGCCCAGCAAGTGACTGCCGGTCTTGTGAATGCCACACGATATTTGCATTCGGTCGGCATCGCTCATGGCGACATCCAAACCTGCAACGTGGTGTTTCGAATCTCCAAGGATACCAAGAGAATCTTGGCCGAACATGTTCGTCTGTGTAACTTTGGAAGAGCGTGTTTTGCTGTCGAACGTGACCCCAACAGCACAAAGCCGATGGACCTGAAGGACGCCAAGGTATACGTCAGTCACGCCGATCTCAAGACGAGCACCAGCTTTCGCGCACCAGAGACTTGCGACGACAGTCATAGTTTCGATTTGTGCGGCACGGACATGTGGAGTATTGGCCTGTGTTTGATGCGTATGGTCTACGAGGAAGAATTTTCTCGAGTCCAAGCAGCTATTCGTTGCAATAACTTCGCGAAAGTCCAAAGAATCGTCGATGGATTAAAAGACGGCATTCTAGGTCAACTTTGGGAGCGCAAGATGAACCACTTTATGTTTGCCACACTGGAGCAGGATCCCAAGAAGCGAATGGTTGCTAAAGAAGCTATGGAGCACACTTGGATGTTCCATGACTACTAATAAATGATGGCGATCGTTCCCGTAGGACCGTAGAACAACTTGCAATTAATAATCCTTACTAGTTAAAAATTTAAACTCAAACTTCCTACCTGCTTCATTACTAAAATTATCGCAGTAGCTAGTAAAGCTCCTCTATAGATTTTTGCGTGACATTCACAGGCTGAAAATAGAAAAGACTTCTTGCAGCGGTTTTGCTGGCGGGTCGTACTGTTTTGCAACCTTGCAAAGCCCCAAAACGATTCAACGATATCATCGCAATGATGTTTGGTATTAATGGAGCCAAAACTGCATTCCATCCAAACATCGGTCGTATGCACAAACGTCACTGCCTCTTTATGGCATCTTGTCCATTTCGTACATCTAAGCGTGCTGCCTCCCTTAAGAGACCTATGTCGACGGCCCCACAAATAAAGCGGTACCCTTTCTCAAACATTTCCGACAACGCCACACCAGGCGGCCTAAAGCCTCCCAGTAGGCAGGGGCTCTGAAGTATTGCCTTTTCCGCTCTCGCAATCAAGGATTGCACATCCGGGTCACTGAAGTCTCCCATCTTTCCGGCACTGGCGCTGAGGTCGAACGGACCCAGAAAGATTACATCTATACCTTCAACGCTGGCGATTTCAGGAATGGCGTCCACTGCCTTTGGGGTTTCAACTTGTACCATCAGAAGTAAGTCATCATTACATTGTCGTAAGTATTCTTCGTTCGAAACATACCCATACCCGCTGGCGCGGACAAAGGGCACAGCGCATCCTCTTATTCCGTCAATTTCTTGATTTCTGTTGTCGTTGATTTGCAGTGGATAACGAACCGCTCGTACAATTTTCTCGGCTGTTTCGGCATCTTCAACCATGGGAACAAGGATTCCCCCGGGCAAGCACATAGAATCCAGTATTTTTTTAACAGCCACGGTGTCGTGGGGAGACTCCAATCGGACAATAGGTTCTGATCTTTGACCAGAATATGCAGATGAGGCATCCAAGGCTTGGAGCAAACGCTGGCAGCTCTGTAGATTCGAGGGACTGTGCTCCATATCCAACACAATATGGCCGTAACCGATCCCACCGAGGACTTCGGCGACTATGGAAGAATCCGAAAGAATCATTGGACCGTAGCTTTTGCCTCCTTGCAACAGGCGTTGTCGCAGTGAATTCGATGCCATTTCATGCGACGAAGCGAGCGATTCAGCGTGGAAGATTTCGATAAAAAATATATGAAAAGCCGTGAATAGGAGCCACGCAGTAGGTGATTTCATGCTCTCTATCGACGATGGGGTAATATGGTAGTTACCGTGTCCATCTAACTGATTGACGACACGAGAAGAACAGTGTGCACATAACTGCAAACTGCAAACTTGCAATTGCTCGAGTTACGAAAGATTACAATCAGAGCCAGCCGAAGGGAACGTGAGACAAGGAGACCCGAATCCGACGTCACCGGAATGACCCAAAATGCCCCATCCCGTCTCCCACTCAGAAACAGGAACACATCGGGAGAAATCGGATACG
>Ga0100380_10004577_pt1 | contig 14437 bp, 15 predicted proteins | sample CryGeymeta201504_FD_80417 | JGI IMG/M metagenome (GOLD analysis project Ga0100380, IMG submission 80417) | Groundwater microbial communities from Crystal Geyser aquifers in Utah, USA - Crystal Geyser metaG 2015-04 | ecosystem: Environmental > Aquatic > Deep subsurface > Groundwater | place... | reverse complement strand
GCAGGGGCTTGGATGGACAATGTCAAAGCCATCTTCGGTGTCTTGATGATCGGTGTTGCCATTTGGATGGCAGAGCGCATCTTGCCTGAATGGATGATTTTAGCAGCTTGGGCATCGTTATTAATTGGTTCAGCCGTTTACTTAGGTGCCCTTGAACCCATCGGTGAAAAATCAGGCTGGCACAAGCTGGCCAAAAGCATTGGCATCATCTTCTTAATCTATGGTACGACTATGTTCTTGGGTCTAGCCGGCGGCAGTTCCACTTACCTGCAACCTCTAAAAACTTTCCAAGGAAGCGGTTCAGTGGGTTCCAGTGAATCACATGCAGCGCTAAACTTCCAAAGAATCGGTACCGTAGATGAATTAAATGCTGAAATTGCCAAAGGCAATCCAATCATGCTCGACTTCTACGCCGATTGGTGCATCAGCTGTAAAGAGATGGAAAGTTTTACCTTCTCTGACCCTGCGGTACAACAAGCCCTCAGCAACGTCACACTGTTACAAGCTGACGTGACTAAAAACAATGCCAATGATAAGGAACTGATGAAAGCACTCGGCATTGTTGGGCCACCAGCCATCATGTTCTTTAACGAAGGACAAGAGAAAAAGGCACAACGGGTGGTCGGCTTCCAAAAACCAGAGGCCTTTTTAAGCAACATTCAAAACGCCTTTAAATAACAGCCTCTACGGCAAGTACGTCCCCTCTCCTGCTAAAAATGGCCAAGCCTGGTCATTTTTAGCAGGCTTTTTAACCCCAAAACCCTAATCCCCTTCTAACTTTAAACTTCTAAGCCACTTCAATACCGTTCGTGAATTTTCACGTCTTTTTTTGCACATAATCTATTACAAATTACCACTTTAAGGTATAATTTTCAGCAATTTACAAAATACCATGCTGCACAAGCTTATTGCAAGTCAAATCAAGGACGCTTTATGGCAAACATTCTCGTCATCAATGGCCCCAATCTCAACCTACTGGGGAAAAGAGAACCTGAACATTATGGCCGTCAATCTTTAAGCGACATTATCGAATCGCTTGAAGTGTTGGCCGATGACTATGAAGTGCGGCTATTTAACTTTCAAAGTAATGCAGAACATGAAATTATCGAACGCATTCATAGTGCCATGAATGACATTGATTTCATTATTTTTAACCCTGCTGCTTTCACCCATACCAGCGTGGCGATTCGAGATGCGTTGAGCACCGTTAAAATCCCCTTTATCGAAGTGCATATCTCTAACATTCATCAACGAGAACCCTTTCGCAACCATTCCTATTTTTCGGATATTGCCGAAGGCGTCATTGCAGGTCTGGGACCCATTGGATACCAACTCGCCTTAGCGGCGGCTGTCGAAAAACTAAAATAACCCAAATTAAACTGAATTTAAATAACCCTAATAGCTTAAAAGGAACCCCACATGGATATTCGCTCAATTCGCAAGCTGATTGAAATCGTAGAACAATCCGATATCGCTGAAATCGAAATCAAAGAAGGCGAGCACAACATTCGCATCACTCGCAGCAAAGAACCGGTGATGATGCAAGCCCCGGCTCAAATGGCTTATCAAACCGCACCTGTAGCCCACAGCGCACCTGCTGCGCCAGCCGAGACGCCGCCGCCGCAGAGACAACCGCTGCTGCCGAAGTCAGCGGTCACATGGTTACCTCACCGATGGTTGGGACTTTTTATAATGCGCCTTCCCCGGATGCAGAACCTTTTGTTAATGTTGGGGATCAAGTTACGGTTGGCGATACCTTATGTATTATCGAAGCAATGAAAATCATGAACCCAATCGAAGCCGATGCTTCAGGGACGGTTAAAAAAATCATGATCCAGAACGCTGAACCCGTCGAGTTCGGACAAGCCTTATTCATCATCGAATAATCAAGCCATAGGAAATCGCTACATGATTGAAAAAATTCTGATTGCCAACCGTGGTGAAATTGCGCTACGAGTACTAAGAGCCTGCAAAGAAATGGGCATTAAAACGGTTGCTGTGCATTCTTCCGCCGATGCCAACCTTAAACACGTTTTACTCGCTGATGAATCGGTTTTTATTGGTCCTGCCGCCTCAACGGACAGCTACCTGAATGTACCTGCTATTATCTCCGCCGCAGAAATCACTGACGCCGAAGCCATTCACCCGGGTTATGGTTTTTTATCAGAAAATGCCGACTTTGCTGAAAGAGTCGAAGAAAGTGGTTTCATTTTTATGGGACCCAAAGCAGAAACCATCCGCATTATGGGGGATAAAGTTTCCGCCATTCGCGCCATGAAAGCAGCGGGGGTTCCAACGGTGCCGGGTTCCGGCGGCCCCCTAGGCGACAATGATGATGAGAATAAAAGACTTGCAAAGGAAATCGGTTATCCCATTATCATTAAAGCATCTGGCGGTGGCGGTGGTCGTGGTATGCGTGTGGTGCATACTGAATCCAACCTGATTAAATCCATCCAGTTAACCCAATCAGAAGCTGGCAGTTTTTTTGGTAATCCCGAAGTCTATATGGAAAAGTTTTTGGAAACCCCCCGCCATGTTGAGTTTCAAGTTTTGGCCGATGGTCAAGGACATGCTATCCATTTAGGCGAACGGGATTGTTCCATGCAGCGACGTCACCAAAAAGTAGTCGACGAAGCCCCGGCTCCCGGCGTGACCGAAGAACAACGTAATCGTATTGGTCAAGCTTGTGTCAACGCCTGCTTAGAAATAGGCTATCGTGGCGCCGGTACTTTTGAGTTCCTGTATGAAAATGGTGAGTTCTACTTTATTGAAATGAACACCCGCCTACAAGTCGAACATCCTGTCACCGAACAGGTTACCGGCATTGATCTTGTTAAGGCACAAATTGAAATTGCTATGGGACTGCCTCTAAGCATTAAACAAGAAGATGTGATTATTCGTGGCCATGCGATCGAGTGCCGTATCAATGCTGAAAACCCGTCTAAAAACTTCACCCCTTCCCCCGGAAAAATAGAACGGCTCCATCTAGCGGGGGGGATTGGTGTCCGTTGGGATTCGCACATTTATACGGGCTATACGGTTCCGCCCTACTATGATTCCATGATTGGTAAACTCATTTGCTATGGTGCTAATCGCACATCTGCCATTGCTCGTATGGATACGGCTTTGGATGAACTGATTATCCAAGGAATCGACACCAATATTCGCTTACAGCGCGAAATCATGAATGATTTAGGCTTTTGTGAAGGTGAGCAAAATATTCATTATTTAGAACACCGACTCGAACACCTAGTCTAATCACTCACCCAATCAACGCCCCTTTTCAGGGGCGTTATAATCTGAGATCTTTTCCCATGGCCTGGATACAAATCAATATCGCTGTCAACGAATCCCTTGCCGAACCGCTTTCGGATCATTTTATGGCGATCGGCGCGGTTTCAGTGACCTTTGCTGATGCACAAGACACCCCAATTTATGAACCGGAATTGGGAACCACCCCCATTTGGCAACAAACCCGAGTCATCGCCCTATTTGATGCAGAAACCGATCCAAAAGCCGTGATTACCCGGTTAACGGCTCAAATGCCGGAACTGTCGAAAAAGGCCTTTCGGATAGAACCCCTTGAAGACAAAGACTGGATTCGTGCCTGGATGGATCAATTTCAACCCATGCAATTTGGGGAGAATCTTTGGATCGTGCCCAGCTGGTGTGAACCGCCTCATTCAGAAGCTTTTAATTTGCTATTGGATCCCGGGATGGCATTTGGCACGGGTACCCACCCCACCACCGCACTCTGCTTAACTTGGCTTGACCGTCACCCCCCTAAAGGCTTGAGTGTTATAGACTATGGTTGTGGTTCGGGGGTATTAGCACTGGCTGCCGATAAATTGGGCGCCCAATCTGTACAAGGCACCGATATCGATCCGCAAGCCATTTTGGCCAGTCAACAAAATGCACAACGAAACCAAGCGCAAATTGCTTTTGCACTGGTTAAAGACTTCCAATCGCCACCTGTTGATTGTTTACTGGCCAATATCTTAGCCGGCCCGCTCAAGTCACTCGCGCCGGAATTTAAACGCCTGTTAAAACCCAATGGCACCTTAGTTCTCTCTGGATTATTATCACAACAGGCAGAAGATTTAATCGATTTTTACCAAAGCCAAGGATTCACCTTAACCGAAAAAAACATCTTAGATGAATGGGCACAACTCAGTTTTATTTTCCATGCTGAACCTGCTTAACACTCAAATCACAGGCCAAAACGTAGCGAAACCGACTTTAGCACTCGCCCCTATGGCCGGCATTACCGATCGCGTCTATCGACAGATATGTCGTGAACTGGGTGCCGACTATGCCGTGGCCGAAATGGTGGCATCCCAAAAACAATTACGCCATTCTCGAAAATCCGCCACGCGTCAAGCCGAACGCACCGAAACCGCTCCCCGGATTGTTCAACTGTTGGGGACAGACCCCATCGAACTGGCCGAGGCAGCACAGTGGCAAGCTGAACAGGGCGCGGATATCATTGATTTCAATATGGGCTGTCCTGCCAAAAAAGTGTGTGATGTGGCCGCCGGCTCTGCATTAATGGCCGATCCGGACAAAGCTGCTCGACTGCTTGAAGCTTTGGTCAAAGCGGTTGAATTACCCATCACCCTTAAAATGCGCACCGGCATTGACCCTGAACATCGCAACGCCATAGAATTGGCTGTGATGGCTGAAACAATTGGCATCCAAGCCATCACACTGCATGGTCGCACACGCGCTGACAAATTTAATGGTCAAGCAGAATATGACACCATCAAAGCGGTCAAACAAGCGATACAAATTCCTGTCATTGCAAATGGTGACATTTGTCATCCAAATCAAGCCGATTTTGTATTAAAATACACCTTTTCTGATGGCATTATGATTGGACGTGCTGCGCAGGGCTACCCTTGGGTCTTTAGAGAAATTCGTCATTTCCTGACCACGGGAGACTTTTTGGAAAAACCCCGTTTATCGGAATTTCATCAAGTCATGTTACGCCATTTTACAGAACTTGAAACCTTATATGGATCGCAACTAGGCTTCAAACTCGCGCGAAAACATTGTGGCTGGTATAGCCAATATTTACCGAATGGATGCCAACTTAGAAAACAGTTTAATCAGCTTGAAGACACCCAAGCACAACTCAAGCTCATCGACCAGTATTTTGAGGCTCATACACATTATGATCACTGACCGGCCTACAACGCCCACGCACTGTTTGAGTAACCATGTCACCCAAACATTGCAACACTACTTTGCCACTTTAGAAGGTGAAGTCCCGAGTGATGTCTACCAGATGGTTATCAGCCAGGTAGAACGCCCTATGATCGAATTCGTCTTACAAGAAACCCAATTTAACCAAAGCCGATCAGCTGAAATATTAGGCATTAATCGCAATACACTTAGAAAGAAAATGCAAACTTACAATATCACTCAAGCCTAATGACTCAGCCAGGCTTATCCGATTGCTCAATTTTTTAACCTTTTGGAGAAAACATCCTTATGAAACCCGTTCGTCGCGCGCTTATTAGTGTTTCTGACAAAACCGGCATTATTGAATTTGCCGAATCCTTAGTGGCCATGAATATTGCCATATTATCAACGGGGGGAACCTATAAAGCGCTATCGGAAGTCGGCATTGCCGTTACCGAAGTTTCTGACTACACCGGTTTTCCTGAAATGATGGATGGTCGTGTTAAAACGTTACACCCGAAAATTCACGGTGGGTTGCTCGGTCGTCGCGGCATTGATGATGACATCATGCAAGCGCACAATATCGACCCTATTGATATGGTGGTCGTCAACCTTTACCCATTTGAAGCAACGGTTGCCAAACCTGATTGCGCTTTGGAAGATGCCATTGAAAACATCGACATCGGGGGTCCCACCATGTTGCGTTCAGCGGCTAAAAATCATAAAGACGTTGCTGTGGTCACCGATCCGAATGACTATGCACGCATCCTAACGGAATTGCAAAGCAATAACGCTCAACTGTGCCATGCGACCCGTTTTGATTTAGCCATTAAAACCTTTGAACAAACCGCACGTTATGATGGCGCCATTGCCAATTACTTTGGCACCCACTTCTCAGAAGAGGCCGAAGACACCTTCCCGCGCACTTACAACACCCAATTTGTTAAAAAACAATCGATGCGCTATGGCGAAAATCCACACCAAAAAGCCGCCTTCTATACTGAACGCCAACCGGCCGAAGCCTCTATTTCAACCGCCACCCAAATCCAAGGCAAGGCCTTATCGTACAATAATATTGCCGATACAGATGCTGCTTTAGAATTGGTCAAAACCTTTAAAGAAACCGCCTGCGTCATTGTCAAACATGCCAACCCTTGTGGCGTTGCTGTTGGCCAAACCGTTTTCGAAGCCTATGAACGGGCTTATAAAACCGACCCAACCTCAGCATTTGGCGGCATTATCGCCTTCAATACCGAACTGGATGCCAATACCGCCAGAGCCATTGTCGAGCGTCAATTTGTCGAAGTGATTATCGCCCCCAGTGTTTCTGATGCTGCCAAAGCGGTTGTTGAAGCCAAACAAAATGTCCGACTCTTAGCCTGTGGTGAATTGGGACAACCACTAGCGGCCTACGATTACAAACGGGTAACAGGTGGACTATTGGTTCAAGACCGCGACTTAGGCATGGTCACCGCAGAGGATCTTAAAGTGGTCACCGAAACAGCGCCCACAGAGAAACAAATGCAAGACCTAATGTTTGCTTGGAAAGTGGCCAAATTTGTTAAATCAAACGCCATCGTCTATGTCAAAGACGGCATGACGATTGGTGTCGGAGCAGGGCAAATGAGTCGCGTCTATTCTGCCAAAATCGCGGGGATTAAAGCAGCGGATGAAGGCTTGGTCGTACCCGGCTCAGTGATGGCCTCTGATGCCTTCTTCCCCTTCCGAGATGGTATTGATGCCGCTGCTGCTGCCGGCATTACTGCTGTCATTCACCCGGGCGGTTCCATGCGTGATCAGGAAGTGATTGATGCTGCGAACGAACACGGTATCGCCATGGTCTTCACCGGCATGCGTCATTTCAAACATTAAGCGAGAAAACACGATGAACCTATTGATTATTGGCAGTGGTGGACGCGAACATGCTTTGGCATGGAAATGCGCCCAATCCAATCAAGTGACCCAAGTGTTTGTTGCCCCCGGCAATGCCGGTACAGCACTCGAACCCAATTTAGAAAATGTTGATATTGCGGTTGAAAACCTACCAGGCCTGGTCGATTTCGCCCGGACAAACAACATTGACTTAACGATTGTTGGCCCAGAAGTCCCTTTAGTTTTAGGCGTGGTGGATGCTTTTCAAGCAGCTGGCCTCAAATGCTTTGGTCCCAGCAAAGGGGCGGCACAATTGGAAGGGTCTAAAGCCTTCTCCAAGGATTTTCTGGCCAAACATCACATTCCCACGGCGGCTTATGCGGTGTTTACTGAAATCGATCCAGCCATTGCCTATATTACAAAAATGGGCGCCCCTATTGTCGTCAAAGCCGATGGCTTGGCGGCTGGGAAAGGCGTGATTTTAGCGCAAACCGATGATGAAGCCATTGCCGCTGTCAAAGATATGCTGGCCGATAATAAATTTGGTGATGCCGGTGCGCGCGTGGTGATTGAAGAGTTTCTAACCGGCGAAGAAGCCAGTTTTATCGTTATGGCGGACGGCAAACAGGTATTACCGATGGCAACGTCTCAAGACCACAAAGCACGCGACAATGGAGATCTAGGGCCGAATACCGGTGGTATGGGTGCTTACACCCCGGCTCCGGTCGTCACCCCTGAAATCCACCAACGCATAATGGATGAAGTCATCACCCCACCCATCGAAGGGATGGCGAAAGATGGATTGCCTTATACCGGTTTTCTCTATGCCGGTGTGATGATTGCAGAAGATGGCACCCCTAAAGTACTGGAATTTAATTGCCGATTTGGCGATCCGGAAACCCAGCCCATTATGATGCGCCTACAATCCTACCTGCCTCAATTGTGTTTGGCTGCATTAGAACAACGGCTCGATGAAGTTGAAGCCAAGTGGGATAGCCGTTCCGCACTGGGTGTGGTCATGGCCGCGGCGGGATACCCGGAAGATTACGCAACAGGCGATGTGATTGAAGGCATAGAAGAGGCCAATAATGAAACCACCAAGGTGTTTCATGCCGGCACGCGCCTCAATGATTCTGATCAACTGGTCACGTCAGGTGGCCGTGTGCTATGTGTCACCGCTTTAGGCAACAGTGTCAGTGAAGCCCAGCAAAATGCCTATGCAGGCCTGGCCAAAATTCATTGGCAAGGTGCCTTTAATCGCACCGACATTGGCTATCGCGCCGTGGCACGCGAAAAAAAATAACCGCATTCTGCTCTCAAAGCAGAAACCTTTAAAAGGGCGAATAAAGCCCTTTTTTTATCTCTCAAAGTTCGGTATAGTTTTAAACGTCATTCCAACCAGTGAGGAAACATCGCATGTCTGATTTAGAAACGGTTCACAACTATTATGAAAGGCCCATTTTTAATTATATTCAAGAAAATTATTATGATTGTGGGTTGACTGAAAACCAACTGGCCGATATGGCCTGCATTGCCCTCAACCGAATTCCACCTCGCTATATCCGTTATGATATCGACATGTCTTTTTATATGTCCGGTGCGGAGCATATTGAAATAGAAGAACGCGTCAAAAAGGCGGTTGAAAAGGCCTATAAAAAAGTGAAGAAGCTGGATGGGATTGAAAACGAATAGCTTGAAGAACCGAAACTGCTACTATGACCGCATCGCACCTTAAACGGAATCTGTTTGAACAACTTGCTCTAGTTAGCAAGGCGATGGGACATGCCCATCGGCTGATGATTTTAGATGTCTTGGCGCAAGGCGAGAACGATGTCGAAACCCTACATCAAAAGTTAGACCTCAGCATTGCCAATGTTTCCAAACACCTGCAATCGCTCAAGCAAGCAGGCCTGGTTAAAAATCGGCGCGATAAACAACGGATTATTTATCGTTTAAGTGATGAATCCGTCTTTCAATTAATTGTCAGTTTGCGTCAAGTGGCCGAAACCCAGTTGGATGATATGCAGAGCTTATTACACCAACATCTTCAACCCGATACACCTTTTGAACCGGTTTCTTTGACAGCTCTCAAAAAAATGACCCGTGACAACCAAGCCTACACCTTACTGGATGTCCGACCTCAAGACGAATTTGACGCCGGACATCTACCCAATGCCATTAATATGCCCATCGAAACCTTGGCAACTCACTTAACGCAATTTGACCCACAAAACCCCTTGATTGTTTATTGCCGGGGGCCTTATTGCATGTGGTCGCAACAGGCAGTCGAAACGCTGCTCTCGCAAGGGTTTAACGCCAAACGCCTCATAGAAGGTTATCCAGAATGGCGCGCTCAGCAACCCCATTAAACACGCATCAACTTAAAACCACAGCCAAACGTTTTGGCAATTTTTATGAATTCGACTGATGCGTTTGGGGAGCCAGCCGCGCATTTGGGTTATTGTCGACACCACTTTGTTTAACAATTACATTGGCTTTCCGCTGAAGCGTATCAACACTTGATGAGGGTCAGCCAATTTTGCCGGAATCTCGCTCCAGTCAAGTCGGCTTTGCCATCGACCTAACAAGAGGCAAAGTGATGGGGGGCGGGGGGGTTGGGCAGCTTGATTAAACCCGGTTAATCGAGGTGCCCGAAAGTCACATCCATATTTCGTTATAATGAGACCTTTGCATGAGTGAGGCGCGAAAGAAAAATGTGGAAAACGTTCATATTGAGGCAAAAAACGCAGCGAATAGCCGGCTATTGGCCAGTTTTTAAACGAAAATATGGGAAATTTTAACCCTTTTTATTCGTTTATTCATCTCGTGCAAAGGCCTCAAGGTTATATACTATGCTAATGAAATCTACGTTATTGTCAGTTTATTTATTGAAACGGTTGCAAAATGCAAAATCTTTGCTGCCACAAATTCATAGTGGGAGTGACCCGGAACACCTCCATCAATACCGAGTTTCCCTCAGGCGTGCACACTCGCTGATAAAGGTCTATCTCAAAGCGCATCGTGATTTTAGTGCATCACTCAAGCCACTGCTCAAATCGACCAATGCACTGCGAGAAATCGATGTACTGATAATGAGTATCAATGCCGAGGAATACCCTTCTTTGCTTCCAAATCTTGTGCGCTACCGAAATAATTTATACCAAAAGCTGTGGCATAGCGAAATCGTACACCAACATGAACACACACTCCGTCAGTCGATTGACCAATTAGGCAGGCTCCAATATGATCTGTCGAACGAAGCCTTGATCGAAATTGGCTTGAATCAATACCAAAAGGCCATTGCTTCAAAAAAACGACTCAACCACAAAAGCCGTGCAAAAAAGATCCATCAGGTGCGGATCAACTGCAAACTGGCTCGCTATACGCTTGAGTTTATCCATGAGAGTCATTTGCTGGACGTCCGCAAACAGATCAAAAGATGCAAAAAGATACTGAACCATTTTGGCGATATCCAGGACACTGCCAATCAACTTGCTCTTTTAAAAGATTTTTGCAAAAGCCATGCGTCAAGTGAATGCAAGGCGTTGTATAAAGCGCGGAAAAAAACCTTTAAAAAACTCAAAGAAAATCTATAAGAGACCTTTGCATGAGTGGGACGCGAAACAAAAATGTGGAAATATTTTTCATAATTGAGGCAAAAAACGCAGTCAATAGCCAGCTATTGGCCAGTTTTTTAACGACAATATGGGAAATTTTAACCCTTTTTATTCGTGTAACCATCTCGTGCAAGGGTCTCTATAACAAACCTTTTCACGAAATCGATACCCAAAAAGAAAGAGCCGCCCATGCCAGAAAAAAACTCGCTACTCGCGCGCAGCGCCACCCTTCGACAACTACAAGTTTTTGAAAGCATTGCCCGTCATAGCAGTTTCTCCAAAGCGGCCGAAGAGCTCCACCTCACCCAGCCCACTGTATCGATGCAGGTTAAAAAACTATCCGAAGTATTAGACAGCCCACTGTTTGAACAAATTGGCCGTAAAGTTCACCTCACCGCCGCAGGAAAAGCGCTTTATGAAGCCTCCAACAATATTTTGCAACAGCTTTCTCAGGCCGAACAAAAAATCAACCACTTAAAGGGATTTTCAGGCGGCAGTGTCCGCTTTACCGTTATTTCCACGGCGCAATATTTTGTGCCCAAAGTTATTCATGAATTCACCCAAACCTACCCGGATGTAACGGTCATTATGCGCGTAGGGAATAAAGAGTCTTTATTGGAACGCATACAACAAAATAAAGACGACTTTTATTTATTAGGCCAACCGCCTGAAGATCTCAATGTTGAATCCTCTCAGCTTTCCGTCAACCCGCTGGCATTTGTTGCGAATAGTCACCATCCGCTCGTTGGCAAAACTTTATCGATAGCAGATTTAAGTGCCGAGCCCTTTTTAATGCGTGAAACGGGATCGGGCATTCGCGCTCATATTGAAAAAGTTTTTGAAGCGCGCCAATTTCAACCCAATATTAAAATGGTTTTAGGTGGCATTGAGCCGATTCGACTAGGGCTGCTGCAAAACCTAGGCATCACCGTCGCCTCAATTCCGACCTTAATAGATGAAATCAATCAGGGGGAAATCAGCATTCTGGACGTAAAAGGGTTTCCCATTAACCGTCACTGGTACCTCGCCTACCCAAAAGGCAAGGTGTTATCGATTGCTGCGGAAAAACTGATTGAGCTATTAAAGCAAGAAGGTGAAAAATTGAGCGAATTGGCGTTTAATAAATTTCGATAATGCCAATTCAATTGATAAAGCTCGACCAAAAATGAATTTAATATAGATAATACACTATACTAATAATCAAAATTATTGATTTGAAGTTATCAGTTGATTCTTTATAATGATCATTCAAGTTTTCGGGGTTAAGCCATTTTTAAAATGACATAACAAAAATAAAGAGTAGCTAATTAACCGCTACTTCAAAAAAGAGGGATAAAACATGGATCAGTCAAATCGTTATGCTGACTTAAGTTTGAAAGAAGAAGACCTAATTGCAGGACAAGAACACATTCTTGTGGCCTATGAAATGGAACCGTTTGGCGGCCACGGTTACTTGGAAACGGCAGCGCACATTGCTGCAGAATCTTCAACAGGAACCAACGTTGAAGTTTCCACCACAGATGATTTCACCAAAGGTGTAGACGCTTTAGTTTATGACATTGACGAAGCCAACCACATGATGCGAATCGCTTATCCTTTGGCACTTTTTGATCGAAACGGCAGAGATGGTAAAGCCATGATCGTTTCTTTCCTAACCTTAACCATTGGTAACAACCAAGGTATGGGCGATGTCAAAAATCTACAGATGGTTGATTTTTGGATTCCGGAAACTAAGCTATATTTATTTGACGGTCCTACGGTAGATATCTCTGATATGTGGCGGATGCTAGGACGCCCGGTTGAAAACGGTGGTTATATCGCCGGGACTATCATCAAGCCTAAGCTTGGCCTACGTCCTGAGCCTTTTGCCAATGCAGCTTACCAGTTCTGGCTAGGTGGCGACTTCATCAAAAACGATGAGCCACAAGGAAACCAAGTTTTCTGCCCAATGAAAAAAGTGATCCCGCTTGTTGCTGATGCGATGAAGCGTGCGCAAGATGAAACAGGTGAAGCAAAACTCTTCTCTGCAAACATCACTGCGGATGACCATTATGAAATGTGCTACCGTGCAGACTACATCCTAGAAACGTTTGGTGAAGATGCGCCTAAAGTGGCTTTCTTGGTTGATGGTTATGTGGGTGGCCCCGGTATGATTACCACGGCTCGTCGTAACTATGCTTCACAATACCTACACTATCACCGTGCCGGTCACGGTGCGATAACATCTCCTTCTTCTAAGCGTGGTTACACTGCGTTTGTATTGGCTAAGATGTCACGTCTACAGGGTGCTTCCGGTATCCACGTTGGCACAATGGGTTACGGGAAAATGGAAGGGGATGCTTCTGACAAGGTCATCGCCTATATGATCGAGCGTGATGAGTGTCAAGGGCCTATCTTCTATCAAAAATGGAATGGTATGAAGCCAACCACCCCAATCATCTCTGGTGGTATGAACGCACTACGTCTACCCGGTTTCTTCGAAAACCTAGGTCATGGTAACGTTATCAACACGTCTGGTGGCGGTTCTTACGGTCACATCGATTCTCCTGCGGCAGGTGCAACATCATTACGCCAGTCTTATGAATGTTGGAAAGCGGGCGCTGACCCAATCGAATTTGCGAAAGAGCACAAAGAATTTGCGCGTGCGTTCGAATCTTTCCCAGGTGATGCAGACAAAATCTTCCCAGGCTGGAGAGAAAAATTGGGCGTTCATAAATAACCCATTCATTAGAATGATTATGAATATAACCCAAAGAAAACCTCTGCGATATCGCGGGGGTTTTTTTAGCCTCTTACCTAAAAACCAACTTCAATACTAGGTTATTTAGAACAAGGATTTAAAGCCAATTTAAAGCCCTGTTCTAAACAACTTAATGCTTTTGCCAACACTGACAAAAGCGCACTTTTTCATCAAAGCGACGGGGAACTTAAGATGGATATCACGCAATACAAAATAGAAAACGAACCCTTTTATGATGCTCAAGCGAATGAAATTGAGCTCTATGAAGCCGCCTATAACGCTCGCCTGCCGGTAATGGTTAAAGGCCCGACCGGTTGTGGTAAATCCCGTTTTGCCGAACACATGGCCTGGAAACTGGGTAAACCGATTATCACCGTTTCCTGTAATGAAGACATTACCGCTTCGGATTTGGTGGGTCGTTTTTTACTCGATGCCAACGGCACCCGTTGGGTCGATGGCCCATTGACCTTGGCTGCGCGTTATGGTGCCATCTGTTATTTAGATGAAATCGTTGAAGCCCGTCAAGACACCATGGTGGTCATCCATGCGTTGACCGACCATCGTCGTGAATTATCATTGGATAAAAAAGGCGAGCTGATTAAAGCACACGCGGATTTCCAATTGGTCATATCCTATAACCCCGGCTATCAGTCACTGATGAAAGATTTAAAGCAATCGACTAAACAGCGTTTCTGTGCACTGGACTTTGATTACGCCACGGCTGAGAAAGAATCTCACATCCTGCAACAAGAAGGGAAAGTGGATGCGGATACTGCGAATAAGCTGGTTAGAATTGGCGAAGCGGCACGTAACCTAAAAGGCCACGGTTTAGACGAGGGGATTTCCACGCGCTTAATGGTTTATGCGGCGACCCTAATCAATCAAGGGATTGCACCGATTGAAGCCTGTAAAATGGCACTGGTACGCCCTATTACCGATGATGCGGACATTCGTCAAACCTTAGACAATGCCATTGAGATGATTTTTGGATAAAGGTGATTGTTGGTTAAAAACCACCAGGCCT
>Ga0100380_10004571_pt1 | contig 14445 bp, 15 predicted proteins | sample CryGeymeta201504_FD_80417 | JGI IMG/M metagenome (GOLD analysis project Ga0100380, IMG submission 80417) | Groundwater microbial communities from Crystal Geyser aquifers in Utah, USA - Crystal Geyser metaG 2015-04 | ecosystem: Environmental > Aquatic > Deep subsurface > Groundwater | place... | reverse complement strand
TTCAGTGGTGTCCTGACAAAGCAATTCGAAAGATTTTTTATTAAGCTCCACAACCTACATCGGGAAGCTATATGTTTATTTAAGTTCCTGAAGCTCAAATACAGATGACCTTTTTGATGTTGAGGACTTTTTGGATATCGCACTAAACCTATCTCTGTATTATCCAGAAATTTTTGATTTTAATTTTCCTGCGCCTGGCATATTTCCAGTCGCCTTTTCAATATGCACTGAGGGTCTCTCTGCTTCAGAAGGTTGTTTCAGAGTATGTAGGTTGTCCTCTATGTTTTTCAGTTTGATCGAGTCTATTTGCAAAGATGCTTTGAATCTTTACCTGTCTGCTCTAATCTTGGTAATAAGTTATTGGACAGATATGGCATCGTAAGCAATAAGATCTAGCCTTCCTCTTGGGTGTTTCTTGAGGTCAGACAGCCTATCAAAGTTTTATATATCTTTGAAAATTGATCCCAGAATGTCTAACTTTGACTTCAGATAGATGAATAAGATAATTTCCCTGCATTTTTTTTTCATCTTGCTTGCAGTCAGAAGCTAGCATTTGTTTAAATACAGCTCTACAGACTCAAATATTGAATCGGTTATATCGCTATCAGAGGAGCAACAGCCCATTCCAATCTAAGTAATCAAATAATATTATCTCCATTAGTTTTGCTGTATCAACAAATCAACAAGCATAAAGATTACAATTTGGTATTGTTCTAATTTGCCGTCAGTCAACATAATTCACAAATTGATCAACTGTACTTCGGCAAAACAGTAAATATTCTAAATTAGAGACGGTAAAAATATGTTTGCTATGATATAGTTATGGAAAATGCAAACAGCTAATCAAAAGAATCATCCTTCATTCTTAATTCTTATCCTGCTTTTTCTATCTCTTTTTCTTCGAAAAAGCCTTCTTCAAATGGTTGTTATTAAACACAACATTAGCCTCATCAAAATAAACCTGTTGAGGAGTTTACGTTTTTTTCTCCTCAAGTAGGTTCTTGGTACTGATCACTACCCTCTTTGAGGTCGATTTTGCAGAAGTTATTTTTCTAGTGTCAATCGACCTAGCATTACTTTTCTTTTCCTCATGAAAGTTAGAATTGTATAAACTCCTTTCCCTCTTATCTTTTCTTTTCTTTGAGGTTTCCTGCTGCTGAGGCTATTTTAGAAAAGGAATGTAGTAGTGAGTGCTGAAAGTATTACTGGTTGTTCCTATTAATCTATTATTTGCTATATATAGCTCTTATGCGTAGTCGTAGAATTTTCGATACTATTGAAATTGCTATTATGAGCGTACAAATATTTTTCGGAAGTTGCCCATATTTTATGATTAGTATCGATCTCTCAATCTAGCAAAATGTTGAACGGCAGCTATTTTATCTTATAGATTGAGCTTTTTTCTCTTTCCAGTCAGCATTCTTTCTTTTATTTATTCTTCCCTTTGCCTCCTTACTTCGTGCTTCCATTGCTATGAGACACCCATCAACTTGATAGAATCCAGAATCAAATTTTTCTTTATGTGTTTGTCAAGAGGGGTGTCAGTGGTGAAACTAGGGGTATAGTTAACCTAAATTTCAAGCATTGTACCTCTAGGATAATAGGGTTTAGCTTGTAGTCGAGCATGACATCAAATCCCAATACTTCAAAGCACATATCGTTAGCGTAGTTTTCAGGGTGAACTGTTTGTTGAATTTTGGATATTGTGGGATAGCCTGTAATCATAGTCTTGATAAGCATGTCGTCAATTCTAGCTTTGAGTTCGTCAACATCGTGACCCATTCTTCCAATGGCCTCAAACGTGCTACTTAGTGTCCTTTTGTGACCCTTGTCGCAGTCTGCATTTGATCAAGTTTTACCTTCTAGACTTTAGTTGAATTCGAAGTTTGGATGGAGCTTGTTTATGGCATAGTTTGTCAGGTGCATAAACTTATTTTAAAGGTTATCACTTCTGGGAGGGACATAAGGTTCAGTCGAAAACCTGGCCAAACCCTCCTCATAAACAAACAATCGCAGAGGATCAGTACCTGCTACCAATACATATATTCTCATATCGAATTTGAGACCGTCAATGAGAAAAGGCTTGTGCAAATACCTCTGAACAACGCACCTTTCTCCTTTGAGTTCTGAATATTGTATGCGCTACTTTCGATGTGCCGAGTCAGGTAGATACCTCTTCCTTGGCAGTTGGCTTCAGGTTTCACAATAAACGTTTGAGCTTTTCCTGATTGCCGATTATCGTGATATTCTTTGAGTTATTGATAATCGTAGGGAAGCATCCAAGTGTTTGGGAAAAAGTCATATTAATCTGGAAACCGCTCTTTGAAAGACATGAGACTGTTACCAAGGTTGTTCTTTCTTGAGAGAATTTCCATGCCAGGAAAATGGTTGATTTTCTGTCCCTGACTCATTTTGTAAAAAGTTTCCTGCTTGACATGACAATCGGTCCAGCATAAGTCAAAATTCATGCTACTGATAGGATCGCTTATCATCGTCCACTTCAGTTTCTTGGCCACCTGCCTTACCACAGCATATTGAGTTTCTTCATATCAATAGAGCTACCTGATATGTTGACTACTATTTTCGGTAGCCCTTTTCTTGAAGGCTCAGATTGCTTTTCTTGACGCCGTTAGTGTTCCTTGCATTATGCGATGTAGGGACTGTCGGAAATATTCATTTTTTAAACTGATTGCAATAATTATTAATCTGTTGCCAATCCATCACCAACGGCTGCTATCATCAAGGAGTAACAAGAAATTATTAAATGGAGAAATCACTGCGCAAACAACCGATAAAAATCGGGATCAATTTTGGCAGGTACCTTCTCCATCCCTCTTTGACTCTGAGGCAAAGAAGTCCCAACTCGTTTTCCTCTTCCACTTGAGTCCTTCTCCTTCCCTTTGATGTAACTTGTACCTACTCTACTGGCTCCGATACTGGTAACTCTGATCAGAGGTTCTCCTTCCTCATTTTCACTGTTGATAATATCTTGAACAAAAGGCCCCTTCCTCTTGAACAAGCGAGAGGATTTGGAAGACCCTGGTCTTTTATGTTAATATGCAGCCTACCTTTGATCTTTAAAAGATTAGGGGTTAATCTTTGGATTGATTGCTTGAGAGCTTAGAGGTCGATTCTGAATCTTTTAGTCGGGGTCTTCTTATTATTTTTTAAAATTTTTGAGACTACATCTGGGATCTTTCAAAGGGTTTCTTCCTCGATAGGTTTGAATGTTTCTGTTTTTATTGCTGCTGTTGTAGATTTTGTTGGTGTGGGGGAGAAAGTAATCATTGTCGTTCTGTAGCTCCTTGGCCATGAGTTCAGCATTATGCTTCTTAATTTCCTACATTTATTTATTGGTGGTCATGGTGTTGAAGAGAGGAGATTCTTCTCTGTCGATGGTAAAGATTGGTTCTACTTTTTCCAGTTTCTTGCGTAGGTTTACTATATCCCTTTTTTTGTAGTTTGAATCCCCCATCGCCGATCTAATATGCATAGTAATATATTTATCAAGCATTAAAATCGTTCAAACCATTAACTAAAACCGATATATTTTTGACAACATCAGCGTCAACTCAGTACCTTCCTGCTCAGCACTGCTTCTTTTATATTTTGATTGATCTATCCCAATATTATACCTCAAATTATGATCCCTATCTAGAGGTTCGTGCTTAATCAATAATGTTACTGCAATAATTAAATATTAATAATGGTGGATCTTAGCGAATACTCCTCCGATAAACTGATGAAGATGAACGAACCTCAACTCAAACAAGCACTGGAAAAATATAAAAAAGAGCAAATGCCTCTCTGGAAGATCGGGGTGGTTGTTGGCTATCATGGCTTTGCTCTGGCTGGTATGTACTATTATGCCATGAAGCTAAGAGGAAAAAGAGTTGAGCCTTCCTTCAAAAACAGGCATCAACTAACAGTCATCAATATGTTCAGAAAAGGATCCGTACATGCTGTACTCTCTTCACTATTCAGTTGCTTATGATATCATTGTATGCTGCAGGTCTGGCTCTGATATGCCACAACAATATCAGTCTTCCTCAGATCAGAAAACTCACGGAGATTCAAACTACTTATGATGCTTTTGGTTTGAGATTCGATCCATCATACCAATAGTACTTGTTGTTCGCTCGTATGCGCAAGTTCGACCTTTCTGAGGATTTGATTAGCTAAATTAGGGAAGAATTGAATACTGAAAAGGTCCGCCTCATTGAAGAAGGAGGCTTACTTCCAGAAACAATATAGAAGATCAAATACTGTGAGGAAATATACAAAGACCGAGCAAATTAAGTCAGGTGATATTTTTATATATTTGGGATATAAATGTTTGGAGAAAAAGGTAATACACAGGCCCTCTACCATTTTCTGATGAGCGAGTTGCTGGTCTAGTGCTCAGAGCATATCAAAGGAGAAGATGACTCAGTGGACAACAAAATGAGAGACATTGGCTGCAGTATGGGTTTCAAAATATACAACCAGATTTGCTTGAGGCGAGGAATAACAGAAAGACCCCAGACGATCATTGACATTTTGAAAAATATAAAGACAAAAGTATTCAAGCACATGTTTAACTACGAGCTTTCCCCTGATACCAACACATATCACATTGAGTAAAAACGAGCGATTGTATACGGCATAGTGTACATTTTCCTTAACTCAGAGATGAGATGACGATTTATTTGACATGGATGCCTGAAAACTGTCAAACATCAGCCAGCATGCTAATAGCCGGAATCATCCAAGGTATTCTGACCAGCAATGATATCAAATGCACAGTCAGTAGTCGTAAGCTAGAAAGCGATAAATAAGATAAAAATATTTACGAATACCTCATTGAAATGGACATGGAGTAAAACAACAGGTGGGAAAAGAAATGATAGTGTGTCCACTTATGTCCTAAGGCCTAGAGGCTATTGTTTGAGAGTATTGTTTTATTAGTCTAATTAATAAAATAACAAGATCAAAGTGATGCCTAAGAATGAATCCAAGACTATCAATCCACCTTCTTTTTTCCAGCAGTCCATTGAGTATCGAAATCTCATTCACAGTCGCAATAGCCACAAGACAATTAATAATAGCGATGGGGATTCCAATAGTATTTCTTTACATCTCAATAACCTCAAAACTAATGGCAGACTGGTGAATGATCCCCTTTTTACAAAGCTCAATCGGCCTGGGGGGAATCTCGGTTGTTCGTTATCTTTATCGAAGCAAGCAAACAAAGAAAGCAGAGTATCTTCTAATTTAGGACTTGAAAAAGTGAAAGTCAGAGAATTGTATGAAAAAGGTGGTACCAAAAGCAATCGAGAAGATCTGACAACTCCAGTCAGTCAATTTCACCTTAGCAGTATAGAGCAGCCTTCCTTAAAAGATAATAAAAAATTGAAGGCTGATGAATTTAATTATCTCAATCATGCCTCTAGTGAGTAATAGAGCCTTTCTGAGATTGATCACAGACTAGAGAGGTTGATCGGCAAAAAACTTCAGCTTCTTATGCATGAAACAAGCAGGAAAAAGGATCAATCGTAATCTGTAAGGTATCTATCAAGGGATAGAATTAATCAGTAATTCCAACATCTCATTGATCAGATCCGTTCGGTCAAGAATCGTCCAGATTTAGATACAGCCCTACTCAACAAGAAAATAAGGTTGATTGAGGAAATCATGGCCGAACAGGCAACATAATCTTCACTTATGAAGAAATACTACTATCGGTTAAATTCCAACAGAAAGAAAGGAAAGTATGGAGACTTCAGCTACATCAAAAGCAATATGGCTGACTACAGTCGAAAATTGAAAGGAAGTAGCAACAAAATGGAACAGCAAAGCATGCAGCTGGATCACGCAAGCCATCATCAACAATCCTTATACCAGGAAAGCACAAGTATTTTTTAATTAACACCAGATAAAAACTCTTTCAAAGAACCAAGAATTGAGGACTATGAATCTTACAGATACAAGCACAATAATTACGCCATTAATTTACAGCCTCTTCCTCGATCCTCCTACCGGAGATAGTACCTCTACATGAAAACATCTCCTGATGAAAAAATCATAAATAAAGATAATTCTCCTTACTTTCCTCAACAAAAATCATAGATTGCCAGCATTTACGAAAAAGACTATACTTTTTTAAGGAGCTAGGGCATCAACTATAAAGATTTGGATGCGTGCAAAAATAAAATTAAGTATCTGCACCTTAATGTAGAATTTTGCAAGTTGACTATATGCCTCGAAAGCGAGTACAATCCTAGGCTTACGATCGATAGGTTTATGCCAAAAATGTTGTGGCCAGTAGCAGCAGAGTAAAAATTCCACAGTATCTTCCGAATTCAGAAAATGAAACAAAGTTCAATAAACACATGCTTGTGAGCGAAAATCAGCGCTAATACAAGAAATAGAGCCCTTATTAGCCAAGCAAGATCAAAGACAGGCAGTTAAAAGACTTTCAATACAAATTTAAAACTCTTTTCAAAGCTTGATTTAATTATTTCTAATCTCTTCCACAAGATCATCAACATCATACTGCCTTGAAACTAATAATAGATCTTTTGGTATTGGTGCTAGAAGTTGTGACTTTATTGGTTCCTAAATGCAATGTCGAGGGTTTTTTAGCAGTCCAATTGGGTACTAAATCAACTTTGCGACTGGAATGCTCGTATAAAAAGGCTAGTTACTCTAAAGTAGAAAAGAAGGTACATTTGGTGAAGTCAAACAGCTCTGGAATGCCTTTGACTTTGAACAAAATTTACTGGTAGCGGGTTTAGTCTCTCAGATCATCAAAGTACTGATGCGTTAGGGCCTATGCTGGATTAATTCTCTAGATTGGTGAATATTTCATCACCTTGGTTACTAAATCCACTAACAGACTATCTTTTGTCTTTAGGAGTTGATTCCAAGGGGTCTTTTTTATCAGCGGCAAGCGCTTGTACTCTATCATATCAAACTTTTTGTTCATTTCTTTTACTTCCTGCTCGGTTGGAGTTCCCAATACTTTTATGATCTATTTCAGTTGATCGACCTGGGAGTCGCCCATAAAGGGAGGAATACCGTTGATCATTTCGACTAAAACACATCCAGTTGACCAGATATCGATTTGGGTTGTATAATCTGTTGCTCCGAATATGAGCTAAGGTGCTCTGTAGCATCGAGAACATATGTATGCCAAATTTGTTTAAGCTGAATAGTTAAATATGTACTGGGATTGAGTTGTTTGGCTGATCCGAAATCCGAAATGATAAGTTTATGCTTAATGCGGTCAACCAAAATATTCTGAGGTTTAATATCCCGATGTGCGATTGAGAGCATGGAAAGATAATTCAGACCTCTAAATATCTGATAGGCATATATTTTGATAAGGAGACCTGTAACCTCTTTCTTTTTGACCACTTGATAAAGGTTGTCACTGAAATAGTCCATAACAATGTTCAGATACTCCGACTAACCTTCATAAGTAAGGAAGCTGTCTGTCATGACCAGGTTGTTGGGATGCTTCAAGATCTTCAGTATCTGATGCTCTCTATTTTTGTATTTCTTGTCTTGCAATACCTTCTTGATTGCTATCCGCTCGCCAGTCAGACGGTTTCGACCGAAATACACAACTCCAAAGGTTCCCTTGCCTGCTACTCCCTCGATTTAATATTTTGAGTGCATATTACTCGATTTTGTTTTATGAGCCAAACCAAGACTACCCTTAGCAACTTAGTCAGGCTCAGTTTTGAGAATTTTGTCATGCTGTAGAGGTTTAGTGGAATATATTTTAAAATTTCTTCGGGTAGGGTTTCCTTCTTTGGGAAGATATTTAGAGTAGACGTCGATGAACTTTGGCTTAGAATATAACTTTTCAGTCTTTCTAGCTTCGTTTCTGGGAGGGTTCATCTATTCGATTTAAGTGATGACCCTCCGATGAACTTTCTTGTTGGAACTGGCTTTCTTCTCTTTTCCCTGATAGTTATTAATAAACATTCAATAGGTTATTTTATATCTATTACGACGGGCTTTCCGATAAAATCAAAGTTAGCTCATACATATGATTAAATGAATGGCCAATTGATATTGATGACTTTCAATGACAAAACAACGAGGTAAATCAATCAAATGATGAGGAAGATCACTTTAGCTGTGACAGACAACGAATCACTCTTCTCATTTGCTGAAGTTCTAACTGACTGGTACATATCTTTACTTTTATTTTTTTCTTAGGATCTTTCTTGGAAGTTTTTTCTCTGAAGACATTTAGTTTAGCCTAAAAATTGCTCTTTAAACTTCTGCTTCTAATGCTTTAATTGTCGATTGTGTTGAAGGTCTTTATCGAATTTGTGCAAGTCAAGGGTCTACTCTTTTAGAATGCTTCAATTGTGACCAGTCTACGTCGGTGTCTTTTCTGAGGAGCAAGTTCTCTTTTAATATTTGTTGGGTTGATATTGCTGTCCAAGCTTCTTGTACAATTTTCTTGTCTGCGCTTTTGTACTGGCTGTGGTTCTTGCTTATTTTCAATTACCTCGATAATCTTCAGATCTTGGCGTTCCTTCTTGAGCACTCTCTGCCGATGCTTTAGACAATTTTTTGATAATAGAATCGAACTTTATTCATTCTGATTGAGCGTGCGAAGAGGAGTTCTTATTTCTGGTTGGATTGGGTAGTTAACAAAGGAACATATATCAGCAGTTAACTTCATGTAATTTTAATACTAAATAGCAAATATGACTTCCAGCTTTTTTAAATTTCTAAACCGATACAAAATAAGAGTTTGAACTCTCAAGAAGGGTTCTTTTTTCAATCTGATCATCGCTTCCATATTATTCTAACCGAAATACCGGTTTCAAATAAGTATTGGAAAGTTTTGAGTCTGCTTCTATATAATAATGAAAATGTTCCATCATTCGATCGTCATTTTAGCAGCTTTTCTATTCCTCATTCGTGCAGCAAAGCCAGTTTGCCAAAGCCCCTCTGAACTAGCAGGTCTGTGCACAAGTTGTAGACCTACATAAATTCTTATTTCAGGCTATTGCGTGGTTCCCATGCCGGGATGCCAACAGCAGCTATCCTACAATGTGTGTGGCAGCTGCATGCAAGGGTATCAACTATCAATAACTTTCTGTGTGCCTCTTTCGGGAACATCAGGGGCTAGCACCAACTACAGTACTTATTAGAGCTTGAGCACATATGCTGACAACGCTCCCAATTATAGATATTAATATTTGGATTTTTACTTAAAGGGAAAATACAACCTGCAGCTCTGGGACAAGCTCAGCAACATAAGCATGGTTTTCTAACTCAAAACTACATATGGATTCGTATATGCCCTGACCTACATGAACCCTTACTCCAATGCAGGTACTATCTACCGCGCTGAAGCCCTTGTCGATTTTTTCAACACCATCACTTAATATCGCTTCGTTACAGTCACCCAAGCTAAAATAAATGATTACTCTCAGCTCCTCTGGCAGCTTGAACGCAAAGTGAAAGTTCAGCATATTCCTGCAATCAATAACGCATTTCTCAATTAAGTGCAACAAACATCATCCAACGATTTCAGACTCTTTTATATGAGTTTCTCAGGGAAAATGTATGTCCAGGACATTCAGAGGATTTCAAATGCTTCCTCCACGAACTGGGTTTTTCCGAATCTCACCCAGCTTTCCTATCAAATCAACGAAAACACAGTCATTAACTACGTCTTCAGTTTGTTCCCAAATTTTCAGCTCCATGCAACTTACACCATAAATTTTTACTCCATCTTCAGTGGAGGATCCTATCAAGACTACTACAAGTTCATTTTTGATAGTCAAATCATCGTGATTGTGTTAGCAAAAGGAACCTAGCTGAGCCTTCACAGCTATGAAGAGCCTGATAATGTCATTTCGCTGGTGCAAGGGCAGGGAGTCGGGGGATATGTTCCTTTTGTTAACCTGGAGGATTCTATCTATTTAGAGGTCTATCAATTTGTCATTCAACAATACCCATTTCTTTCCACAAAGTAAGTTGAATCTGTTCGATATCAGGTTGTCTCTGGAACAAATTTCATGATTGAGATGAACAACGATCCCTTCAGCAAAGATATTTACCTTGCCTTAGTAAACAAGCCTTTAGGAAATTCCTCTCCTTCGATTATCAGCCTCAACAAAAATGGAGTGGACATCACTCAGAATGCTTTCAGCAACAGTTTGGGAGTACCAGGAGCTTTTAACTATGAGGCTGATCATACTTTTAAAGCAACCTACGACCAATTTAAATCGGCAGTCTAGTCTGAAATAAGTAGTCTTTTGCCAATTATGTCAGTGCAATACGTTATCCAAGCCAACTCTGTCATCGATTATATGGTCATTTTTACTCCCTTCGAGTTTGCCTTCCTGAGGTACAACCCTCAGGCAGCCCAAAAGTACCAGGTAGTCAGCTTTACAATTTTTGGAACAGACATTCCTATCATCCAAAGCAATCCTCTAAACGAGGAGGCTAGCCGCCAAGATTTACTAGATTTTCTCCAAGAGGCCAAACCTTCCCTATTCCCCAGCAACACTATTCTAATCAAATATCAAGTAGATGTTGATATCAGCATGAACGGCTATTAGATCGACATCCTGACTAATCATGGCATTTATTTCACAAGGATCTATCAAAAAGGCATTCTCTATCTTTCAAAAATCACTCAGGTCTCCCACAGCAGTTGCTCAGATATCGATAAGAGCTAGCACATAGCTAATCCCATCATCAACAGCCTCAATACATTCATCCTACAAAACTACTGGCAAGTCAATGGTTTTAGTCTATCTCTAGTTCAAGGATACATATCTTCTTCAGGTTCGATTTCCTATCGGATGCTGTACTCATCTGGGAGCAGTCGTTGGGAGGTTCAGATAGTGGAATCCATGGGTCACTATATGATAAACAAACTTACAAGTATGAGTGGAGCAGGCTGCAGTTCTAGTCAGGTGAAGGTTATGGGGGGCTGTAAGAGTAATTGTGACTATTTTGTGTTCTGATGTTGTGATATTAACTGATCATTTCTCACCCTTATTCCTAGTATAATAAATGAAGTAAAATTATTTAATCACAATAATATGATATGGTGATTAAGCTATCAACTGTAGTTCCCTGGAAAATTAGTGTGCTGACCAAAATCAGGATCTTTCGTAAAAAGACAAGTTTCTTTGATGATGATGACCCCTCTACGAGAGGGATGCCTAAGCTTGAGTGCTTTGATTTTAAACTATAATACATATACATTAATGTAAAAAAAGAAGTTAATAGTCATCGCTCTTAGCTTGATCGTGCTTCTGAGCCTATTCCAAATCAGTGATCTTGTTATCAACAAACAAGAGGACATTCCTGTGCACTCTCTCATTCGCCTAAAATATCTAATCCTCGCATACGCACTGCTACTGATAATGATGGCTGCATTCTTCTTCTTCGAAGACTTTCAGACCAACGTCATCGTAGTCTTTCTCTTCTGCCTCAATGTTAGTATTGCCTTCACTCTCTGTCAACAGGTTGTGGGACATATACCTCCGCCACCTAAGAGCAACAACTTACTTATTCCTCAACACAAGTTAAGTGGTTATGAAAAAAGTGTCATGAAAAGTTATCTCAGCCTGTTTTACCTGACCTACATGTATGCTGTCATTGGAGCCATCATGCTAGGTATTTTCTTGCTGATTCGCTTTATATTGATCAAATATTACGAGAGAAGACTCAGAAGGTAGCTCGAGGCCCAAATTATTCCCATAGCATATAGTTCTTAACTCAAAGGAAAAGACTGTACCATTTGTCTCAACGAGTTTGAAGTCAACGACGATAACTTTTTCGAACTCAAAAATTGCCATCATATTTATCACGCCAAATGCATTCGGGAATGGGTTAACTATAGTAGAACCTGCCCTATTTGTAGGTCTTCAATTTTTCCTCAGGGAAGGAGGAGTAACCAAACTCTTGATAACTGATTATTTTATTTTACTTGACATATAATTAATGTATTCTATCATTGGCAGCACAGCTTGAAGTCAAAGCCGCTTAACACGATTCCAAAAGCGATAAGAGGACTTAATGGGTAAACGGCCTCTAGATGGAATTCGTGAGAATCATTCTTGCAGAACATCAGGATATAGTCATTGGGCTTAGAGGGCTCAATCAATATCATGTTTTTGATAGATCCAAATCGGCTTTTTCCCTTGAAGTTGAGAATATAGCAATCCTGCTTAGGTTGATACTTTGGCTCTTTCGTGACCAACTTGATAATATTTCTGCTGTTGTTGTCTCCAACGCTCGAGTATAATTCCTTAAGAGAAGCATTATCCCCAAATGAACCACGAAAGGCTGGATTTTTCAAGTAAACCTCTATTTTTCTGAAATTGGATGAAAACTTGAAACCAGACTCATAGGCGATGGTTGCAACAACTTAATGAGAGTCATCTTTAGCCTGGAACACATTGAACTCAGACCCTGTAAAATTTCCCTTGATATAGCCCAGGTAAGCTCCTTCTTTCTATTCGTATTTATTTTCGGTAGCCGAAATCAGATAAGTTGAGTTAATGTGGCCGAATTGTTTCTTAGCATTGAGCAAGAAACCTCCCCCGTTCAAATGAAGAGAGTATTGAGGATTCGACATGCTTGAGCAAAACAGCTGTTCTCTTTTATAACTGAATTAACGATTTTCTCCCTGAGGGATAGGTTGAATCAAAGATGAACGTGGGATCTTTGTGGTAAGAGATCCATCCTAAAACAGCATGTTGGAAGAATCATGAGGAACAATAGGATCTTTGCTGACAGTTCGTCCATGTGTCAGGTTTTTTTTTTCCTCTGAAGCATTTCTATTTCCCTTTAGCTTGCTGGAAATGTAGTTCTGAGATGTCTGGGTTTTGTTTCCAACTTTGTTGCCTTTTGCAGCTGTCTCAGGAGGGTCGACTTCGAACGATCCCAAGTCAATCTCAAAGATGGGTTTTATTGGAGATATAGCCTGTTGATAATTTGAATTATTGGCAGTGCTTTCAGTTTGGTTCCTCGGCTCAGGTTTAATTTTCCTAGAGCCTCCCGGCATTTCTAGGCTGAAACCTTTGTGTTGTTCAATTTCATGAACAACCATCGAGCTATCAGGGTCCACTTGAGTTTTTTTCCGGTGGCTCTTGAGTATTTTGTCATTCCTAATGACTCCATCTTAGAAGTTTCTTTGGATAGGAGTTTATCCAGAATGGACGCTGGGAGAAATATATTGTTGGTTCCCGGAGGCTGATGGCTGCCCATCAATTCCGAGCATATAGTTGTGATATTCTTAGCTGGCAAAGTAGCTTGGGTTTTTTTGAGGTCTAGCAGATCTAGCTTTAGACATACTTAAAGTTTTATTATGCCTGATATCATAAACACCACATATGTGCTCGAAAGACAACTTTATCAAGGTTATCTGATTCAAACAGCTTTTCCTATGATGCAATGAAATTATTCAGATCTTTTTCTTTTATCTTCGAGCAAAATTATTTCTGAATTCACATTTTTCATCATTCAAAGAAGCAAGCAAAGTGAAATATACATAAAGAGAAAGAAAAAGAAATAGGAATCGTTCTAATGACTCGATAACGTTGATATTTCAAGTCCTCTTTTCAAAGAAACATCGATAATAACTATATGTGTACAAACACCCTTCATCTATTCCAACATAGTTCTACTGTTAAAGAGCAAACAGTTCTTTTTAAATTAAAGTTAACAAAGGTGTATGGTTCAATATCAGCATAATTAGGAATTGTTTTCAGTACCAAAAGATTGTTTGAAAATATCAATATCATCTTGTTTGAACGGATCTGTTCCTATCTCGAATTGCTTTTCCGACCATCAACATCAACAATATTTTCAGCAAGTTGATAACCACAAAGCAAAATATACCGAAGTTATGCATTGGTCTAATAGTTTGCCAAACAGAATTGGTTGGAATTGTGATTACCCACAACCTGAGTTCAGTGAAGATGTATATGAAGTCAAAGATACAGGCCAGGATAAGAGCAGCCATCATCTACTTATTAAAAAATGTACAAGGCGAAGCGAGATGATATCTTTGTTGGTTTGCCAGACAAAGTAGCAGAAGAAGGCTACAACAAAGTTGTAGTCAGATCTGATCAGGCAGCTGAAAAAGCCAACGTACTAGATAAAAAGATATTAACGAGGATGGCGAGACAGACCATATCGATGCGATGATTAAGAGTGGAGTCGATGAGCCAAGATTTTTGCAACGACTATCGATTATTCATTTGATTTAGATAAATCAATATTAATCTAAACGACCATTTCAATGTCAATACTGACCTGAAGGGTAGTTGTATTGAGGCATCAACGGGTTCACATTGCGAGTGGTCGATATTCCCTTCTTCAAGCTTGAGGCTGTTGTCTTCTGTATGTCACTGACGTTGATGGGATCTTTGGCATTACGGCGTTGCTAGATTAAGTAATATTTAC